>Ga0164294_10004882_pt1 | contig 11597 bp, 12 predicted proteins | sample GEODES005metaG_FD_111479 | JGI IMG/M metagenome (GOLD analysis project Ga0164294, IMG submission 111479) | Oligotrophic lake water microbial communities from Sparkling Lake, Wisconsin, USA - GEODES005 metaG | ecosystem: Environmental > Aquatic > Freshwater > Lake | place: USA: Sparkling Lake...
CATGTGGTTGCGCTGTCCCATGCCGGGCGAAGGTGAAGCCCTTTACCAATGTGTGCAACAGACGCTGGCGCAATTGCAAACCTGGCCGGACTCTTTGCCTTGGGCGCAGCAACCGCAGTCGCCCGACATCTCGGAAGACTATTGCCAGACTTGTTATGCCGCTTGGGTAATGGGATTGCGTTGGCCGCTGTTGATGTGGGACAAAGACACAGCGCAATTGGCGGGCAGCATCGGTTTTCACCAGATCAACCACGAGACGCAAACATGGGAGTTGGGTTATTGGTGCAGCCAGGCGATGCAGGGACAAGGCCGCATGACAGAAGCTGTGTCTGTGTTGACCGCGTATGTGCGGGAGCACTGGCCGCCAGTGCGTATGCTGTGTCGCATAGACACGCGCAATACCGCGAGCTTGCGTGTGGTGCAAAAAACAGGATTCAGTTGGGAGAAGACAGAGTCGCTGGCATCAGACAGCGGTTTGCGGTACGAGGTGCAACATCATGTAATGGGTCGGGCGCTGCATACCGGGCAATCGGATTGACGCTGCAAGCGCATTTCGGTCCAACTCAGGTCACGCCCGTCAAGCATTTGCAAGCGACCGGCCAGCGATTGACCTAAACCGGTCAGCAATTTCAAAGCCTCAGCCGCTTGCAAACTGCCGATCACACCGACCAAAGGCGCGAGCACGCCCATGGTGGAACAACTGACTTCCTCGGGCGCATCTTGAGGCGGGAACACGCAGGCATAGCAAGGAGACGCGGCGTCCCGCACATCGTAGGTGGTAAGTTGGCCGTCTAGGCGGATGATGGCGCCGCTGACCAAAGGCACATCGTGGGCTACGCAAGCTGCGTTCAAGGCTTGCCGGGTTTGGAAATTGTCGGTGCAGTCCAGCGCCACATCAGCATCGGCCAACAGTTGCTTGAGCAATACCGCATCAGCGCGTTCAGAGATGGTTTGCACATCCACGCCCGGGTTGAGCGCGAGCATGGCGGTGCGCGCGGATGCTACTTTGAGTTGACCAATGCGTTCGGTGGTGTGGGCGATCTGGCGTTGCAGATTGGTCAAGTCGACCGTGTCATGGTCAATCAAGGTGATGCGCCCGACACCAGACGCAGCCAAGTAAAGCGCGGCGGCACTGCCCAAGCCGCCAGCGCCAAGCACCAGGGCATGGCTTTGCAACAAACAGTCCTGCCCGGTATCGCCTAATTCGTTGAGAAGTATGTGGCGCGAGTACCTGAGCAGTTGGGCGTCATTCACGCTTTACTGTTCCTTTTTTTCCGCCGGACGTTCAGTTTGAGTTTTGCTGATCTTGACCGGTTGGCGCTTCAAATGGTTGAGCGCTTGTTGCAGTTGGAAGTCTTCGGCACTGCCGAACTCCGGTGTTTTGCGGTCAGCGACTGGCTTTTTGGATTCTTCTTCCAATCGCTTCAAGGCTTCTTCGCGTGCTTTTTCACGCGTTGGGTCTTTGACTTCTTCGCCTTGGCCGCTGTTGAGGTGTTTTTCCAAGTCGGCTTCGCGGGTGCGCAGAGCAGCGTAAGGGCTGCCTTCGGCCGTGTCATCGACCAGCAGTTCAGGCATGATGCCCTTGGCTTGGATGGAGCGTCCGCTGGGGGTGTAGTAACGGGCGGTGGTGATTTTCAACGCGGTGTCGGCACCGAGCTGGCGAATGGTTTGCACCGAGCCTTTGCCAAAAGTTTGGCTGCCCATCAACACAGCGCGTTTGTGGTCTTGCAAGGCACCCGCGACGATCTCGCTGGCTGAAGCAGAGCCTTCATTGACCAACACCACCATGGGAATTTTCTTGTAGAAGTTTTGGGTTTTGCTGGCCAATGTGCCGACCGTGTCTGTGCCACCGCGACGCAGGTAAAAGTCGGGCGCCGCTTTGAAGACGTATTTGCTTTCTTCCAACTGGCCGTTGGTGGACACCACGGTCACGTTGTCAGGCAAAAACACAGCGGATATGGCCACAGCGGCATCCAGCAAGCCGCCCGGGTCGTTGCGCAGATCGAGTACCAAGCCCTTCATTTTGGGGTCTTGCTTGTACAGCTCTTCGAGTTTGCGGGTCAGGTCGTCGACGGTGCGCTCTTGGAATTGGCTCACGCGAATCCAGCCGTAGCCGTTTTCAATCATCTTGCTTTTGACGCTGACGGTTTTGATTTCTTCGCGGGTGATGGTGACCGGGAATGTGCGGTTTTCATCTTTGCGAAACACAGTCAGAACCACTTTGGTTTTGGGTTCACCGCGCATGCGTTTGACCGCGTCATTCAACGTCATGCCTTTGACAATGGCTTCATCGATTTTGGTGATCAAGTCACCCGGCTTCAAACCGGCACGGTCGGCTGGCGAGCCTTCGATGGGGGAGACCACTTTGACCAGGCCGTCTTCTTGGGAAATTTCAATGCCCACACCGACAAATTTGCCCGTCGTGCCTTCGCGGAATTCTTTGTAGGATTTTTTATCGAAATACTGTGAATGCGGGTCCAGGCTGGAGACCATGCCGGAGATGGCATCGTTGATGAGTTTTTTCTCATCCACCTGCTCTACGTAGTCTGACTTGACCATGCTGAAAACAGCTGCCAGTTGCTGCAACTCTTCGAGCGGCAGCGGCGTCATGTTGGCGCGCGCTACGGTTTGAAGTGAGAATGTGGTGAGTGCGCCGGTGATAGCGCCGACTGTCAACCAACCTGCAATTTTGAGTTTTTGGCCCATGGGTACCTTGTCAAATAAAGGATCGCGTGTACAGCGATTTAGGAAGATAGTTTACTGCCTATATGAGCACTGACACGCTTGTGAATCGGCATAACCCCATGAGGCTTGAATCCCGGGCTATGCCTTTGCTTCAAAGATAGTAATGCGTGATGGGTTGAAGGTTTTCGTCCAGTTCATAAACCAAAGGTTCTCCATTGGGGATATTCAACCCCACGATGTCTTTGTCGGAGATGCCGTCGAGGTACTTGACCATGGCGCGGATGGAGTTGCCGTGCGCGCTGATGAGCACACGTTTGCCGCTGCGCATGGCCGGCGCCAGAGATTCATTCCAAAAAGGCATGACGCGTTCTACCGTGTCTTTCAGGCATTCGGTCAGCGGCACTTGCCCGGGTTGCAGTTTTGCATAACGCAGGTCATGCCGTTCGCAACGCTCGTCGTCGGGCTTGAGTGCAGGCGGCGGCACGTCATAGCTGCGGCGCCAGGCCAGCACCTGTTCGTCCCCATACTGGTGAGCGGTTTCGGCTTTGTTCAAACCCTGTAATGCGCCGTAATGTCTTTCATTCAAACGCCAGTGGTGCGCCACCGGTAACCATGAGCGCTCCATGCTGTCCAAGGTGTGCCACATGGTGTGAATCGCGCGTTTGAGCAAACTGGTGTAGCCGAGGTCGAAGTCATAGCCTTGAGCCTTGAGCTTCACACCCGCTTGTTGGGCTTGCGCTATGCCGGTGGCGGTCAACTCGACGTCGGCCCAACCGGTGAAGCGATTTTCCAAGTTCCACTGTGATTCTCCGTGGCGGATCAAAACGAGCTTGTACATAAAAGAAAAACCTTAGAAAGAAAGTCATTGAAAAAGGATTCTAGAATGGGTCTCTACAGACCTTTGAGGTATTGCGCGTGAATTTTCTGATTGAAAACTGGTTATTGGTGTTGATTGCGGTGACTTCAGGTATCGGTTTGTTTCTCCCTGCACTGAAAGTCATGGGAGCGCCGGGTTTGTCCCCGACCCAAGCGGTGTTGTTGATCAACCGCGAAAAAGCCAATGTGGTGGATGTGCGCAGTGCCGAAGAATTTGCCAGCGGCCACCTGATCGGTTCGCGTCATGTGCCATTGGACAATATCAACGCCGATTTGGCTAAAGCCGTGACTGACAAAAAACGCCCGCTCATTTTGGTGTGTGCCAGCGGCATGCGTTCCCAAAAAGCACAGCGATTGGCAACTGGCTTGGGCTACGAGCAAGCCCACAGCTTGGGCGGCGGATTGAAAATCTGGCAGGAAGCCAATCTGCCCTTGGAAAAAACAGCCTGATTTCTTCTCAACACTGAACCACCATGACTCCAGTCAAGATGTACACCACCGCCGTTTGCCCTTATTGCACACGGGCCAAACAAATTCTCAAGGCGCGTGGCGTGCAGCACATAGAAGAAGTGCGTATCGATTTGTCTGACGAAGAACGCGACCGCATGATGGCCTTGACCGGCAGGCGCACCGTGCCTCAAATCTTCATTGGCGACACGCATGTGGGTGGATGTGATGATTTGATGGCGCTCGACAGTCGCGGCGGCTTACAGCCTTTGCTCGAAGCAAACTGACATAATTCAAACGCTGTCCCTCATCCGCTTTGACCCATTGGTGTAGCGGCATTTTTTTCGTTTCAGGAAGCCAACATGGCAGATAACTTAGAACCCGTTTTCCTCATTCAGCGCGTTTACCTCAAGGATTTATCGCTGGAGCAACCCAACTCCCCCGCTATTTTGTTGTCCCAGGACCCTCCTGCTGTCGACATACAAATTGGTCTGGGCACCGAACAAATCGGTGAAGGTGTGTTTGAAATCACCGTGACGGCCACTGTCACGGCCAAAATCAACGAGCAAACCATGTTCTTGGTGGAAGCCAAACAGGCCGGTATTTTTGAAATCCGCCACATGCCTGAAGGCCAACTTCAACCCATCACAGGCATTGCTTGCCCGCAAATCATTTACCCGTATTTGCGCAGCAATGTGGCCGATGTGATTCAGCGCGCAGGTTTTCCGCCGGTGCATATGGCGGAAATCAATTTCCAAGCCATGTATGACCAGCAAGAGCGCATGAAAGCCGAGCAGAAACTGCAGTGAAACTCCTGATACTGGGGGCGGGCGCGTGGGGCACGGCACTGGCTGTGCAGGCCAGCCACCGTCATCAGGTCACCTTATGGGGCAGGCACTCAGGGCTGGTGCAAGACATGGCCCGTGATCGGGTCAATCAGCGATATTTACCCGGCTGTCCATTTCCGGAAACACTGCAACTCAGTCACCAGCCGTTGGCAGAACTGATACCAACTGCCGATCTCGTTCTGTTGGCGGTGCCGATGGCAAGTCTGCGTCAGGTGCTTACCGACATCGCTGATGCCGCCAAGCATGTGCCCGTCGCTTGGCTCTGCAAAGGCTTTGAAGCCACCATTGACCACTCGCCGTTCACTTTCGGTTTGATGGCACACGAAGTTCAACAACAAGCAGCGCCCGCATTGCAAGCGGGTGTGTTGAGCGGGCCGAGTTTTGCGCAAGAAGTAGCCCTCGGTTTGCCTGCTGCTTTGGTGGCTGCCAGCCGGCATGCCCATGTCAGAGATGCGCTGGTGCAAGCATTTCATGCGGACAAATTACGCGTTTATGCCAACGAAGATGTGGTGGGTGTGGAAATTGGCGGCGCTGTGAAAAATGTGATGGCCATTGCCACCGGTTTGTGCGATGGCTTGCAACTGGGCATGAATGCGCGAGCAGCACTCATCACGCGGGGTTTGGCCGAGATGACGCGCCTGGGCGTGGCCTTGGGTGCCAGGGCGGAAACCTTCATGGGACTGAGCGGCCTGGGCGATCTGGTGTTGACCGCCACCGGTGATTTGTCGCGCAACCGCCAGGTCGGCATGGCCTTGGCACAAGGCAAAACATTGCCTGAGGTGTTGCATTCCTTAGGCCATGTGGCCGAAGGCGTATACAGCGCCCGCACCGTGGTGCAGCGTGCGGCGACACTGGGTGTGGACATGCCGATTGCCAGCGCGGTGGTGTCGGTATTGGATGGTCAGGTGGCAGCCAAAGATGCAGTGGCTGTCTTAATGGGGCGCGGCTCCAAAGGCGAGTTCTAGGTTATCAATCAACCGCGTCTTACCCAACTTGGCCGCCCCCAACACCACCATAGGCGCATGGCTTAGCTCAGTCACAGGCGACAAATCGGATGGGTGTCTGAGCGTCAGGTAGTCGGGCGTCCAACCGCGTGCACGCAGCGCTTCCATGGCTGCTTGCTCGGCCAGTGCCACATCAAATTCACCCCGAGCCAACCCGGCGCGCGCAGCTTGCGCCAAAGCTTGCAATGCCCTAGACAACTGCACCGCTTCGGCTCTTTCCTCTGCGCTCAGGTAGCCGTTGCGTGAACTCAATGCCAAACCATCAGGTGCGCGAGAGGTGGCCACACTGGTGATCTGCACTGGCAATGCAAATTGCTTGACCATCTGTTTGATGACCATGAGTTGCTGGTAATCTTTTTGGCCGAACACGGCCACGCCGCCGCTGTGCGCAAACACACAGTGAAACAATTTCATGACCACGGTGCAAACGCCGGTGAAAAAACCGGGCCTGAACTGGCCTTCCAAAATATCTGCCAATTGGGGGTCGGGTTGCACTTTGAAAGTTTGCGCTTGCGGGTACAACTGAGTTTCATCAGGTGCAAACAACAGATCGCAGCCCACGCTTTTCAATTTGTCGCAATCGCTGTCAAACGTGCGTGGGTAACTGCCAAAGTCTTCGTGAGGTAAAAACTGCAAGCGGTTGACGAATATGCTGGCGACAGTGACATCACCTAAAGGTTTGGCGGTGCGCAGCAAGTCCAGATGACCATCGTGCAAATTGCCCATGGTCGGCACAAACGCAGGTTGTTTGTAATGCGACAAATGCTGGCGCAGTTCATCCAGCGTGCGTGCGATCAACATGGAAAATCACCAAGCGTGAAGTTCATTCACCGGGAATTTTTTGGTTTTCACTGCTTGCACAAAAGCTTGCATGGCGCCCAATATGCTGCCTGCTTCAGTCATGAAGTTATGCGCAAACTTCGGTACCTTGCCTTGGGTGACACCGAGCATGTCGTGCAACACCAAAATTTGTCCGGCGGTGTCCACACCCGCGCCTATGCCCACTGTTGCGCAGGTCTTCAAAGCGCGCGTGATTTCGCCCGAGAGGACCGCAGGCACCATCTCCAGCACCAGCGCTTGCGCCCCTGCGTTTTGCAGCAACAGTGAATCGTTCATCAGTTGCTGGGCCGCGGATTCGGTGCGGCCTTGCACACGGTAGCCGCCTAGCGTGTTGACGCTTTGCGGGGTCAACCCCAAGTGACCGCAGACGGGAATGCCGCGTGTCACCAAAAATTCGACGGTCGGTGCCAGCCAAGTCCCGCCTTCCAACTTGACCATGTGTGCCCCGGCTTGCATCAACACGCTGGCGCTGCGAAAGGCTTGTTCCGGTGTGGCGTAAGAGCCGAACGGCATGTCACCCAACACGATCGGGCGGCCATTTTGTTTTTGCAATCCGCGCGCCACGCATTCGGTGTGGTAGCGCATGGCTTCCAATGTCACCGGCAAGGTGCTGTTATGTCCTTGGCAAACCATGCCCAGTGAATCGCCAACCAAAATGATTTCCACACCAGCCAGATCGGCCACAGCCGCAAAGGTGGCATCGTAAGCGGTAATCATGGTGATTTTTTCGCCTTCAGCCAGCATTTTCATCAGGCTGTGCATGGTCATGGCAGGGCGATGACCGGTGGGCGGGGCAGAGGGTTGAACGCTCATGGCTGTGTTTCCTTCAAAGGTGAGATGTCAATGGGCTGGCGCGTATGCCAGTCGGACATAGATGGGTGCATAGGCTTCGGCTTGGGTGATGTCGACCAGCATTTCTTTGGCCAATTCAAGCAAGGCAATGAAAGTAACCAGCAGCACCGGCACGCCTTGTGAGGCGTCGAACAATTGCTCGAACTCTACAAAGCGTTGACCTTGGAGTTTTTTCAGCACCATACTCATGTGTTCGCGCACCGAGAGTTCTTGGCGGCTGATTTTGTGGTGCTGAACCAGTTTGGCGCGGCGCACTATATCGGCCCAAGCCGCTTGCAAGTCGGGCACGGCCACATGTGGAAAACGTGGCTGCAAAGATTGCTCGATGTAGACCTGAGCGCGTAAAAAATCGCGGCCGTGTTGTGGAACGGCATTGAGACGCGCTGCCGCCAGCTTGAGTTGTTCGTATTCCAGCAAACGGCGCACCAGTTCGGCACGCGGGTCTTCGGGTTCCGCGCCTTCGGCCACTTTTTTCGGCGGCAGCAACATGCGGGACTTGATTTCAATCAGCATGGCCGCCATCAGCAAATATTCAGCAGCCAACTCCAGATTGGTTTTGCGAATCTCTTCCACATAGCTCAGGTATTGGCGGGTCATCCCGGCCATGGGAATATCGAGGATGTTGAAGTTTTGTTTGCGTATCAGGTAGAGCAACAAGTCGAGCGGGCCTTCGAACGCCTCTAAGAAGATTTGCAGCGCATCTGGCGGGATGTACAAATCTTGGGGCATTGCAAACAGCGGTTCGCCATACAAACGCGCCACAGCCACATGGTCTATGACCGATGGCATGTGGGGCAAATCGGCATTCGGGCCACTGGGCCAGTTTGCCATGGTGGGCGTGTTCACTTGGGTGTGTTGGTTTGGTAGACGTAGGGCTTTTGCGCCACGCGAGCGTCTTTGAATTCAGCCAGGTCCTGGCGGTTCACCGTTTTGTCCCACAACAGTGCGCGTCCCTGGCGTTGTTCGGCCTCCAACGTGGGTTTGTCGGCTTTGAGTTGCCGCAAAAAATCGGTGGTTTCAGAGGTATAGGCCGGGCGGCTGAACAGGGACATAAGCGTGAGTTTCCAGGTGAGAAAGAGATTCTACTCAGTAGCAACCCGAACAGCGGTTTGCCAGTCTGACACTGCATTGGGGGTTTTCAGTCGCGCTAACAAACCGGTTCGCTGCAAGATGTCCAAGGGTTGAGCGTTCAAGCCGCACAACATGATTTGCACGCCTTGTCGTTCGCAGGTTTGCTGCAAGCTTTGCAAGGCATCAGCGCCGCTGGAGTCGATGTAAATCAGACCACCGAGTTCCAGTACCAGCGTGTTCTTGGGCAAGTCGCTGGCGATAAACGCCAGCAAATCCACCGCGCCGAAAAACAGCGCCCCGTCTATCGCCCAGACCCGTGTTTGCGCCGAGGTGTGCAGCAACTTGCGCTGCGTCAAATGGGAAATCCGGTAAATGAATGTCAGGCAGGCGGCAACCATACCTACCGCCATGCCCACCGATAAATCCACCAACACGGTCAGCACAAACACAGCGAGCAGCGTGAAGCGGTAAGGCCAGCGAAATTGCGACAAGCGCACCAACGCGCGCCAATCACCCATGTTCCAGGCGATGAACAGCAAAATGGCGCTCAACACGCCCACAGGAATGTGCGAGACCAGCGGCGCGCCTAGCAACACAATCAACAGCAGTCCCAGCGCGTGAACCATGCCGGCCACGGGGCTGCTGGCACCGTTTTTCACATTGGTGACGGTGCGCGCCAAGGCACCGGTGGCGGGCATGCCGCCGACAAAAGGCATGACCATATTCGCCATGCCCTGTGCCATCAATTCTTGGTTGGGGTCATGGTGCCCGCCGATCATGCTGTCGCTGGCGCGCGCGCACAGCAAAGAGGAAATCGCGCCAAGCAATGCCAACGTGAAACTCGGCACCAGTACCGCTTGCAATTGCGCCAGTGACAGGGTTAGCCATCTCAAGTCGGGCAGACCAGCGGGAATGCCGCCGAAGCGGCTGCCTATGGTCGCCACCGGCCAGTCTGTGGTGTAAACAAACAACGTGGCTAAAAGCATGACCAACATAGGACCGGGCATGAGTGAGAGTCGTTGCGCCATTTTTGTCGGCAACCAACGCGGCATCAGCCGTTGCCAGAACGCTAGCAATAGCAAACTGCATGTCGTCAACAACAAGGTGTATGTGTCGGTTTGGTTTAAGTGCGTTGAGATGAAGCTGAGGATGCCAAACACATCGGCCGGCATGGTGTGAACCGACAAGCCGAGAAAGTCTTTGAGTTGCATCATGCCGATCAACACCGCAATGCCGTTGGTGAAACCGGTGATCACGGCCACCGGTATGAAACGTATCAACACACCTAAGCGCAGCACGCCCATGAGCAGCAACCACAAGCCTGACATCAAAGTGGCCAGCATCAATCCGTTGATGCCGTGTATGTGCACGATGCCATACACCATGACGACAAAGCCGCCGGCCGCGCCGCTGATTTGCACCCAGCTGCCGCCTAAAGCCGCGATCAGAAAACCGGCGACGATGGCGGTGACCAATCCAGCTTCGGGCTTGAGCCCGCAGGCAATCGCAAACGCCATGGAAATAGGCAGGGCCACCACGCTGACCGTCAAACCAGCACCCACATCTTTGACAAAACGCTGGCGGTTGTAGCCGCGCAACGCTTCTATCAATTGAGGGTGGAACACCGGGCGCTGCATTGACCCACTATACGCCTGCAAAAAACGCCGCAAACTGATGCATAACAACAGAGGTGGCGTTGAGGCAGACAGCTACAAGGTGGCGGCGCTATTTATGTCGGTCAGTGCTTACTGCCCATGCGCGAGCCCGAACCGGCGGCGAGCAATACCGCTGCTGTGTTTATGCAGCGCGCTTCAATGGATGCGCATGCCGGGTTGCGCGCCCGGCCAGGGGTGGAGCACGTAAATACCGGGTTGTGCTTTTTCATCGGCGTGCGATGCGGCTAGCACCATGCCTTCAGAGATGCCGAATTTCATTTTGCGCGGCGCGAGGTTGGCGACCATGACCGTGTGTTTGCCGATCAGGTCTTCGGGTTTGTAGGCGCTGGCGATGCCGCTGAACACATTGCGCATGCGGCCTTCGCCCACATCCAGCGTCAAGCGCAGCAGTTTGGTGCTGCCTTCGACGGGCTCGCAGTTGACGATCAAGGCGATGCGCAAATCGATTTTGGCGAAGTCGTCGATGGTGATGGTCTCGGCAATCGGCTCGCCGCCTGGGATGGATAAATTGGGGTCAGAGCCCGATTTTCCGGAGGAAAATTCGGTCTCTGACCCCCATTTATCTGAACCCAATTTATCCTGCACTTCAAACAAAGCATCCAACATCTTCTCGTCCACGCGTTGCATCAAATGCGCATAGCTGCCAATCACATGTCCTGCGCCCAAAGGCTTGGCCGCATTGCTGAAAGTCATAGGTTCAATTTTCAGAAAGCTCTCCACTTGCGCGGCCAGTTGCGGCAACACCGGTTTGAGCATGGTGCTCAACAAGCGAAAAGCTTCAATGCAGGTGGTGCACACGTCTTGCAAACGCGCGTCCATGTCGGGCTTCTTGGCCAGTTCCCAAGGTTTGTTGGCGTCCACATACTCGTTCACCCGGTCGGCCAAGGCCATGGCTTCTCGCAAGGCTTTGGCGTAATCGCGTTGGTCAAACAAATCAGCCATGGCGCTCAAACCGTTTTGCAGTTGCAACAACAAAGCCTGTCCATCCGCGCTGACCGCGCCCAACTTGCCGTCAAACCGCTTGGCAATAAACCCTGCCGCTCTTGAAGCGATGTTGATGTACTTGCCCACCAAATCAGAGTTGACCCGCGCCATGAAATCTTCGGCGTTGAAGTCAATGTCTTCGTTGCGCCCATTCAGCTTGGCGGCCAGGTAATAGCGCAACCACTCGGGGTTCATGCCGAGCTTGAGGTATTTCAACGGGTCAAGGCCAGTGCCTCGGCTCTTGCTCATTTTTTCGCCGTTATTCACGGTCAGAAAACCGTGGACAAACACTTTGTCCGGCGTTTTGCGGCCGC
>Ga0164294_10004885_pt1 | contig 11589 bp, 11 predicted proteins | sample GEODES005metaG_FD_111479 | JGI IMG/M metagenome (GOLD analysis project Ga0164294, IMG submission 111479) | Oligotrophic lake water microbial communities from Sparkling Lake, Wisconsin, USA - GEODES005 metaG | ecosystem: Environmental > Aquatic > Freshwater > Lake | place: USA: Sparkling Lake...
GATTTTAATTTCTAAATAATTGTAGCAATAATTGTGCTGTACATGAATTAATAATATAAATATTTCCTTTATATAATAATTTATAATAATTGTATGGGTGGTCTATGCACGTCTCGAGGGTCTATGCCTTCACCGCTGAGCCAGAGCGCTTTTAACAGTAATTTAAAAAACTACGAGATGCACAGGTCAGAGTAGTTTTAATCTCGAAACATGATAAAGAATATCGACCAGGAGATAATGAATAATCTTGACTTTACACACCCATCCGCCGGGATGCAAAGCGAGCTCTTGTAAGTATTGGTTATTTATTTATGAGGCCAAGTTGAGGAATGACATGGAGGTGCTGATAAGGTACTTGGAGAACAATGAGTGTCCGGCGATGGCGATCGAGATGGAACACCCCTGGGCTCAGTCGCCTAAGAGTATCGGGAGTATCGCCACGATGTATTTGAGTATTTTGTTCATGAAGGATGTGAGGGACGGGGAGGACGGATTCCTGCAGTAGGAGAGCTAGTTGAATTCCTAATATAAGGTGATAATTGAGAAGGACGTGTGCAGAGCGTTGGATAGAAATCTGAGGCATAAGGTAGTTATGGTTGAATTAAGGACGTGGACAGGGTGCAGATAACTATATTGCTATTGGTATTTCTGGTTGAGAGTGAGGGGGTGAGACGGGAGATGTTGGTTAGGGGGGTATTCCATTCTGCCCTGCCGCATATGTATGTGAAGGCCAAAACGGAGATGGGTTAGGTTTTGGCGAGTGCGTTCGTGCTGAGAGAGTTGCTGAAGAACCAATAGAGTTTGGTGAACGTGTTTCTGGAGGACGAACTTGCAGTTTAGAGTTTGAAGGACATTCTGTGCTCCAAAGACTAACAGAGTGTAATTGAGGGTATTTTAAAGGGATTTTAGGGTGCAATTTGATAGATGACCTATGTTATGACGAGGCTTAGAACTAGCAAGTGAACGTGGGCACCTGTAGGAGAATATTCGCCATGGGGTTTATAGAAATACTGTAGAAGGCGTAGGTTTTTTTGTAGGGATTGGAAGGGTTGGATTTAGACAGGTCTGCACAGGACATTCAGTTGTTGACTTAGGACCTGGTCAAGTGTTTGATGAATAAGGTACTGCAGTTTGGAAAGTGAGGGCTATTGAATTAATAAATATTATTATAAAATTGCTCATTTAGGGTTTAAATTTTGGGGTTATTTAGATGGGGTTTGTGGGAATAATTTAAAAGTTTTTTATAAGGGATGGGTAAATAGGTGTTTACTTTTTATAAGTTGATTTTTATAATATAAAATGGAAATGAATAATGTAATATAAATACAAATAGAATATGGGGAACACTATAAATATAAATCTGGATTATTCATCTATTTAAGGGGTGATTAATTTTAGTTTGGAGGAGTCTTAAAATGTGCGTAATGAGGAGATTTTGAATGCGATGTTGGAGACGTTGTAAAGATATAGAAAGTTGCTTTAGGGTAGGGGTGTTTATAATAGGTCAAAAATAGGTGGGGAATAGGGCATTTGTACAGGAATTGATAAGGGAGGGGGAGTTAAGTGTGAAGAGATTTTAGATGAAGACTCAGAGTGAGTAGAATAGGGTTGCAAAGGAGAGGGCACCGGATATTATTAGACATATTTTTTAGTTTATCAACAGGAAGAATATGGATGTGAATAATTTTAGTTTTGACTAGGCTTCGGAGAGGGTGGAAGTGATGAATTTACGAGGGTTTGTGTATTTCTGCCGGTGTTTTTAGCTTTAGGACTACTGCTAGAGGTTCAAAGAGAGTAACTATAATAAGCCTAAGGTAATATTCCCTTCTGAAAGTATTCTAGACTTTTCAAGATCTTTTTTGAGGTGTCAAAATATGAAAAGAAGATAAATTTGTAGTAATTCCAGTTGCTGTTGGACAACATATCTAGTTATAACGACGACTATGTTTTCGGGGGTGATAATTTAAAGTTGTGCAACGAGAGACGGTCTAAGAACCTAGAGCACCTCTATAGATTCTTGGGGTTCGAAAATCATAAGGTATTTCCTTATATTTTAGTACAAATAGAGGCTGTTATCGGGTTTAGGCGAATACAAGGACGAGTGCATCGATGAGGAGTATCTTAAACTGCGGGGTATGCAATTAATATATCATTTTAAAAGTTTAAAATTGATAGAAAGACATTTGAAGCACCTGCAGGTGAAGCGGGAGAGATTGGAGGAGAAGTGTCAGATGCAGTAGATAGGGGAGAAGGTGCTTGTTCAGGGGTTCAAACCGAGAAGGGTTAATTAAGAGTTAAAAGTGGGAGAGGCCAGGAATAGACAAATTACTTGGAAGAAGGTGGGTGGCTTAGGGGATAAGGACATCAACATGTAGGGTTGTATTTGATTTAGGATTTTGATGGACTAGGCGTTCCATCCGAGAAATTTGGTTAAGAATTTCAAGGATGCGGATTTGGTTTAGAAGAAGGTGGAGGATACGCGTATGTTTTTAATTAAAAAGGGGGTGAGTTTCACGTGACGGATAAGAAGTAGACACGGTCGATTAGTGTGTCTGAGCAGTGTTAGCTCAGGGCAATAGAAATTAAGAGGTTTTAGTAGTAGAAGAGTTATCAGGGGATTTTTAAGGAATAAAAGGTGTTTTAGAGTACTTTGTGCAGCAAGAGAGGGAAAGAGACGTGCAAATGAATTATTTGATTAATTAATCAGTTTTTATTTAAGGTTATTAATCAGTTTTCATTGGGGATGTTGTGTAGGCTTTGCTGTATTTCTTGGAGGGCGGAGTGCCGGCTGTCTTGGTCCGTCTTAGCCTTTTGCAGGAATCTAGATAGAAATGGTTTACTGTTTGTTGGCTTTGAACTGGTCGTCGTAAATGTTTATTTCTTTTGTGAGTTTGTTCATGTTGAACGAGTGGTTTGTCTAAAAATTAACCTGCTTTTCTTGTCTGTATTTATCCTCCAAATAATTAAAGTAGTCCTTAACTTCAGAGTTTTATTAAGTCGTCTTTTAATATACCTAAAAATATTACAAGAAAATTCTAATTATATCAATTTTATTATATTATATCAAATTTTATTAAATTATATCAAATTTTATTAAATTTTATTAAATTCAGATAAATTTTTTAAATTTTATCAAATTTGATTAAATTTTATTAAATTTAATTAAATTCGATTAAATTTTATTAAATTCAGATAAATATTTTAAGTTTTTATATACTATAAATTATTTTAAATTTTATCAAGTTTTATCAAATTTTATGAAATTTTTTTAAATTCTATTAAATATATTTTATTTATAAAATTTTATATAATTTAACTAAATTATATAAAATTTAATTAAATGTTATTAAATTTGATTAAATTTTATAAGATTTAATAAAAGTTGATTTAATTTAATAAATTTATATGTATTATTGATAGGTTGTATTTATTTTAAACATAATTTGAGTTTTGGTTGTTTTAAGTTTGGTTTGTGTTATTATACTCTTATTAGGTAATGACATTAATTTACTTAAATAAAATGAAATAACGTTTTGATAAAACTGGTTCATGGCAAAGGGGTCTATTTGCATTTGATTAAGGGCCTTTGTCCTCAAATCATCAAAAACATTTTATTTCCTTAATAAATCTTGTTTTTCCTTTTCAATTTCTTATTTAGTCCTATTGAGTATGTGAATTTGTGTGTCGATTTCCTTTTTTTTCCTGTCTTTGATAAGATTTGAAAACCGATTTCTAAGTGTTCATTTTCGAATGTTCTCTTTTATCTGTCGATGAGATCCTGTTGCTGCTATGTGGCGGTGTATATCTTCTGGAAGTTCTCGGTGTCGTTTTAGAGTCTCTGCTTATCAGCCTTAATGATTTCGGTCTAAAATAAGGGGGGAAACCTATTGGTTGTACTGTTCAAAGAACTTCTTCATCTCTGTCTCGTGTGCGTCGAACTGTCTTCTGCGGTGCATTAGATCTGCCTCTTGTGAGGAGAGTCTGGTCTTGAGGCTGTCCAGTTCGCTCTGAGTGTTCCGACGATGGGCCTCCATCTGCCTGTGTTCCTCCTGGTATTGTTGCCGTTGTTTTTGCACGTTCAAAAGCTGTTTTAATTTAGTTTTACTGTGAGTTCTAGGTCCCGGTACTTCTGTTCGTATTCGGAAAGCAGTTGCAGTCTGTCCGTCTCTAACTGGTGTTCCTTGAGGTCGGTTTTCTTTTTGGCGTCTTTAATTTTAATTACTTTTTAAAGGGAAATATTGGAGACCTTGTAAGTCTTGCAGTTTTTTGTCTTCAATTGATTCGAGCTTGTATTGCAAGTTCGTGAGACGGGAGTACTCGTTTTTCAAGGCCATTTTCTCCTGTAAGATGGACTCCTGTGATATTTGCTGTGTGTTTTGGAACTCCTACCTGATTTTTTCGAGCCTATTGCGTTCTTGTTCTACGAACTGTCGGTCGTACTCGATTTTCTTCTCCTTTTCAGTTAAGACGGTTTCTCTTGCGAAGAGGTCTCCCGCCTTGTCCTTGATGTCATCCAATACTTTTTGGGTCATCTGTCCTTTGAGGGAGTCAATTTGTTGTGTGTTTTTGGCGAGTTCCTTCGTATTTACATTATACTTCTTGCATGTGTTTGAACTGCACCTGCTGTTGGAGACTCTGTTTGAGGGAGTGTATTTCCGCTTCCAGACTGCGTCGGAGCTGGTCTTGTTAAAACTGGTGGAGTTCGGAGATCTTCTGCACCTGGAGGTCGTGCATTTGAGTCAGTCTCTGTTTCTCTTCTGAAAGTTGGCTCTGGAATTGCTTATACATTAGAAGGGGTACTTCGTATTGGAGTTTGCGCAGGCCCTGTTCGTGCACCAGTTCTTGGGTCTGGTTCTGTTTTATGGAAAGGATTTGTTCTTCGTATATCCTTTTGACCTGGTCCGTATGCGAAGTTAGACCTGTCTGGTTGCGGGTCGGGGCAGGCTATTTTAATTCCGGTGGCTCTGCACATTAGGGAAATTACCTAGGCCTTGGAAGGTGATCTCGCGTTTGACTTCACGGGTATGCTGTTTCAGCTCCGGGAAGTCGAAGATTTAGTTCGTTTTTTCAGAGATGACCGACTGTTCAATGGCTTTTTCCTCCACGAAATCGTGTGATTTTTTCTTTTCCTGCAATTGGGTTTGAGAGGAAGTGGGTCTTGTTGTGGGTCTGCGACTTGCACGGAGATTCATGACTTGTATTCCGCCGTCTGGCTGTTCATCCGCCACTGCGAGAGGGGGTCTGGATTTATTTTAAATTAAGGGGTTTTACTTTTATATGCCTCGTCTTTGGGAAGTGAAATTAATTTCAGATTCTAAGGATTCGTTTTGCTTTAGTGGGGATTTCTGTTTTCCGGCTCCGAAGAGTGTTTTTTAAAGGTTGATATCTCTTCTGGGTTTGTTCTAATTGCTGGAGACTTAATAGCTGTTGTCTTAGACATCGTCAAGGAGATCCTAAAGGAAATACGGTGTATACCTGATCGAAGAAGGCATTTGTGTCTCTATTAAAGTCTTGATGGGTTTGTCTTTTGGGGTGAGACTCATCTTCTTTTTCGTCGATGATGTCAAGATAGTTCTCGACTTGGCTTTTGCGGTTGAAGTTATTCTGTGATTTGGACTTCTGGATCAATTCTTATTGGGATTGGGGGGTGGGTTTTCCGAAGTAGTTATCTTCTTCTTCTTAGAGTCTCCTGATTTCCTCTTGGGCTCTGCGTTCGCTCTGCAGGTCCGTTTGCGAGTAGATAGGGGGTTTCTTGGGTTAATTTGAGCTTTTGCCAGCGAGGAGTTGGTTTATGCTATCGTCTTTGTAAATATTGGGTACCTGTTTCCAGTCTGTCCATGTTCGCAGTCTGTCTATATTGATTCATTGTGTTATTTTAATTTAAAATTAAGGATCTAATTGGTTATAATATATGGGGGCAAGGTTTGGTTTTGAATCGCCGGGTTTAATTGACTGTTATTTAAAGGGGGGAATGGGGTTGCAATTCTCATTTGGGTTTATGTGGAGGAGGCATAATTATATATGGGGAGGCAAGAAGTCTTTACTTAGATAATATGCTTTTGGGGAGAGCGGAGTTATTGAGATGGATTTGGTTGTAATATAATATTTTATGGTTATTTATGGCTATATTTTCAGACTTGGTCAGTAGTTGCTTTCTTGCCATCTTTGAAATTTTTTATAGTTGAGGAACTGTTGTCTAGACACGTCTGTGTGGTCTGGTGAGGGGAGGTAGTATTCTCTTTGGAAGAACCCCTTAAGTTTAAAATTGGTTTACTCTTTGGTTGGGGGGGTTGTGGCAGTTCTGTTGGTTGTAGACCCAGTTTTCTAGGATGCAGGGGTACTAATTGAGTTGGCAAAGGGCATTTGACTTATTGCCTGGAAGACATTTGTCTAAGCACCATCCGCAGTCTAGGGTCTTCTGGCATTTATCACAGTCGTTGATTTGGTGGCATGATTCGAAATTCGGGAATTGAGAATTGCATTGTGGGGTGAGCTTGTTGTATTTGTCGATGGTCAGTTGCTAAATATAAGTTAGGTACAGGACATTTGAGTCTGTGCTTACCCTCGAATTGTGAGGAGGGGAATATATGCACGGCTACAAGAATAATTAAAAAATACATAAATCTTATTATAAATTATATATATTATATTTGTTTTGTTTATTATATTCATGGTCATGCGGAAGTGGGTTTGATCGCGGCTTTAGAGCCCTGGTTTTCAATTTTCTGTGTCTGGGGGGCTACATTCAGGTTCTGGTTTTTGGATTTCCTTTTAGATTTTATATTACTTGGAGGACACTATAAATTGTCTGTAATAGTAGCTGTTGACGTTGTAGAGCATTGATATCTTTTAAATAATTTAATCAAGAAATTGTTTAGAAATTTATAGATTGGCAATGCTTATTTAATTATTTATAATTAATATATAATATTTAATTATATTTATAAAGATGATTTTGAAACTAGTGGCTGTAATCACATGTGTCATGAATTTAGAAAGTATTATATTAACTTTATTTGAGATTTTATATAATTTAAGGGAAAAAAGGTCTTTTAATTCTGCCGCTTCCTTAGGCTATGGTGCGACCGTATACAGTGTCTCATAATTTCGGGGCAGGTCCTGGGTTTATCGCATCTCCCTTTGTGGGGATTCAGAGAATGGGAGTGCCCGTTGCATAATAGGTTGTGCCTGTTGCATAATAGGTTGTGCCTGTTGCATAATAGGTTTTGGCTGTTGTATAATAGGTTGTGCCTGTTGTATAATAGGTTGTGCCTGTTGCATAATAGGTTGTGCCCCATTAGGTGAGGAGAGGACATAGTGTGCATGGACTTATGACAAACGTGGCTCCTGAGAGTGTGGGGTTGATTAACCCTTAAATAGCAGCTGCAAAGGGGATTCGACACAACGTGATCCACCATGACAACATAGGTATATTTTTTGTGTATTTTAGTCACTGAGCACAGGGTTGTGGGTTAAGACATGACCACACATTCGAGACAACAGGTGGATGAATTCGGAAATTATTTGGGGACGACTTAGCACGTTTCGACATAGGATGTCGTGCAGCCGGTGTAAAGGGTGGTCAGGAGTTCTCAGGTGCATAGAAGTGTTGTGGATTTGAATACGGGAATGAACGTGGTTTTTGATCATGGACCTGTGAAGTAACATGGTATCCATATTTGAGATATATTATAAATCTATTCTGATTTGGGGTATGTAAATAATATTCTATTTTTGAGATATATTATAAATCTATTCTGATTTGGGGTATATAAAATATTATTTAATCTGAACTGTAGTCGTTGGTATATGGGATACGAGATAATATCTCATTCATCCTGGAACAGTTGTCTAAAGTCTGTTGTTGTCTTTCTACCATCTTCACTTTCTTAATTTTCTAAATTTCGTACTGTTTTTCCTCATCCTTCCTATTAGCTATAATATATCTACCTTTTCTCCAAATTCGCTTATCTTTCATTGTCTTTGATTTATTTCTGAGTGAGTGTCTTATTGATTTTCTGTTTGTTTTCGATTTCCTCCCTTTATTTAGCGGCTGGATTCGGGTCTTCTACAGCCCACTTGATCATGAGTATATCATTGCTGTCTAGGTTTCTATTCTGCATGGCCTCCTTTGCGAACTCTGCGAAGCACCTGTGTCTAAACCTTATGAAGGCCATGTCTTTGCCTGGACACAGGTTTACATCCTATTATAAAAATTATTCTTTATAAAAATAATCCATTATAAAAATAATCCATTATAAAAATTATCATTTCATTTTAAAATCTAAATAATTAGTATCTGAAATTAATGTGTACCTCGATTTCGCCAAAGACGTTAAAGAACCTCCAGAGGACTTCGTACATTACGCTAACTGCCTGGTCTCCGTGGGGCATGCAAAATTCGCTTAGGTATAGGGTGCGGGTCTCTTTCATGAAACTACCTATGCCGGCCATGTCGTCTCGAAAGCGTGCGTGTCTCGATCTTCCTTGAAATTTAGAGGTAAATATAGAATTATATATGGGGAAATACCGAAGATGTCTTAACTCTAGGGGATTTGTTCGCATTCCTGGATGGAGGGTACTCGGTGGTAGAAATTGCAGAGATGTCCCCAAGCGCAACAGCCGCGAGCGAAATGTATGCAGAAATTTGCATTTTATTTGTAGTCTGCCATGGTGATGCCTGAATCTATTTCTGGATCGCATCTTGTGGGGGCGGCCTATAATTACATGAGGTACCTCGCGATCTTTGATATTTGCGTCTGTGAGGAATTTATCGTACCATATGTTGTATTCCTGGTCGCCCTCTTTGTAGGCACATTCTTCTGCGAGGCTTTTCTCCACCTATTTCCTGGCGAGTCTATTCATGTGTGGATTGGAGGTGACGGTCACTAGATTGATAATAGTTACCTAATTGGTTCTGCCTGATCTTTTCCGCGGGTATGAAGTCTGTCATGACCTTCTGGCTGAGTATTTCCTTCTGCTTTTTCATTTCTTCGTAGTAGTTCTTAATTTTCTCCTGGATGTCGGTGGGGAGTTCCCAGACCGAGTCGTGGTTAAGGGTGTTGTAGAAGAAGAAGCGTTTCCACTGTTCGTCGAAGTGCACGGTGTACGGAAGGATCAGTTCCATGAATTACTCTTTTTCATAGTCATAATTCTAGTCTGTCATAATATTATTATTTTATTATTAATTTATAAATATAGCTTGAAGGGGTAGGGATAAGCGAATAACCTCTGAGTAAAAATGAGTCATCGAAATTGTAAGGCAGAATAGCATTTTAACTAATATATTCATAATTATTCATTATTTTATGCCATGCACACAGGGCATTGTTTTATGTATGATTATTTTAATTGTGTTTTTGAAGACTGGATTTTTTAAGAATTTCTTGTATTTTGCTATAGACACTGTCTAATGTGTTTTTGACTTTATATTTTTGTGATTTTATATTTATTTTATGATAATTTATAACAATTATAAAAATTGAGTAATGATCGATATAAATTAGGATAGACTGGAGAAATAACGATTTTTAAAAGAGGAGATTGTGAACAAGAATTATAATGGGGATGAATTTAAGAGTTATATTTCTTCTTTGAAGCTAGAGGGGTCTAACATTGATAATTGGACGCTGAAGGAGATTTATGATGTAGTATATATTAATGAAGATTGTTTTAGAGTTCCAGAACTAGCAGCAGGGGTCTCAAAGGGAATAATTAAAGGTTATTTTTGAATAAAATATATAAGTTTTTAGTCGGTGGTGGTACCGAGAGACAGTAGTTACAGCGAGTAGTTATCCTGCTAGGTGGTCAGTCCGCTTGTGTTGGAAAAGAATATACAGAAGATAAATATAAAGGTTATGGGGTAGAAATTATGGGATATTTTTAGATATGAGGAGGTCAAGGGCAGCTTGCTGGAGAAAAACTACTATGTTTTCACTGTCGTCGTGGAGGAGATCAATTGGGAGGTCAAGAGGAGATTTTCAGAATTTTATTAGTTGAGGGAGGCTTTGTAAGCTACTTGCTTGGGGCTTTACATTCCCAATTTGTAGAAGAAGAAAATCAAGGTCTAAAAGTTAGATGACTACCAGTTGCGGAGGAGAAAATATTCTTTATAGGTAAAAAAATAGATTTTCCTTTAATAAATAGAAATTCCTTAATGATATATTGGCATCACCCGTATTGAGGAATTAGTAGATTTTTTTAGATTTTTTGCATTTGAAGGATGGAAATATGCTTAAGATAAAATTTAATGTACGAATTTATTGAAATAGGAGGCATTAAAGAGTGCAAAGACAGATTTATAAAGTACTTAATCTCTGACAGGGGTTCAAAAGTAAATTATATATAAAAATTTCATTAATTTATGATATTTTCTTTTAAAAATAATAAATAATGTCCTTTTTAATATACAATATTTTCCTTTGTAAATATATGATATAATCCTTTATAAATGCATAATTTCTATTATTTATTGTGATTTGTTAATTTATATAAAATTGTTTATTAAGTTTGTCTTTGAACAACAGTGTATTGAACTACGCTGATAAACTGCAGATTTACACTGAAGGGAGCCTTGTGGTGATGAAAAGGTATATCGTATAATGTAAGTCTGAAGAAACATTTGAACTAGTTATTTCTGGACCTGGACGGAGTTTAGAAGAGTTTAATGGAGATAAGCAAGGCTTATTCTGGTCTGTTTTAGATCAGCAACCAGTTCAACAACAGTGTGTCCGTGGAGAACGGTTCTGACCTGGTGAACTCGAACATCTACCTGAACAATGTGATAATCGACTGGGGTATAATTTATAAGCAAAGGCAAGTAGATCCAAGCGTGGATGAAGATCGTGCAGGAGGGGTTCATCAACCACAGTTCCTATGAAAATAAACTCTTTAAGAACTTCGTTTAGGTCTATCTTTTATTTTTAGATGGTTAGGGAACGCAATGTCATGAACAATTCTTATTAGGCCTCCAAAGGCAATCTTGATAAATAGAAGTAAAAGTTGTTTAACACCGGTATGCTAATAAAATCTAGGGGATCTCAGTAAGATGGGCATATCTTAGGACAGGTTGTCCGAGTTGGATATTTAGAAGGCAGAACTTTTGAAGGATTTTAAACTTGCCTCCATTTATATGATGCCCAAAGTTAAATTATATTTTTAAAGGAAACCAATTAGTTAATGGGCCTTAGGTAGAGCCTTGCGTTTTTTACTTAGAAGCTGTTTGAGGAGAGTCAGTTCGCTATGGACCTGAAGAATGCGAATTTTAAAGAGAATTTTATGTTATATGCGGACAAGATTTCTTAAAATCTATAAAATGTTTTTATTTGTATTTTTAGTGTGACTCCAAGTGGAAGGAGTTTATGGTCAATTTAAATGAGCTTAAGTCGATTGAAGAGAATTTTATGTTCTATGCGGACAAGATTTCTTAAAATCTATAAAATGTTTTTATTTGTATTTTTAGTGTGACTCCAAGTGGAAGGAGTTTATGGTCAATTTAAATAAGCTTAAGTCGATTGAAAATTATAAAATTTGATTATATATTAAAGATAATTTATTATTATAAACATGTAAATATGGATTTACCTATAA
>Ga0164294_10004888_pt1 | contig 11584 bp, 7 predicted proteins | sample GEODES005metaG_FD_111479 | JGI IMG/M metagenome (GOLD analysis project Ga0164294, IMG submission 111479) | Oligotrophic lake water microbial communities from Sparkling Lake, Wisconsin, USA - GEODES005 metaG | ecosystem: Environmental > Aquatic > Freshwater > Lake | place: USA: Sparkling Lake...
CTGGTAGCTCATGGCGTCGATCAGCAGCGAAACACCGTTTTTGGTCATGGTGGTGTCGTCTTCGTTGGTGATCTCATCGAAAGTAAATCCGTACTGAAAGCCCGAGCAACCGCCGCCCTGAACAAACACGCGCAGCTTGAGCTCCGGGTTGCCTTCTTCGGCGATCAGGTCTGCCACCTTGGCGGCAGCGCTGTCGGTGAAGACAAACGGGGCGGGCATTTCGGTCTGGATATTCTCTGCAACTGCGCTCATGGAAGGCTCCTCAAGGGGTGAAGGGGAATAGTACAGTAAATTGATCAACCACAAGTCGGGCAGGTCTACTGGGGACGAAAAGACGTGAAACCCATGAAAAAAGCCGCCGGGCTTGCACCACAGCGGCTTTGGACAGCGCAAAAAGCGGATTAGCGCTTGCTGAACTGCTTGCGGCGACGCGCCGAACGGAAACCGACCTTTTTACGCTCGACTTCACGGGCGTCACGGGTAACGAAGCCAGCCTGGCTCAGGGCCGGCTTGAGGGCTGCGTCATAGTCGATCAGCGCGCGGGTGATACCGTGGCGGATTGCGCCAGCCTGGCCGGACTCACCGCCGCCGTGCACGTTGACCATGATGTCAAACGTCTCGACGTGGTTTGTCAGAAACAGGGGCTGGCGGCAAATCATGATCGAGGTCTCACGGCCGAAGAACACCTGAATGTCCCGGTCGTTGATCGTGATCTTGCCAGTGCCTTTTTTGATAAACACGCGGGCAACGCTGGATTTGCGTCGGCCGGTGCCGTTGTTCCATTCACCAATCATCTCAAGGCTCCTTAGATTTCCAACACTTTGGGTTGCTGGGCAGTGTGCGGGTGCTCAGCACCGCCGTACACCTTGAGTTTTTTGATCATGGCGTAACCGAGCGGGCCCTTGGGCAGCATGCCCTTGACCGCTTTTTCCAGGGCACGGCCCGGGAACTTGGTTTGCATGTCGCGGAAATTGGTGGCAGAAATGCCGCCTGGATAACCGGAATGGCGATAGTAGATTTTGTCAGTGGACTTGGCGCCCGTGACACGCAGCTGGGCTGCGTTGATGATGACAATGAAGTCACCGGTATCGACGTGAGGCGTGTAAATGGCCTTGTGTTTGCCGCGCAAACGGAGAGCAACTTCGCTGGCTACTCGTCCGAGGACCTTGTCGGTCGCGTCAATCACAAACCATTCATGCACCACGTCAGCGGGTTTTGCGCTGAATGTTTTCATGAATTACTCTTTTCAAAGTTTGGTTTGCCCGGTGCAACCATGAAATCGCTCTCATGGACTGCGCCGGAATGGTTTCATGTCTATTCCACGGTCGGCGTTCTTCTGATGAGAACCTCTTAGGTGGGGTTCACCGCACTCACATGCAGTGTCTTCCGGCGGACATGAAAACGCTGAAGAACCGAGGATTATACGAATATTTGGGCTTTACCGGCAAAACCCCGATTTCCAGCTGGTTTGCAGGCCCGCAGCGGTTAGCATCCTTGTATGTTTAGCTACCGCCACGCTTTTCATGCCGGCAACCACGCTGATGTGCTCAAACACACCACGCTGATTGCCCTCATGAAGTACCTGACCCAGAAAGACACGGCCCTGACCGTGATCGACACCCACGCCGGGGCCGGCCTGTACCGTCTGGACGGCGACTACACCGAGACCAGCGGCGAAGCGCTGGAGGGCATTCTCAAATTGCTTGCCAAACCAGTCGCCGAACCACCCAAGCCGGGCAGCAAGTCCAAGCCGGTGGTCGATGAGCCGCTGGCACCTGCCTTGCAAGACTACCTAGACGTGCTCAAGTCACTGAACCCGCAGTTTGCCCAGAGCGGCGAGGCGGCCCATTTGCGCATTTATCCCGGTTCGCCCTTCATTGAGCAGCGGTTTTTGAGCGGGCGCGACAAGCTCAAGCTGTTTGAGCTGCACCCGACCGACTTCAAATCGCTCTCCGGCAACATCGAGCAGCTGGGCGTGGGCCGGCAGGTGGCTGTCGCGCGTGAAGACGGTTTTGAGGCGCTCAAAACCTTTTTGCCGCCGCCGGCGCGCCGCGCCATGGTGTTTTGCGACCCCAGCTACGAAATCAAAAGCGACTATGTCCGCGTCAGCGCCTGCATGGCCGACGCCATCAAACGCTTTGCCACCGGCACTTATGTGGTCTGGTACCCGATCATTCCGCGGCCCGAAGCGCATGACTTGCCGCGCAAGCTCAAAACGCTGGCGGTCAAAGCCGGCCGTAGCTGGCTCAACGCCAGCCTGACCGTCAAATCCAGCAAGCTGACGACCGACGTGGCCGGCGAAGTGGTCCGCCCCGGCCTGCCGGCCAGCGGCATGTTCGTCATCAACCCGCCGCACACCCTGAAGGCCGAGCTGCAATTGGCGCTCCCGCAAATGGTTGCCAGGCTCGGCCAGGACCGGCACGCCGCGTTCGGGCTGGAGCACGGCGGCTGACTGGGCGTCATCCTCGCGAAAGCGGGGATCCATGACTTCGTGTTTGTCCGGCACGCCGGACCGCGCGGCTTCAGGCCAGTCTGAGTCGCTGAATGATCTCACTGCAGGCGTCGGCCTGGTTCATGGTGTAGAAATGAATGCCCGGCACGCCGGCCGAGTGCAACTGATCGCACAGGTCGGTGATGATGTCCAAACCAAAAGCCTTGATAGACGCAGTGTCGTCGCCGAAGCCCTGCAGGCGCAAGCGAATCCAGCGCGGAATCTCGGCGCCGCAAGCGTCTGAAAAGCGCATCAGTTGGGTCGAGCTGGTGATCGGCATGATGCCGGGCACCACCGGCACTTCGACGCCCAGCTTGTAGGCGTCATCGACAAAACGAAAATAGGCGTCAGTGTTGAAAAAATACTGTGTGATGGCCGAGTTGGCGCCGGCCTTGACCTTGGTGGCAAAGGCCTGCAAGTCAGCTTCGGCAGACTTGGCCTGCGGGTGAATCTCGGGATAGGCGGCTACTTCGATGTGAAAGGCATCACCAGTCTCAGCGCGGATGAAAGCCACCAGGTCGCTGGCGTAATGGAACTCGCCGCCCATGCCGTAACCGCTGGGCAAGTCGCCGCGCAAGGCCACCAAACGCTTGACGCCCATGGCCTGTAATTGGGCCAGTTGCTCGCGCACAGCGGCCTTGGTCGCGCCCACACACGAGAAATGGGATGCGGCTGGCACGCCCTCGGCCAGTATTTCCTTGACGGCCGCAAACGTACCTTCTTGCGTCGAACCACCGGCACCGAAGGTGACAGAGCAGAACTCGGGCTTGTGCGCATACAAGGCCGCACGCGTGGCGCGCAGCTTGGCCGCGCCCTCAGGCGTCTTGGGTGGAAAAAATTCAAAGCTGATTGGCAGTGTCTTCGTCATCACACGGTTATCCATCGTTGCGTTGTTGGCGGTTTCAATCCGCAGCGTTTTTCTTTTCGCGGCGCTTGCTGCGCGCCGGGCCAGGCTGGCCCGCATGCGCGGCTTCGCCGTCTTCGTCCATGGCGTCGAGCAGGCTGCGGGTGGCGCTGCGCGGCACGCGCTTGGCGGCCTGGCGGGCAGGTGCTGCCGGCAAGGGCTTGTCTTCATCCAGTGCTTGCAGCCCCTTGCGGGCCTGAATAAAAAATTCACGGTTGCCGTCGCCGCCCTCAATGGGCGACTCCAGCCAAGCGCTGACTTCCAGGCCCAACTCAGCGCAGCAGTCGCGCAAGCGCTTTTCTACAAATTCAAAATGAACCGCATCGCGCACAATGCCGCCCTTGCCGATTTGACCGGGCTGCAGCTCAAACTGCGGCTTGACCAGCATCAGCAAATCACCGCCCGGCTTGAGCAGACGCACCACGGCCGGCAACACCAGCGTGAGCGAGATGAAAGACAAATCGCCGGTGAGAAAGTCAAACACCGGATCCAGCTCCGCATCCAGCGCCGCCAGCAGTTCGGGCTGGTTCTGCAAGCTGCCGGCGGCTTCCGCGGCGTCCAGCCCCAGCATCAGCGCACGGCGGTGATGTTCAACCAGATCGGCGGCCGTGAGCGAACGCGCATTCACTCCCTCGATACAGACCACGCGCGCATCAGCGCACAAGCTCGGATGCAACTGGCCATGACCAACATCCACACCGACCACCTGCGCTGCGCCCTGCTGCAGCAGGCAATCCGTGAAGCCGCCGGTCGACTGGCCCACATCGAGACAGCGCAAGCCGACGACTTTCAACCTCGTGCTTTGGAGTGCGCCTTCGAGCTTGAGCCCGCCACGCGAGATGTACTTGGCCTCGGTGGTGTCGGGCACCACCAGCTCGGCGCCTTCGGGGATTTCGTCGCCGTTCTTGGCCACCTTGCGCCAGGCCGAATCGACGTCGGCGCGCCATTGCACGCCCGATGCGATCAGGCGCTGCGCCTGCGATCGGGTCGTGGCCATACCACAGTCAACAAGGAAAAGGTCTGCGCGCATCGTTGGAATTAAATGGGGTCAGAAAATGGGGTCAGAACCCATTTAACTAACCCCTTTGATTCTCAATAGCGGTAGCTGTTGGCTTTGTAAGGACCGGCTTTGGACACGCCGATGTACGAAGCCTGCTCGTCGCTCAGCTCGGTCAGCATGGCGCCAACTTTCATTAGATGCAAACGGGCCACTTTTTCGTCCAGGTGCTTAGGCAGCACGTAGACCTTGCCCACTTCGTAGTCGGCCTGCTTGGTGAACAGCTCGATCTGCGCGATCGTCTGGTTGGCAAAGCTGGACGACATGACAAAGCTCGGGTGGCCGGTGCCGCAACCGAGGTTGACCAGGCGGCCCTTGGCCAGCAGGATGATGCGCTTGCCGTCCGGGAAGATCACGTGGTCGACTTGCGGCTTGATCTCTTCCCAGGTGCATTTCTCGAGTGCTACGACATCGATCTCGTTGTCGAAGTGGCCGATGTTGCAAACGATGGACTGGTCTTTCATGGCCGCCATGTGCGCGTAGGTGATGACGTTCTTGTTGCCGGTGGCAGACACAAAAATGTCAGCCTTGTCAGCCGCGTATTCCATGGTCACTACTTTGTAGCCTTCCATCGCGGCTTGCAGTGCGTTGATCGGGTCGATCTCAGTGACCCAGACCTGGGCAGACAGGGCGCGCAGGGCCTGGGCAGAGCCCTTGCCGACGTCACCGTAACCGGCAACCACAGCGACCTTGCCGGCGATCATCACGTCGGTGGCGCGCTTGATAGCGTCCACCAGGGATTCGCGGCAACCGTAGAGGTTGTCGAACTTGCTCTTGGTGACCGAGTCGTTAACGTTGATGGCGCGCAAGGCCAGCGTGCCCTTGACCGACATTTCGTTCAGGCGCAGCACGCCGGTGGTGGTTTCTTCGGTCACACCGATGATGTTTTTCAAGCGGCGGCTGTACCAGGTACCGTCTTTAGCGAGTTGCTTCTTGATGGCGTTGAACAGGCAGATCTCTTCTTCGCTACCGGGATTGGCCAACACAGAAGTGTCTTTCTCAGCCTTGGTGCCCAGGTGCATCAAGAGCGTAGCGTCACCACCGTCGTCCAAGATCATGTTCGGGCCTTCTTCGGGCGTGCCCTTGGCGCCGCGGAATTCGAAAATGCGGTGGGTGTAGTCCCAGTAGTCGTCGAGGTTTTCACCTTTGTAGGCAAACACCGGTGTGCCCTTGGCGACCAGCGCGGCAGCGGCATGGTCTTGCGTGGAGTAAATATTGCAGCTGGCCCAGCGCACATCAGCGCCCAGAGCTTGCAGGGTTTCGACCAGCACGCCGGTCTGGATGGTCATGTGCAGCGAGCCGGTGACGCGCGCGCCCTTGAGCGGCTGCGCCTTGGCGAACTCTTCGCGGATGGCCATCAGGCCGGGCATTTCGGTTTCGGCGATACGCAGTTCCTTGCGGCCCCATTCGGCAAGCGACAGGTCGGCAATAGCGTAATCTTGGTTGTGAATTGGTTTGACAACGGCATTCATGGGATTTCTCCAAAGCAAATAGAACGAGCTGGGCAAAATAGCCACGGGCAGGTGCTTGGCGAACGCGGAAGAGTCTGGAGACTCACCCGGCTTGACAAAGCGCCTGCGGGTGAGCGTGGTTGCAAAAGAATGTCCTGAGCCTAGACCACGTGTGTGGGTTGCAACGCTCCTCAGGAGAACCATTATTGTAGCGATTTCGGCCGGACTCGCTGCGGGCCGACCTAAACTCGGCGGCCATGCGCCCCTTTGCTGACTTTCCCGCCAACACCCTCAAGGGCCTGACCGGCTTCTTCACGGACATCGATGACACGCTGACCACGGAAGGCGCGATCACGCCTGACGCACTGCAAGCCCTGGGCGAGCTGAAAGCCGCCGGGCTCAAGGTGGTGGCGATCACGGGCCGACCTGTGGGCTGGAGCCTGCCTTTTGCCGCGGCCTGGCCGCTTGACGCCATCGTGGCTGAAAACGGCGCGGTGGCCTTGCAAGGCGGGCCGGCAAAAAGGCCAGCGCACAAGGTTGATTTGCAAAAACACTATGTACAAAACGCTGCTGTGCGTCGGGCCAACTTCACGCGCATGCAGGCTGTGGCCGCCCGCGTGCTGCGCGACGTGCCGGGCGCCACGCTGGCGCAAGACAGCCCCGGGCGCGAAACCGACATCGCCATCGACCACAGCGAGTTTGCGCAGCTTTCGCCAGAGAGCATCGCGCAAGTGGTCAGCATCATGCAAAGCGAAGGCATGAATGCGACGGTCAGCTCGATTCACATCAACGGCTGGTTTGGCACGCACAACAAATGGGAAGGCGCGCGCTGGATCGCCCGGCTGTTGTGGGGCTGCGATTTGCAATCGGAGATGGGCCGCTGGCTCTTCGTTGGCGACTCGACCAACGACCAGCGCATGTTCGAAGCTTTCACGCACTCGGTCGGGGTGGCCAACATCCGGCGCTTCGAAAACCAGCTCATGCACAAACCAGGCTACATCACGCTGGGTGAGCGCGGCGCCGGCTTTGCCGAGGTGGCGCGGGCGGTGCTGGCAGCGCGCTGAAGCCAGGCGGCGCATCAATGCCCAAGCCTCAGAAAGGCATGGATCCCCGCTTTCGCGAGGATGACAGACCAGTCCTGGTCTTCAGCTGCGCGCCAGAACTGGCCGCAAGGCCATGCCGGTCGGCGTGCCGAGTTGCGCCACGGCTTCCGGTGTTGCCGAGGCCACCACACGGCCGCCGGCTTTGCCGCCGTCAGGTCCCAGGTCAATCACCCAATCGGCTTCGGCAATCACATCCAGGTCATGTTCAATCACCACCACGCTGTGGCCGGCACTGACCAGCCGGTGCAGGACCTGAATGAGTTTTTCGACGTCAGCCATGTGCAAACCCACGGTTGGCTCGTCCAGCACGTAAAGGGTGTGCGGCGCTTTCTGGCCGCGCCGCGTGATATCGTCGCGCACTTTGCTGAGCTCGGTAACGAGCTTCATGCGCTGGGCCTCGCCGCCCGACAGCGTGGGCGAAGGCTGGCCCAGCGTGAGGTAGCCCAGGCCCACATCCTTGAGCAATTGCAGCGGATGCGCGATGTTGGGCATGGCTACAAAAAATTCAACGGCCTCGTCAACCTCCATGCGCAGCACTTCACCGATGCTTTTGCCGCGCCAAGTGACGGCCAGTGTTTCAGGATTGAAGCGCGCGCCGTGGCAGGTTTCGCAAAGTACTTTGACATCCGGCAAAAAGCTCATGCCGATTGTGCGCACGCCCGCGCCCTCGCAGGTCGGGCAGCGCCCTTCCCCGGTATTAAAGGAAAAACGGTTGGCGGCGTAACCGCGCGCGCGTGCCTCCAGGGTGTCGGCAAACAGCTTGCGGATGGTGTCCCAAAATCCGATGTAAGTGGCCGGGCAGCTGCGCGGCGTTTTGCCTATCGGCGTCTGGTCCACTTCAAGCACGCGGTCTACGCCTCGGTAGCCGCTGAGGCCGGTGCATCCCGTCCAGGCCGGGTGACGGCCTGCGTCATCCGCATCGCGGCCGGCCTTGGTGCTGCGCTGCTGCACGGCCGCCTGCACATTGGCCAGCATGACGTCCCGCGCCAGCGTGGATTTACCGGAGCCCGACACACCGGTGACCGCCACCAGACGGTTCAGCGGCACCGCCACCGAGACGTTTTGCAGGTTGTGCAAGCTGGCACCGCTGACGGTGATCCAGCTGGTGTTCGGATTGAAAGGCACCGGGCCGGCATTGGCCTGGAGGCTGGCTTCTGCAGCAGCGGCAAGCACGGCGGCGGCTTTGGCTTTGGCACTGAGTTTTTTAGCCGGTGCCGGCAATGAAAGCGGCTCAGCATACTCAGTGCTTTGCGGCGCGGTCTCGCGGCGCAGCTGCAATGGGTGCTTGATCGCATGCAATAAGTAACGGCCGGTCAGGGAGTCGGGTGCGGCCGACAAATCAGCCGCCGTGCCCTGCGCCACAACCCGTCCGCCACGCTTGCCGGCGCCGGGGCCGATGTCGATGATGTGGTCGGCGCGGCGTATGGTGTCTTCGTCATGCTCAACCACCACCAGCGTGTTGCCGCGCTCGCTCAATTTGCCCAAGGCGCGCAGCAGGATCTGGTTGTCACGCGGATGCAAACCGATGGTCGGCTCGTCGAGCACATAGCAAACGCCTTGCAGATTGCTGCCCAATTGCGCGGCCAGCCGGATGCGCTGCGCCTCGCCGCCCGAGAGCGTGGGCGCGCCGCGGTCCAGCGTCAGATAGCCCAGGCCCACGTCTTCGAGAAACTCCAAGCGGCTTTTGATTTCCGGCACCAGGTCGCGGGCGATCTCGGCGTCACGGCCGGTTAACTGCAATTGAGCAACCCAAGCGCGCACATCGGTCACGCTCAAGCTCGCAATGTCGGTGATGGCCCAGTTGACGGGATTGCTCACCTTGTCGGCTTTGCTGGATTTATCAAGAGCCACCAGCGCACTGAATTGCCCCAAGCGAACAGCACGCGCCTGGGCGTTCAGGCGCGTGCCTTGGCATGTGGTGCAGACGGTGTCGAGCACATCATCGACTTCCGGCTCGGCAAAGCTTTGCTCACGCCCTTTGTCTTTGGCATCGTCGTCAATCACCGAGTCGTCAAACACCTTGCGCTGCTCGCGCGTCAGCGCCACGCCAGTGCCGACGCAGTCGGGGCACCAGCCGTGTTTGCTGTTGTAGCTGAACAAGCGCGGGTCCAGCTCGGGGTAAGAAGTGGCGCAGACCGGGCAGGCACGCTGGGTCGAAAAGGCCAACAGACTGCCAATGTGCGCGGTAGGCAGGCCATCAGCCATGGCGGCAGCCAGGCCTTCCAGCGGCGCCAGCACATGAACCACGCCTTTACCATGCTCCAGCGCGGTCTTCAGGGCCTGGCGCAGCGCGGCTTCGTTGGCGGGGTTGACCAGCATGTCGGCCACCGGCAACTCGATGGTGTGCTCCTTGAAGCGGTCTATGCGCGGAAAGCCGGTGGTCGGTAAAAACTCACCGTCCACACGCAGGTGCGTGAAGCCGCGCGGGCGCGCCCAGTCGGCCAGCTCTGTGTACACGCCTTTGCGGTTGATGACCAGCGGCGCCAACAGGCCGATGTGCTGACCACGGTAGTTTTTGAGCAGCTGCGCGGCGATGCTCTCGGCGCTTTGCGGCATCACGGCCGCGCCGTCGTGCGTGCAATGCTGAATGCCGAGCTTCACATACAGCAGGCGCAAAAAGTGCCAGACCTCGGTGGTGGTGCCCACCGTGGACTTGCGCCCACCGCGCGAGAGCCGCTGCTCAATCGCCACCGTGGGCGGAATGCCGTAGACCGCATCCACCTCGGGCCGGCCGGCCGGCTGCACGATGGAGCGGGCGTAGGCGTTGAGCGACTCCAAGTAGCGGCGCTGGCCCTCGTTGAACAAAATATCAAAGGCCAGTGTGGACTTGCCCGAGCCCGAGACGCCGGTCACCACATTGAACTTGCCGCGCGGAATATCGACCGACAGACTTTGCAGGTTGTTCTCACGCGCATTGACGATCTGAATCAGATTGGAAGTGACCGGCCGAACCTTCCAGGCCTGCGGCCGGATGTCCTCGACCGCATGCACCTGGCCCATGGCGGCTTCGTACTCGCGCAGCGCCAGCGCGGTGTGCGAGCTGGGGTGCTCGCGCACAGCTTCAGGCGTACCCTCAGCCACCACCCAGCCGCCGCCCTCGCCGCCTTCGGGGCCGAGGTCAATCAGCCAGTCGGCCGAGCGGATCACGTCCAGGTTGTGCTCAATGACGATGAGTGAGTGGCCCGCCTCAATGAGTTTGCGCAGGGCGCGCATCAGTTTGGCGATGTCGTCAAAGTGCAGGCCGGTGGTGGGCTCGTCCAGCAAAAACAGCGTGCCGCGGTGCGCCCGCAGCGCCAGAGCCTGGCGGCTGATGCTGGCCGGCGCCGGCTTGGCCTTGCCGCCCTTACCACCCTTGCTGCTGTGACCGGCCAGAAAGCCGGCGAGTTTGAGGCGCTGCGCCTCACCACCTGAGAGCGTAGGCACCGGCTGGCCGAGCTTGACGTATTCCAGCCCCACATCCACGATGGGTTGCAGCGCGCGTATCACCTCGCGGTCATAGGCAAACAGCTGACTGGCTTCGCTCACGGTGAGGTCCAGCACATCGGCCACGTTCATCATCACAGTGCGGCCGTCCGGGTAGCGTCGCTCGATTTTGACTTCCAGAATTTCGGGTCGGTAGCGTTTGCCATCGCAGTCAGTGCAGCGCAGGTAGACATCACTCAAAAACTGCATCTCGACATGCTCAAAGCCCGAGCCGCCGCAAGTCGGGCAACGGCCATCGCCGCTGTTGAAGCTGAACTTGGATGCTGTGTAGCTTCGCTCGCGTGCCAGCGGTGCAAAGGCAAACAGCTCGCGCACCGCGTCCCAGGCGCCCACATAGCTGGCCGGGTTAGAGCGTGCGGTCTTGCCGATCGGGGACTGGTCTACAAACACCACGTCGCTCAGGTGGTCGGCGCCCATCAGGCGCTCGTGCAGGCCCGGCGTCTCGGTGGCTTTGCCGAACTGACGCAGCAAAGCCGGTGCCAAAATGTCCTGCATCAAGGTCGATTTGCCGGAGCCGCTGACCCCGGTGACCACCACCAGGCGCTGCAGCGGAAACTCAACGCTGATGTTTTTCAGGTTGTGGTCGTGCGCGCCTTCCAAAATTAAACGCGGTGTGTTGTCACTGACGGGCCGCTTGAAGCCCATACCAACCTGCTTGCGCGCGCCCAGGTAAGCGCCGGTCAGCGTGTCGGCGTGGCGCAGCTCAGCCGGCGTGCCGTCAAACACAATTTGCCCGCCTTTTTCGCCGGGGCCGGGGCCCATGTCGATCATGCGGTCGGCGGCCATCATCACGGCCGGGTCGTGCTCAACCACCACCAGCGTGTTGCCGGCGTCGCGCAGCCTGTGCATGGCCTGGGTGATGCGGTTCATGTCACGCGGATGCAAGCCGATAGACGGCTCGTCCAACACAAACAAAGTGTTCACCAACGAGGTGCCCAGCGCCGTGGTCAAGTTGATGCGCTGCACCTCGCCGCCTGATAGCGTGCGGCTTTGCCGGTCCAGCGTGAGGTAGCCGATGCCAACGTCGCACAGGTACTTGAGCCGGGTGTGGATTTCTTCAAACAGCAGCTTGAGCGCTTTGCGGTCGGCTTCGTC
>Ga0164294_10004889_pt1 | contig 11582 bp, 10 predicted proteins | sample GEODES005metaG_FD_111479 | JGI IMG/M metagenome (GOLD analysis project Ga0164294, IMG submission 111479) | Oligotrophic lake water microbial communities from Sparkling Lake, Wisconsin, USA - GEODES005 metaG | ecosystem: Environmental > Aquatic > Freshwater > Lake | place: USA: Sparkling Lake...
GACATACCTGCTGAACTGCGGTTTGCCTGCCAGGCCGATATGGGACAGTAGCGACATGCTTCTGGCACTGGTGCGGCGGTATGTCCGGCCATACCGGCGGCTGATCGCGGCGGTCATGGTGCTGCAGACCATCAGCACACTGGCTTCGCTCTACCTGCCGACCGTCAACGCCGCCATCATCGACGATGGCGTCGCCAGGGGCGATACCGCGCTGATTTCCCGGCTGGGCCTGGTGATGCTGGCGGTGACGGGCGTGCAGGGAATCCGCGCGATCGGTGCGGTGTATTTCGGCTCCCGCACCGGCATGGGATTCGGCCGTGACGTGCGCTCAGCGATGTTCCACCACGTCACCACCTTCTCCGACAGCGAAACAGCCCGCTTCGGTGCGCCGTCACTGTTAACCCGCTCCACCAACGACGTGCAGCAGATCCAGGTCCTGATTCAGATGACCGCCACTGTCCTGGTGACGGCACCGATTATGTGCGTCGGCGGCATCATCATGGCCATCCACCAGAATGCCGGACTGTCCTGGCTATTGGTGATCAGCGTGCCCGTCCTGGTGGTGGCCAACTACCTCATCGTGTCGCGGATGTTGCCGATCTTCCGCAGCATGCAACAACGGATCGACGTCATCAACCGGGTCCTGCGAGAACAGCTCTCCGGCATCCGGGTGGTCCGCGCGTTCGCGCGGGAGCCCTACGAGCGGGAGCGTTTCGCCGCCGCCAACCACGCGGTCTCGGATGCAGCGCTGGCAGCCGGACGCTGGCAGGCATTGATGCTGCCGGTCACGACACTAACCATCAACATCTCCAGTGTTGCGCTGATCTGGTTCGGGGGCCTGCGCATCGACGCCGGTCAGATGCAGGTCGGCTCGCTGATCGCGTTCCTCTCCTATTTCATGCAGATTCTGATGGCCGTCTTGATGGCCACGCTGATCCTGGTGATCCTGCCCCGCGCCTCGGTGTGCGCCGAGCGCATCACCGAGGTGCTGGACACCGAGGCGGCAATCACCAGCCCGTCCTCGCCACGCCGCCCGGCCGACGGAATCCGCGGCATCGTGACCATGGAGGACGTCTCTTTCAGCTATCCGGGTGCGGAACGCCCGGTACTGGAGGGGGTGTCTTTCACCGCCTACCCCGGCACGACAACGGCGATTGTGGGCGGAACCGGTTCGGGCAAGTCCACGCTGGTGTCGCTGATGTGCCGTCTCTACGACGTGACGAGCGGTTCGGTGCGCGTTGACGACGTTGATGTGCGGGATTACGACACTGAATACCTGTGGTCGACGGTCGGCCTGGTGCCACAGCGCGGATACCTGTTCTCCGGAACTGTGTCCGACAACCTGCACTACGGAAAGCCCGACGCGACCGAGGACGAACAGTGGGCGGCGCTGCGGGTGGCCGCGGCGGACGATTTCGTAGCCGACCATCCCGACGGACTCGATATGCGGGTGGCCCAGGGCGGTATCAACTTCTCCGGGGGCCAGCGTCAGAGGTTGGCGATCGCCCGCGCGGTGATCCGACAACCGGCGATCTATCTTTTCGACGATGCGTTCTCCGCACTGGATGCGCGGACCGACGCCCGGGTTCGGACGAATCTGCGCGATGTATCGGCGTCATCGACCGTGATCGTTGTGGCGCAGCGGATTTCAACAGTGATTCACGCCGATCACATCATCGTTGTCGACGGCGGTCGGGTCGTCGGAACCGGCAGGCATGATGAGTTGCTGAATGACTGCCCGGCCTATGCCGAATTCGTCGACTCACAGTCCGTCGGTGCGGGAGTGGGAGGACGGCCATGACCGCTCCCCCGATGCGCGGGTCCGCGCGTGCCATGCTCGACGACCCCGCCACCGCCCGGTCGCAGGATTTCACCGGTTCGGCACTTCGCCTGGCCCGGCGTCTACGCCCACAACGCGGACCTATCGCAGCAGTTCTGACGCTGTCCATCGGGGGCATCGCCCTATCGGTGATCGGCCCGAGGGTGCTCGGCCACGCCACGGACCTGTTGTTCAACGGGGTTATCGGAAGACAACTGCCTGCCGGGATCACCAAGGAACAGGCGATGGCCGCAGCGCGCGCCCGCGGTGACGGAACCTTTGCCGATCTGTTGAGCGGTATGAACGTGGTCCCAGGAGCCGGGGTCGACTTCACCGCCGTAGGCCGCACACTGCTGTTGGCATTAGGCATGTATCTGGTTGCCGCACTTCTCATCTGGTCTCAAGCCAGGCTGCTGAACACAATAGTCCAGCGCACCATCACCACACTGCGCGCGGAGGTGGAGGACAAAGTCCACCGGCTTCCATTGGCCTATTTCGACTCCCGCCAGCGCGGTGAACTGCTGAGCCGGGTGACCAATGACGTCGATAACATCCAGGCCTCGGTGTCGATCACGATCAGTCAACTGTTCACCGCGGCGCTGTCGGTGATCGCCGTGACGGTGATGATGCTGACCATTTCTCCGCTGCTGACGTTGATCACCGTATGCACGGTTCCGCTGTCACTGTGGGTGACCCGAGCCATCGCGCGCCGTTCGCAGAAAATGTTCGTCGCGCAGTGGACTAATACCGGGCGGCTCAATGCCCATATCGAGGAGACCTACAGCGGCTTCACTGTGGTGCGGACATTCGGCCACCGTGCCTCGGCACAGGAGCGATTCGGCGAACTTAATGCCGAGGTCTACCGGGCAAGTTTCGGCGCGCAGTTCTTCTCCGGGCTCGTCTCACCCGCGACGGTGTTCGTCGGCAACCTCAGTTATGTGGCTGTCGCGGTGATCGGTGGCTATCAGGTGGCCACCGGTCAGATCACCCTGGGCAGCGTCCAGGCTTTCATTCAGTACGTTCGCCAGTTCAATCAACCGCTGACCCAGGTGGCCGGCATGTACAACACGTGCCAGTCCGGGGTTGCCAGCGCCGAGCGTGTATTCGACTTCCTCGACGAACCCGAGGAACCGGCGTCCGCAACAGCGGCGCTGCCGAGTGGGCGCGGTCGAGTCGAGTTCCGAGGCGTCTGGTTCGGCTATTCCCCAGACACGCCGGTGATCGAGGACCTGTCGTTGGTGGCCGAGCCCGGCAGCACGGTGGCGATCGTCGGCCCGACCGGCGCGGGCAAGACGACGTTGGTGAATCTGCTGATGAGGTTTTACGACGTGGACTCCGGACGGATTCTGCTCGACGGCGTCGATATCCGGGAGGTCAGCCGCGCGTCGCTGCGATCGCGGATCGGTATGGTGCTTCAGGATGGCTGGCTGTTCGGCGGGACGATCGCCGAGAACATCGCCTACGGCAGACCCGACGCGACCGAGGGTGACATCCTCGCAGCCGCCCGCGCCGCCTACGTGGACAACTTCGTTCGATCGCTGCCGAACGGGTATCAGACCACACTCAGCGACGGCGGCGGCAACCTCAGCGCCGGCGAGAGGCAGCTGATCACCATCGCTCGGGCCTTTGTGGCCAGGCCCCAGCTACTGATCCTTGATGAGGCGACCAGCTCGGTCGACACCCGAACCGAACTGCTGGTGCAGCAGGCGATGTCGGAATTGCGGCGGGATCGTACGAGTTTCATCATTGCCCACCGGCTCTCCACGATCCGTGATGCGGATCTGATCGTGGTCATCGAGGGCGGCCGGATCGTCGAGCGGGGCAGCCATGCCGAATTGCTGGAACGCGGCGGGGCCTACTGGGCGATGGCTTCCTCGGCCTAGCGGCCCGGTACCGTCCATGGCTCAGGCCCTGATAGGGGCCTTCCTGAGGCGAATCTCTGCGAAACACACCCGCCCGCTTGCTTGACTTTCTACCCTTATGTCACGACTGCCCCACCAACGGGTCGTTTCAAGCCGGCCAACGGCCATGAACTGAAAGGTTCGACGAGATGAAAACCATGATGATTGCAGCACTCGCCGTGGGCGGATTCCTCCTGGCCCCGGTGGCTGTTGCCAACGCCGATGCCCAGGTAGAGGGCAGCTACGCAACCGTGGCAGCGTGTGAGGCCGACGGCGCCGGCGGGCAATTCACCGATGGTGGCGCCTATGCCAACTTTTACTGCCAGCAAGGCGATGACGGGCTTTTCTACCTGTTCTTGACCAACTGAACGCTGTTCTTGACCAACTGAACGCGGGAACCCGGACTGCCCCGCCAGTTCCCGGCGGGAGTCTCTGTGTTTTCGCGCGAGAAGCACCACAGTGCGGATACTGGGGTCATGGCAGGAAAAGAACTTGACCCCCAACGCGCCCGCGCCGCCCGTGATGTCGTCCGGCAGCATCCGGCGATGTCGTTGATAGCGCTCTCACCGATGCTCATCGGGACCGGATTGGTCTGGTGGCTCGCCGGGCCATGGTGGGCGATTGGGTCGCTGATCGTGGCGGCGGTCGTCGGCGGCCGGGCTGTGCTGAGTAAACGCTGACCGATTACGTCGGTTCACGCACTGTCGGGATCCTCGGCGCGACGGACCCGGTAGAGGTCGACATCGTCCCGAATGCCGCGTAGCCGCCGGTCTCCGGCGTAGGACCAGTGAAACCGGGCGTCGTCGCCGATCTGCTCATGGGCCGCCGCCGCGACCAGTACCGAACCCGGCCGCGCGACCGATGTCACCCGGCTGGCCAGGTTCACGGGGCTACCGAACCAGTCACCGGCGCGGCTGACCGCAGGTCCATAGGCCACCCCCACCCGCAATTGCGGCAGTAACTCGTCGGCTTCGGTGGCTTCGATGAGTGCGAGCATCACATCCAGGAGTGCGGCGGCGTCGGTCGAGACGAACATCACGGCGTCGCCGATGGTCTTGATCAGCCGTACCGGCGCCACCGCGACATCGCGAGCGAGATCAGCCAACCGGTTGGCCAGCAGCTCGATACCTTCCGGTGGCAGCTCCTCACCCAGCCGGGTGAACCCGACGAGATCGGCGAAGGCACACGCCACCATGCGCGCGCCGGGCAGTGGCGCTCCGGCCCGGCGTTCACTGGCATTGACGGCATCGGTCTCAGCCGCGTGACGCAGTTGAAGCAGCAGCATGTCCTCGATCATCGGACCCAGCAGCGGCGCCGCCATACTCACCAGTCTTTGTGAGCCCTTGGCGATCTCGAGTTCGGACACACCTGGGTACAGGACGGGACCCAGCGCGGCGGAGCGCATCACCTCGGCGGCGTTTGACAGACCCTCGGCGAGAACCCGGACGACGGTCAGCAGCTGCTCGGGGTCGATACCCAATTCCAGAAAGCGTTTGATGTGAACGGCGGTGTCAGCGTCCGGCCGCATGAAGACCAGCGCATCGGGATCGTCGACCTGAGGCAGGCCGCTGGCTCGATGGAAGCGGTTCAGCATATCGATGTCGAGGCCGACCTGCTCGCTGATCTCGCGGGCCGAAACATAGGTCCCGTCGTCGCCGAGTCCCTGGCGCGCGGCGAGCAGCATCGGCGCGAACGACTCACGGATCTGCTCGACCGTGACGCCTTGGTCGAGCAGCCACGGGATCAACTCAGCCCGTTCGACGCGGCTCCGTCCGGTCAGCCCGTCCAGCAGCCCGGAAGACTCCACATCGAATTCGTCGCTCATGACACCGGCGGTCGTCGATTCGCCCACGGCCGCGCCGCCTCGATCTGGGCACTCAGCGATAACAGTGTCGCTTCATCCGACGGCCGCCCGACGAGCTGGATGGAAAGCGGCAGATGATCGCCGTCCAGTGCCCAGGGCACTGAGGCCGCGGGCTGACCGGTCGCATTGAAGATCGCATTGAACGGCACCCGCGACGCGACCATCGCCAGTGTGCTCACCCCGCCCCGATGCTGATAGCGCCCAACCCGCGATGGCCCGGCCGCGGCACCGGGTGTGATCACGACGTCGATATCGTCGAAGATCGACTGCACCCGCGCCGACAGCGCCGGCTCAGCCGCGCGCACTTTCGCGATCTGGCTGTCCGAGATCAGACCACCGAGTCGCGCGATCGCCCGCGTTCGCGGTTCGAGGCGCTCCGGGTAGGGCAATTTCTGTACGTCCTCGTATACCCCGCGCCACATCCGCGGCAGCACATGGCCGTACACGGCCCAGGCCGGATAGTCCGGGTCGCGCCAGAACACCTCGTGGCCGAGGTCACGCAACAGCGCCTCCGCCCCGTCCAGTGCCCGCTGCTGGGCCTGGTCGACGCGGCCGATCATGGTGGTCGGCAGCGTGGCACTCAACGCGATTCGCAGCCGACCCGGCTTGCGGGCGGCGGCTTTGACGAACCCGCCGCGGGGAGCCTTACCGGTGTTGGTCACGTCCAAGAACAACGCTGCGTCTTCGACCGTGCGCGCCAGCGGACCGTTGACGCTCAGCCCGCACCACGCATCGTCATGCGGGGCGATCGGAACCCGATCCCGCTGCGGCTTGAGGCCGAAGAGTCCACACCAGCCGGCCGGGATGCGGATCGACCCCGCGCCGTCGGAGCCCAACGCGATCGGAGCCAGACCGGCAGCCACCGCCGCGGCGCTCCCGCCACTGCTGCCACCGGGGGTGTAGGCCAGATCCCACGGGTTGTGCGTGGCGCCGAACGACACCGTCTCGGTGAAGGGCCACAGCATCATCTCAGGCACGGCCGTCTTCCCCAGGATCACCGCCCCGGCTGCCCGCAACGCGCACACCACCTCGGCGTCGGCGGTGGCCGGTAGGTCGTAGGCGCTGCTGCCGTAGGAGGTGAATTCGCCGCCGACATCGACGTCATCCTTGATCGCGATCGGTACACCGAGCATCGGCAGCCGCTCGCCGGCATCGAGTCGCTCCTGGGCGGCGGCGGCCTCCCGACGGGCGCTGTCGGCCATCACCACCCGGTAGCAACGCACCTCCCGATCCACCCGGGTGATGCGCTCGAGATACAGCTCAAGTAACGCCGGCGCGGTGATGGTGCCGGCGGCGAGCATGCGGGCCTGTTCGGCGGCGCCGGCGAAGGCGATGTCGGTGACGTCCACTGGACGCAGCGTAGCCGCTGCACCTGCCCCGTAACCGCTACGGTGGTCCGATGGCATGTGTGTTCTGCGAGATCGTGGCCGGGACTGCTCCGGCCGTTCGGGTTTACGAGGACGACGAGGTTCTGGGCATCCTTGACATCCGCCCGTTCACCCGTGGTCACACCCTGGTGATCCCCAAGCCGCACAGTGTCGATCTCACCGACACCCCGTCGTCCACCCTGGCCGCCATGATGGATATCGGCAAGCGCATCGCACAGGCCACCCGAGTGTCGGGTCTGGCCGCGACCGGCAACAACATCGCGATCAATGATGGCAAGTCGGCGATGCAGTCGGTCTTCCACATACACCTGCACGTGATCCCTCGCCGCGACGGCGACAAGGTGTCCTTCGTCAAGGGCATGCTCTTGCGCCGAGACCCCGACCGTGAGGCCACCGGCAGCATCCTGCGCGATGCACTGGCGGGGATGCCGTGAGTGCGCTCACCGATAAGGCACTCGGGGCCTTCGTGCGCGTGCACGACGCGCTCTACCAACGCTCCGGAGGCCTTATCGGACACCGGATTCCCGGCGCGCCCAACAGCCTGCTGCTGCATACCGTCGGTGCCAAAACCGGGATGCCGCGCACCAACACACTGTCCTACGCACTTGACGGTGCTACCTATCTGGTGGTGGCGTCCAACGGTGGCGATCGCCGTTCACCGGGCTGGTACCACAACCTGAAGGCCAATAAGGACGTCGAAATCAATATCGGCCGCCGCCGGTTCGCCGCTATCGCAGAGTCAGTGTTGCCCGACGATGCGGACTACGCGCGGCTCTGGCGGATTGTCAACGCCAACAACGCCGATCGCTATGACGGATACCAAGCCAGAACCGACAGGCCGATTCCCGTGATCCGGATCACCGCGTCAGACCGGCCCCTCGCACCGCCTGGCTGACCACATCGTCGAGCATTGCCGGAGTGAGACGGCCGGTGAACATGTTCTGCTGACTCGGGTGGTAGCAACCCAGCAACTGCAGACCCGACGGGAACTGAGCCACCGTGCCATGGCCGAATCGAGGCTTGGGCGTGAGCTTTTCGTCAACCATCCGCAGCGCGGCCTGCCAGGCAAAGCCACCAAGCGCCACGATCACCCGCACATACGGGCTAATCATTCGCCATTCGGCATCCAGCCACGGCTCACACGTCGAGCGCTCAGCAGGCGTCGGAGTATTCCCCGGCGGAGCGCAGCGCACCGCGGCTGCCACCCTGATGCCGATGGCCGCAAGGCCGTCGGCGGCGTCCGCGCTGACCGGTGAGTTCACCAGACCGCCGCGGTGCAGTGCGGCGAATAACTGATCCCCGGACCGGTCGCCGGTGAATACTCGGCCGGTCCGATTGGCTCCATGCGCGGCCGGCGCCAACCCCAACACCAGAATGCGGGGCTGCGGCGAACCCCACCCCATCGCCGGACGGCCCCAGTACGGCTGCTCAGAGAATGCGCGGCGCTTGACCATCGCGACCTCCTCCCGCCAGCCGACCAGACGAGGGCAGGCCCGGCAGACACTGATCTGCGCATCGAGCGCATCGAGGTCACCTACCGCCTGAGCCAGTGCCACAACCTGCGACGGGGTGCCGGCGACGGGCGTCGATGCGGTAGCCGGGTCCCCGGGCCAGCCGGAGCCCGGTGGCACCGGAGATCCGAACAGCACACCGGTGCGCGGATGCGGCAGGATCACGGCGCGAATCTATGCTGCGTGAAGTGAGAACGTCACGGTGGCCCGCACTGCTGATCCTGTGCTCGGCGTTTCTGGCTGCGGCAGGCAACGGCATCTCGCTGGTCGCCTTCCCGTGGTTGGTGCTGCAGCGCACGGGAAGCGCCACCGAGGCATCCATCGTTGCCGGGGCGGGAACCCTGCCTCTGTTGTTCGCCACACTGATCGCCGGAACCGCCGTCGACTTCCTGGGCAGGCGCCGGGTGGCCATGCTCGCTGACGCAATGTCGGCACTGTCGGTCGCGGCGATCCCGGTACTGGCGCTGACCATGGGCGCCGGGGTGCTCAATACCGTTGTGCTGGCCGGCCTGGCCGCACTCGGGGCCTTCTTCGATCCCGCCGGGATGACGGCACGATTGTCGATGCTGCCCGAGGCGGCGCGCCGGGCCGATTGGACTCTTGACCACACCAACAGCGTCTACGAGGCGGTGTTCAATCTCGCCTACATCACCGGGCCGGGTATCGGCGGTCTGCTCATCGCGACACTCGGCGGTGTCAGCACCATGTGGGTCACCGCTGGGGCCTTCGGCCTCTCGATCCTGGCCATGGCCGTGCTGCGCCTGCCCGGTGCGGATCGACCAGAGCCCGAGGAACGGCCCGACGGCGTGGTGTCCGGCGTGGTCGAGGGACTGCGCTTCGTGTGGAACAACCGGGTGTTGCGTGCGCTCGGGCTGCTCGAGCTTGCGGTCACCGGTCTGTACCTGCCGATGGAAAGCGTGCTGTTCCCCAAGTACTTCAGCGATCGCAATGAACCCGCGCACCTCGGTTGGGTGCTGATGGCGCTGTCGATCGGTGGGTTGGTCGGGGCACTGAGTTGGACGGTGCTGTCTCGTATCGCGAGCAAGCGCACCACCGTGCTGACTGCGGTTGCGACCTTCGGGACCGCGGCGACGGTCATCGCCTTCCTGCCGCCGCTGCCGGTGATCCTGGTGCTCTCGGCCGTCGTCGGCCTGGTGTACGGGCCTATCGGACCGATCTACAACTCGGTGATGCAGACCCGCACACCCGAGCAGATGCGCGGCCGGGTGGTCGGTGTGATGACGTCGATGGCCTATGCCGCCGGACCAGTCGGATTCATGATCGCCGGTCCACTGGTGGATGCCTTCGGACTGCGGGTTGCGTTCTTGTCCCTGGCACTGCCGGTTCTGGTGATCGCACTGCTGTGCCCGTGGGCGCCGGCATTTCGTGAACTGGATTCCCCCGCCCCGCCAGAGCCGACCGCTCCTAGGCTGTGACAGTGCATCCCTGGGTTGGCGAACTCGTAGTCGACGGCGCTGCGCCGGAACCGGTCGCGATTCTGGTCAACGGGCCGAGTTCGTCCGGAAAGTCGACCCTGTGTCGAGCGCTGCATGAGCGTCTGATCGATGTTGCCGGTGACGACGCCACCTTCGCGAGCGTCGCATTCGATGATGTCGTCCTGTTGATCTCCGGCACGCTCTTTCCGATCAGTTTCGTGGCTCTCGCCGGTGGCGATATCACCCGCCTGGTGTCACGCGAACCGCATGATGGCCGTGCCGCGTGGGAGTACGTCGACGAGTCCGCAACCGCCGGCGGTGGCGACGGACACCCCCGGGTGCGACTCGTCCTGCGCAACGACACCCGCCGGCTGCTGTCCGGGATTCACCGGGGTTGGGGTGAGCATCTGGCACTGGGCACACATCTCATCATCGATCACTTTCTCCAGGACAGGGACTGGAGTGACGAGGCCCTTGACGTCATCGAGAAATCCGGCGCTCGCATCTTCTCGGTCGGGGTCTACTGCTCGGTGCAGGAACTTGAGCGTCGCGAAGCCTCACGAGCAGACGGCGAACTCGAGGGCAGGCCACTCGGGCTGGCCCGCCGCAGCAACGAACTGTGCCACTCGCACGGCCTCGAGTACGACGTGACCGTGTGGACGGATCAGCAGACCACCGAGGAATCGGTTGATGCGATCGTCGCCGCGCTTTACTCTATGCAGAACGGCGCGCCGCGCCCTGAGGGGAACTCATGACGACAAGCGCCTTATCAGCTCTGATCGACGAACTGGGCACTGGCGTGGTCGTCACTGACCCGGAGATCCTGGCCTCCTATCGGTACGACTGGGCCAGGGACCCGGACGCCGGCATGCCGCTGGCGGTGGTTCGGCCAACCTCAACCGAGCAGGTTCAGACAGTGCTGCGCTGGGCCAGCGCGCACCTTGTCCCAGTGGTGCCCCGCGGCGCAGGCACCGGACTCTCCGGTGGGGCGACGGCGGTCGACGGCGGGATCGTGCTCTCGACGGAGAAGATGCGCGAGATCACCGTCGACCCAGTCACCCGGACTGCCGTCGCGCAGCCAGGTCTGCTCAATGTCGAAGTGAAGAAAGCCGTTGCGGCCCAGGGACTCTGGTACCCGCCGGATCCGTCGTCGTACGAGATCTGCTCCATCGGCGGCAATATCGCCACCAACGCCGGCGGACTGTGCTGCGTCAAGTACGGCGTCACCACCGACTACGTGCTGGGGATGCAGGTGGTGCTGGCCGATGGCACCGCAGTGCGACTCGGTGGTCCGCGCCTCAAAGATGTGGCCGGGCTGAGCCTGACAAAACTGTTCGTCGGCAGCGAGGGCACCCTGGGGGTGGTCACCGAGGTGACATTGCGATTGCTGCCGCCACAGCCGACCACGGCCACAGTGGTCGCCACTTTCGACTCGGTAGAAGCCGCAACACTTTCGGTAGTCGCCATCACCGGGAAGATCCGCCCGTCCATGCTCGAGTTCATGGACGCCGTCGCGATCAACGCCGTCGAGGACAAGCTACGGATGGGCCTGGACCGCAATGCCGCAGCCATGATGGTCGCCGCCTCCGACGACCGCGGCCCCGCTGGAGCCCAGGATGCCGAGTTCATGGCACAGGTGTTCACCGACGCCGGCGCCACCGAA
>Ga0164294_10004891_pt1 | contig 11578 bp, 10 predicted proteins | sample GEODES005metaG_FD_111479 | JGI IMG/M metagenome (GOLD analysis project Ga0164294, IMG submission 111479) | Oligotrophic lake water microbial communities from Sparkling Lake, Wisconsin, USA - GEODES005 metaG | ecosystem: Environmental > Aquatic > Freshwater > Lake | place: USA: Sparkling Lake...
AGGCCACGGGCGCCAGTTTCCTTGCGGCGGGCCCGGCGGGAGATCGCCACCAGCGCCTCGTCGGTGAATTCCAACTGGCAGTTTTCCATGCCGAAGAGCTTCTGATACTGCTTGACCAGCGCGTTCTTCGGATCTTTGAGCACCCGCACCAAGGCCTGCTCATCGAGCGGCTTGAGCGAGGAGATCACCGGTAGCCGGCCGACGAGTTCGGGGATCAGCCCAAACTCCAGAATGTCGTCCGAATCGACCTGCGGCAGCAGTTCCGCCAGATCGGCATCCCCCTTGAATCCTGTCGGCTGGCCAAAACCGATCGTGCGCTTGCCAAGGCGGCGGGCGATGATCTTGTCGATCCCCACAAAGGTCCCGCCGCAGATAAACAGGATGTTGGAGGTGTCGATCTGAATGTACTGCTGCTCGGGGTGCTTGCGGCCTCCCTGCGGCGGAACATTCGCCACGGTGCCCTCAAGCATCTTGAGCAGGGCCTGCTGCACGCCCTCCCCCGAAACGTCGCGGGTGATCGAGACGTTCTGACTGGTCTTGCCGATCTTGTCGATCTCGTCGATGTAGAGCACGCCACGCTGGGCGGCCTCGATATCAAAATCGGCGGCGTTGAGCAGTTTGAGGAGGAGGTTTTCCACATCCTCGCCCACATAGCCCGCTTCGGTCAGCGTGGTGGCATCGCCGATGGCAAACGGCACATTGAGCACCCGGGCGAGCGTGCGGGCCAGCAGCGTTTTGCCACAGCCGGTTGGCCCCAAAAGCAGGATGTTCGACTTCTCCACCTCGACGTCCGAGGCCTCGCTCCCGAGCGTCAGCCGCTTGTAGTGGCTATGGACGGCGACGGCCAACACCCGCTTGGCGTGCTCCTGGCCGATCACATATTCGTCGAGATGCCCCACGATCTCCCGCGGGGATGGGATCGATGTGAACAGTTGCTTATTGCTGCCGCGGCGCCGTTTTTCCTGATCCAGAATCGACTGGCACAGCTCGATGCACTCGCCGCAGATATAGACATCACCAGGGCCCTCGACCAGCGGCCCGACGTCGCGGTAGCTCTTGCGACAAAAAGAACAAAAAGCGTTCTTTTTCGTCGTGCCCCCAGCATTGCGGCGGCCGAGGCTGTTGACGTCCTTCCCTGATGGCATGTCGATGGTCCCTTATAGCTCTTGATTGGCTGAATTGGATTGGAACGAAGAAGTGAATGGTGGCCGCAGCAGAAGCCTGATGGATGATCAACCAGTGTTCGGCGGGAGTTTTGGGAAGAGCCCGGGGGCACTGGAAGGGGGTGGTGGATGAAGAGTCCCCGGGGAGACCTCCTTGGGGGGCTCCACAGCTGTTCTTATTTTTCGGTATTCCTCCTCGCTGAGCACACCCTTGTCCCGCAGATTTTTGTAGCCGGCAAGGGCACTTTCCCAATCGCCACGACCGGAACCATCCAGCTCGTCTGCACCGCGCATCCAGGAGCGGATCATGACGATTGCACCGATGCCGATCCCCACAAACAGACAGAGCGCCAAGGTGCTGAGCACAAACGCTTGCACAGGACGCCCACCTGAATTGGGAACGGATGAAGGGGGTGTGGTGCGACACACCATCTGCGTGTCAAACGGCCGAAGGACCACAGATTATGGCAGGGAGGAGCGCGCGGGGTCTAGAATGATTTCGGCCTTCAAGCAGCGGAAAACAGCCCCGATCTACCCCGCCGACGGGGCAGTTTGCGGCCATCTCGGCCGAGGGAACGACACCCAACGTCAGCTTTTTTGAGCGCGCCGGCCTCCGAATCCAACCGCCTCCACACCTGGTCCGGCCCCGCTGCCAGGCGGCACCCCATCCTGCCTATCCATTCCAGACTTCCGATTTGGGGTGCCTGCCGGCCTTCCGCTTGCGTTCCTGAAGAGCGAACCAGAAAAAACGCGACTTTGCCGACTGCAACGGTCGATCCTCACAGGCATGGCTGTGCACTCACCTACTTCGGTTCCCCTGCCCTCGGGCAGGGCTTCGCTCCCGCGGTGGCGCTCCGCTGCAGCCCTGTTGGGTTGCGTGGTCGCGGCAGGAGCGGCGCTGGGAATCGCTCGGGGGGCAGAGCCGGCTGTGGCAAAGGTGCCCGAACTGGTGCGCACCAAGCAACAGGTGTTTTCGATTCCCTTCCGCCTGGCTCCGCCGCAGACGGCCGATCAGGCACCCCAGCGCGTGCTGCTGAACGTCTCGAAGGATCTGGGGGGAACGTGGGAACCGGCCGGGGAAGCTGCCCCAGCTGCAGGATCGATCACCTATCGGGCAGGGGCCGATGGTGAATACTGGTTCCGGTTGCGTTCCATCGACGGCAAGGGACGCACCCGCGGTGGCGAAGGGCCAGATGTCCGCGTTCTGGTCGATGCTGCCGGCCCCAGGATCGCGGCCCGGGTGTGGCGCGGTGGCGACGGCGAGATCATCTGTCGATATGCAGCGATCGACGACTCCCTGAAGATGGAGTCTCTGGAATTCGAATATCACGGCAAGGCTGATCAGGGCTGGAAGAAGATCGCCGCCGAGGGAATCCTCTCCCGGGAATCACCTGCCCACATGGTGGGCGAGGAGATCTGGTGGGCCGGAGAGCAGGTGGACTTCATGCAGGTTCGCATCGCCATCACCGATGCCGCCGGGAACCGCTCCACGAAACAATTCACCATGGAACCGACCGATCCGGGTGTGGATCAGGCGGGATTGGCACGCGAACTGGGAGTTCCGCCCCTGCCCGGAGAAGTCCCGTCGCAGGCTGCCGCACAAACCAGTCTGCCCCCCGCCCCTGCCGCCCCGCCCCCCCCCGCGGGCTGGCGTCAGTGCCCTGCCGGTCTCCGCGGCGCCAGACGCTGCCGGCCGCGGCTGGCCTGCGGAATCGGTTGCCGCCTTCTCTGCCGACCAGCAGACGCCCAGCCAGGCATCGACCACCAGTGTGCTCATCCCTCCGAGCGGGCCGCCCGACTCCGCGCCGCCGGCGTCTGCACCAGGCATCGAGGCGGCGGCACCCGCCCCTTCCACGCTGCAGGCGCCGAGCGAATACCGGGGCAAACCGTTGCAATTGGTCCGCTCGCGCCGGTTTGCCTGGGACTATGAAATGCAGGCCGATCGCCCCGATACCGGACCGCTGCGGGTCGAACTGTGGAGCACGCGGGATGGCGGCGTCACCTGGCAGCGCAGCGCCGTCGACGACGACGCCACCTCTCCCATAGACGTCACGCTTCCCGCCTCCGGCCTGTATGGATTCCGTCTGGAAATCGTGGCCGATCAGTCGACCAACGGCGGTGGTCCCCGGCCCGGCGATGTGCCGGAAGGCTGGATCGGCGTCGACGACGAGCCGCCGCAGGTGGAAGTCGTTCAGGCGATGCGGGCCCCCACCGGCGAGGCCGCTGGGGTGATCATCCGCTACGCGGCCCGCGATCAGTTGCTCGTGCCCCGCAGCCTCAAGCTGCTCTATTCGCCCAGCGTCGATGGGCCATGGGCGACGATCACGGAGGGCCTCGAGCCCCAGGGTGAATACCGTTGGCAGCCCGATCGCACGGCGCCGTCCAAGGTGTTCATCCGGGCGGAGGCCACCGATGCCGCCGGCAACATCGGCCGGGGCACGACGCCCGCCGAGGTGGTGATCTCGGCGACCCGCGTGGTGGGGAAGCTCGGCGGCATCAAAGCGCTGCCGTAGCCTGCCCCGGCCCTTGAGGCCCCTCCAGGCCGACGGCCTGCTAAACTCCCGGAAGGGCCTTTTGCCCGCCGCTTCCGGAGATGTTGTGTGCCCGCAGCCAGTTCCGCTCTTGAGATCCTGCTGAAGCCCGCGGCATGGACGGTTGGCGAGCCCTCCATGATCGTGCTGGCGGGGGACGAGCCGCTGCTCGCCTGGCACATGCTCGCCCTGCTGCGCGAGCGGCTCTGCCCCGATGAAGCCGATCGCAGCTGGGCCTGGCGCGAGTTCGACGGCACCGCGGTAACCGACCCGCGCGATGTGTTCGACGAAGCCGCCACGGTGCCGCTGTTTGCCAGCGCCACCCGCGTGGCAGTCGTGCGGGGTGCCGATCCGTTTGTCAGCATGGCGCGGGTGCCTCTGGAAAATCTGGCCTCTGCTCCGCGGGGTTCACGGGGGCTGGTCGTGCTGGATGTGAAGACCTTTCCAGCCACCACGCGGCTGGCCAAGGCGGTCGCCAAGCAGGGCTTGCTTGTGGAAACCACAGTACCGCCGCGGGCGAATCTGGCCGAGTGGGTGCGGCAGTGGGCTCAGGTTCACCACGGCTGCCTGCTCGCGGCAGCCACCGCCCAGCGGCTGGTGGAACGGCTCGGCTCCGATCTGGGACAGATCGATCAGGCGGTGGCCCGGCTCGCCGCCGCCACCGCGCCTGGGGCTCAAGCGAAGCCGATTCCCCCTGAGGCGGTCGATCATGTTGCCGGCAGTTCGCAGGAACGCACCGCCTGGAGCATGATCGATGCCGCCTCCGGCGGGGATGCCCGCACGGCGATCGGCCAGCTGGCCGAGCTTCTCGACGCGGGGGAGAATCCGATCGCTTTGAATGCTCAGGCGGCCTCTGTTCTCAAGCGGCTCTCCACAGCCGCCAGGCTCCTGGCCCTGCCAGCAAAGGGGGGCCGGCCGGCCGGGTTTGACGAGGCGCTCCGGCAGGCTGGCGTAGCCGCCTGGCCCAAGGCATTGGGGGCTGCCCGCGAGGCGCTCCTCCAGCTGGGGGGCCGCCGGGCCAGGCAGTTGCCGCTGTGGCTGCTGGAAATCGATCGGGCTCTGAAGGGGGATGCTTCCCGGGGTCTGCGCGCCCGGCTGGCTCTGGAGCGATTGTTCTGCAAGATGGTGCGTCAGGCTCCGCGGGATGGCCAACAGGCCGGTCCCGCGTCTGGAGGCGCTCGTCCACGCCAAACGAACCGAACGTGAGCCGTCCGGAGAGGCCTGGCTCCCAATCGTTTGACCAGCAGACACTCACGAGGAATCACGTGCAGACCACAGACTCAAAGACCACCCGCGATGTGTGGGAAAACCCGCTGGCAACCCGGTATGCCTCGGCGGAAATGACCAGCCTCTGGAGCGATCGCCATCGCTATCGGCTGTGGCGTCAGGCCTGGCTGGCTCTGGCCGAGGCGGAGGCGGAGCTGGGCCTGCCGATCTCATCGGAGCAGATCGCCGAGCTTCGCGCCCATCTGGAGCCGATCGATTTCGTGAAGGCGGCCGCTTATGAAAAGCAGATGAGGCATGACGTTTTCGCCCACCTGCACACCTATGGCGATGCCTGCCCCAAGGCCCGGCCGATCCTCCACCTCGGGGCAACGAGTGCCTTTGTCACCGACAACACCGACCTGATGATGATGCGCGACAGCCTCGATCTGATCGCTGCCCGACTGACCGTGGTGATCGAGGCCCTCGCCGCCAAGGCATTGGAGACCCGCGGCATCGTCTGCCTCGGCCTCACCCACCTGCAGCCGGCACAGCCCACCACCGTCGGCAAGCGCATCTGCCTCTGGATCCACGATCTGCTCCTTGATCTGGAGGAGATCACGCTCCGTCGCGACAGGCTTCGCGCCCGTGGGGCCAAGGGCACCACCGGCACGCAGGCCAGCTTCCTGGAGCTCTTCAATGGCGACCATGCCAAGGTGCGTGCTCTCGACGAACTGGTGTCGCAGAAGCTGGGGTTCTCCGCCTCGTATGCCGTCACCGGTCAAACCTACAGCCGCAAGATCGATGCGCAGGTGGTGGGGGCTCTGGCAGGCGTGGGGGAAACAACCCATAAGGCGGGCAACGACCTGCGTTTGAGCGCCGCCTCGGGGGAGCTTGAGGAGCCGTTCGAACAGGATCAGGTGGGATCCTCGGCGATGCCCTACAAGCGCAACCCCATGCGCAGCGAGCGGATGTGCGGGCTGGCCCGGTTTGTGATGGGGCTGTCGGCCACAGCCGGACAGACCGCGGCGGTGCAGTGGTTTGAACGCACGCTCGACGACTCCGCTCCAAGGCGCCTGGTACTGCCGCAGGCGTTCCTCGCCACCGATGCCCAACTGGTGCTGTTTGCCAATATCGCCGGTGGGCTGGTGGTGCTTCCCGGTGCCATCCGCCGCAATCTGGAGAACCAGCTCCCCTTCCTCGCCAGCGAGCGGATTCTGATGGCCGCCAGCAAAGCGGGTGGCGATCGACAGACGCTCCACGAGGCGCTGCGCCGCCACAGCCATGCCGCCACGGCGGGCATCCGGGAGGGCCGTTCCAACGATCTGGCCGACCGGCTCGCCGCCGACCCGCTCTTTGCCGGCATCGACATGGCCCAGGCGATGGAGCCGCAGGGGTTGGCAGGTCGGGCAGCGGCTCAGGTGGAGGAGTTCATCGCCGGTCCGGTGAAGAGCATGCTCGCGGCCCATCCCCGCCGGGCGGCTCTCTCGGCCCTGCGCGTGTAGCGGTGGCTACACCCGATCCTGGTGCCGCGATTTGCTCCTGGTGCCCCGGCACTGCGCGCACATCCCACTGATGATCAGGCGGTGGCTCTGGGCACGGAACTGATGCTGGGCAGCGACGGCATCGCGGATCCGCACCAGTTCGTCGCTGGAGAACTCGATCAGCGACTGGCAGGAGGTGCAGTGGAGGTGGTCGTGCTGCGGATACCCGTAGTCGTGTTCATAGACTGAACGGCCGCCGAGCACCATCTTCTTCAAAAGTCCGGCATCGACCATCTCCGTGAGCGTGCGGTAGACGGTCGGCCGGCTGGCCTGAGCCCCTTCGGGGGTTTTTCGCAGGTCGGTGAGCAGTTGCTCGGCGTCGAAGTGCTCGTGGTGGCCGATGACGTGCTCCACGATCATGCGCCGCTGCCGCGTGATGCGTTTGCCGCGCGTCTGGAGAAACTCCTCGAACCGCTCGCGCGGCGTCATCGCCACAACGGCCTCGCCGAGCGAGAAGTCTGCCGGAACTCCCATCGATCCTCCTCATCAGTACTTTAGGCATCTGACGAGTAGTTTAACAGGCATCCCGCTCCCCAAAAACAAGCCTGCCCGACCGCACAGGCGTGCGGTCGGGCAGTGATTGTCGATTTTTCGTTCTGGCCAGAGGCTCTGTTCAACCGAGGCGGTCGAGCAGCCGCTCCATGGCGAGGTCGAGCTTTTCGGGAGTCTCGTAGGTGCCTTCCGCGATGGCCGTCCGGATGGCCTGCACGCGATCAAAGCGGATCTCGCCAGCCGACTCAGCAGACCGTACAGCATCGACCGACAGGGTGACGGAGTCGTGCACTTCGCCCACTCCCTGACCAGCCACGCCCCGGCCGGCAGACGCCTTTGCAGCAGCCACTTCCTGCACGTTGCCGGCAGACTTCACGGCATTGGCGGCCCCACTCCCAAACGCTGATGTGATACCCCAAATGTTCATGATTGCACTCCTTGCAGGACAGTGTTTTGAATCCCTTCCCCTGAAGCCCCCACGCTTCTACGCGTAAGCAGACCCAAGGGTTCGTTTCAGTTCGGGAATTCGTATCTGCCTGTTCGTTCCTAGTATTGCCCCGCTTCCGCGTTCTGGCGACACCAGTCGCCAGACTGCTTCCGGACAGGTCGCCCTACCGGTTCGCCGCGTCCGAACTATTTGTTTCGGCCAGACGGCTTTCATAACTTCACAAAAAATTTTTACCGCTGAAATTCCTTCACCAGCCTCCCGCCACCCGCGCAGTCCACCCAAACCTCCGCGGCATGAGCCCCGCCACAGCCTGCTCGCGAGGCCCTGGCAGGTCGGATCACATGGCAAATTCCGGGCGGCGGCGTTCCAGCTGGTTTTGCAACCGCTCCACGATGGCACTGTGCATCTGGCTGACGCGGCTTTCGGAAAGATCGAGCGTGGCGCCGATCTCCTTCATCGTCAGTTCCTCGTAGTAATAGAGGATGATGATCAGGCGTTCGTTGCGGTTGAGGCCCTTGGTGACCAGCCGCATCAGATCGGTCTTCTGGATTCGGCGCGTGGGGTCTTCCCCCTTCTTGTCCTCGAGGATGTCGATTTCCCGCACATCCTTGGAGCTATCCGTTTCGCACCACTTCTTGTTGAGGCTCACCAGACTGGCGGCATTGGCTTCCACCAGCAGTTTCTCGAAGTCCTCCCGCGAGAGTTGCATGTATTCCGCCACCTCGGCGTCGGCGGGGGCCCGGCCCAGCCTGGTTTCCAGGGTTTTGAGCGCTTCATTGAGCTTGCTCGCCTTGGAACGCACCAGCCGCGGCACCCAGTCCATCGTGCGCAGTTCGTCGAGCATCGCTCCGCGGATGCGGGGCACGCAGTAGGTTTCGAATTTCACCCCCCGCGACATGTCGAACGCATCGATGGCATCCATCAGACCGAAGGTACCGGCTGAGGTGAGGTCGTCGAGTTCCACCCCCTCCGGCAGCCGCGACCAGATCCGCTCGCCGTTGTAGCGCACCAGCGGCAGGTAGATCTCAATGAGCCTGTTTCGCAGGGTTTCGTCTGACTGGTCGGCTTTGAACCGCTTCCAGAGTTCCAGCACCTCTTCGGCAGCTGGTTGCGAATAGGGTTGGTACGCCACGGCATCCTCCATGAAAGGGCGATCATCACATTGCGGGAAGGCCCGCGCGGGGCCATCCTCCGCCACACCACACATCCACCGCCGTTTTCATCTTGAAAACGGCTGCGGTTGCCGCCGACCGAACACTCTCCGTGTTTCTTCGTCGGGCAGCCATCACGAACTTGAAAACTTCTTGAATTTTTTTTCAGGCGCCTGCGTTCTTGGCCCCACTCTTCCTTGTCACCCGCGCTCCCGCGAGGGGACCATCAGGCAGCTATCTGGATTTCCTCGGCCCCCAGGGTGGCAAACACTTCGATCACTTCACCTGCCACCTCTTCCTCGGCCAGCACCGTCAGGCCCACCAGGTTGCGGCAGAGAATCTCCCGCAGGGCCAGCCGCCGAGCTCCTGGCACGACGACCACGCCAGCCGCCCCGCGATCCAGTCGCGGGCCCACGGCCCGGCGCACCTGCGCCAGCACCTGGGCCTGCGCGCGGGGAACCTCGCCGCCAGCCAGCGTCTCGGCCGCGCTGGCCGTCAGGATTACTACTCGCAGCTTGCCGTCGGTATCGCGGGCTCTGCGGCAGAGCGTGCGGCTCTGCGCGCGGCGCACCGCCTCGGCCAGCTGGGCAGGCTCGCCTGCCGTGGCGGCGTGATCCGACATGACCTCCAGCAGTTCTGCCAGCGGGCGGATCGGCACTCCGTCACGCAGCAGGCTTTGCAACGCGCGATGGATCCGGGGGATGGAGAGAACTCCCGGCACAATCTGCTCCACGAGCGACGGCTGTCGCGCCCGCAACGATTCGATGAGCCGGCTGGTGGCATCACGCGACAGCAGCGTGTCGGCATGGCGGCGCACCGCTCCCTCGAGAGCCCGGATCAGGCAAGCGGCATCGTCGAGCACGGTGGCTCCGCGACGCTTGGCTGTTTCCGCCTGCGCCGGCCCCACCCACCGCCCGCGCCGCGAGCTGCCGGGGTCGACCCCCTCGGCACCGTCCACCGGCAGCGTTTCGCCAACGGCGGCCAGAACGAGCCATTTTCCAGCGGGGATTTCGGCCTCGCAGGCGGTCTCGCCGGCAACCATAACCCGGTAGCCACGCCGCGGAAGTGACAGACAATCGCGAAAGGCGATGGCCGGCACGACGATCCCCAGATCGGCGGCCACGCTGCCACGCAGGGCGGTGGCGGCAGCAATCAGGGCCGGCTCCGGGCCGGTCACCAGCCCGATCAGACTCTGGCCGAGTTCGACCACGATCCGCTCCTCGCCCAGCACCTCTTCGCCCAATGACGGCGCTACTGTCTCGAGCGTAGCTGCGCCACTGGCAGGCACCACCGGTTTGTGGTGTCCAAACCACCATGCGCCAGCCATGGTCGCTACCGCCATCGTGAACAGCGGCAGGAAGGGGAGATCGGTGAGCGAAAGGAGCCCCAAAAACACCGACGTGATCAGGAGGGCCTGCGGCCGGGAAACAAACTGCCTGCCCAGCTCGCGGGAAAGGTCGACCGCCTGACTCGACCGCGAGATCAGCAGGCCGGTGGCGACCGAGACAAACAGCGATGGCACAGCACTCACCAACCCGTCGCCGATGGTCAGCCGGGAGTAGACGTCGAGCGCTTTGGCCAGCGGCATGCCATGCTGGAGTACACCGATGGCGAGGCCTCCCAAAAGATTGATGAGCGTGATGATCACGCCGGCCACAGCCTCGCCCCGCACAAACCGGCTGGCGCCGTCCATGCTGGCAAAGAAGTCGGCCTGCCGCTGCAGTTCCTGCCGCTGGTGGCTCGCCTGCTCGCGGGTGATCGCTCCCGCCTGAGCCTCGGCATCGATGGCCATCTGGCGGCCGGGCAGGCCGTCGAGGGCAAAGCGGGCAGCCACTTCGCTGGTGCGGGTGGTGCCCGCGGTGATCACCACAAACTGAATAATGGCGATGATGGCGAAGATCACCGCTCCCACCACCAGATTGTTGGCTGCCACAAACTCGCCGAAGGCGTGGACCACTTCGCCGGCGGCACCAGCTCCATCGATCGCCGCGCGGGAGAGCACCAACCGCGTGGTGGCGATGTTGAGGACGAGCCGAACGAGCGTCGAGCCGAGCACAAACGTGGGGAAGACACTCATCTCCAGCGGCGTGCGGGCCGCGAGGGCCCCCAGCAGCGCCAGCACAGAGATCGTGAGATTGGCTGTCAGGAGCAGGTCGACCAGCAGGGGCGGCACGGGGGCCAGTACCACCATCACCGCCAGCAGGATCGCCACCGGCAGCGCGAAATCCAACACACGCGACGAGAGGCCGCGGGGAGATGCTGCTGCGGGGCGGGAGTGGGCCATGGGGCGTTCTCGGATCGGAAGGCGGGCGGCCGACGGCCCTCCGCAGGCCGCTGGACACAAGGGGCTGGGACCAGCAGCGTCGCTCACCACAGGCGTGCGGCTCACAGCTGGTCAGGGTGGGGACGATACCGGCTGTGCGAAATGCAGTCCAGACCGCTCGCAGTCGGCAAAGCGGCTATCATTCCTCCTTTTGGTGCCGCGGTCTGAACCGTGGTCGGCCCCCCGGATTCGCTCCCCCGCAGGAAGAAAGCAGCGATGCGATTCAACCAGTTTGGTCTGGCGTTTGAGTATCCCGACAACTGGTCGGTCGACACCGACGACTCGGGCGGGCGGCACGCCACTGTCACCGTCTACACACCGGAGGGAGGATTTTGGTCGGTGAGCGCCCATGCCGCTGGGCCTGCCCCCGAGCAACTCACCGACGCCGTGGTGGTGCAGATGCGCCAGGAGTATCAGGATCTCGACGTGGAGCCGGCGCAGGATTCAGTGGTGGGCCAGCAGCTCATCGGCTACGACTTTAATTTCTACTGCCTCGACCTCACCAACACCGCCCAGGTGCGCCTGCTCACCAAACCACGAGCTGTGTATCTCTTTCTGTGCCAGGCCGAAGATCGCGAGTGGGAGGCGGTGTCACCGGTATTTGCGGCAATGACGCAGAGCTTCGTGAAGTCGCTCGCAGCGGCGCTTCCGGGGAGAGACGGGTAGAGCATGCCCCGATTCATGGATCAACAAAGAGCGACAGAGGCGGAGGGATCGGCGAAC
>Ga0164294_10004893_pt1 | contig 11573 bp, 11 predicted proteins | sample GEODES005metaG_FD_111479 | JGI IMG/M metagenome (GOLD analysis project Ga0164294, IMG submission 111479) | Oligotrophic lake water microbial communities from Sparkling Lake, Wisconsin, USA - GEODES005 metaG | ecosystem: Environmental > Aquatic > Freshwater > Lake | place: USA: Sparkling Lake...
CGGCCTTGGTAACGCTCCATGGTCTGTCCTAGCCCAAGGCATTTCGCTCAAAAGCGGACTATCAATTGGTACATCTACTCTGATTATCGGCGCTCTGGTTCTCTCACTATGGATTCCACTGAAAGAGCGGCCAGGTTTTGGAACGCTTTCAAATATCCTCATCATCTCTCTCTTCATTGAGATCGCAACAAATATTTTTCCGAAGCAAGAAGATCTCGTTCCTGGTTTGATTTTTACTCTCGTTGGAATTGCAATGGTGGGAATCGGTTCAGCTCTTTACATCACCTGCGGTCTTGGCCCCGGTCCACGAGATGGCGCGATGACGGGTCTTCATCAACGGACCGGTGTACGTGTGGGACGAGTTCGTCTAGGTCTTGAGGTTGTCGTCTCTATCGCTGGAGCGGTTCTGGGAGGCACTTTGGGCCTTGGTACCCTTCTATTCGCCCTGCTGATTGGCCAATCTGTTGCCATTTCTTTCGGACTTTTAGCGCGCCTAACCTCAAAGTAGGCCTCTCGGTCGGATATTTTGACCCTATCAAGAAGTTCCCCATCCTCGATCGGTCTGTGAGCCGCCATTTCACACGGGGTCGCAACCACCCCCGATAACAAAATGAGGAAGGTTTAATATGCTCGATAGTTACTTCAAAATATCTGAACGTGGATCGACAATAGCCCAGGAGGTTCGAGGCGGACTCGTAACCTTCTTTACGATGGCTTACATCGTCGTTCTCAACCCACTCATCCTGGCAACCACAGATGGTGCAGGAGAATTCATTGGCGGTGGCGATAGAACTAACGCGATTATCATCGTCGCGGCTGGAACAGCGCTTGTTGCTGGAATTTTAACAATTCTTATGGGCGCCGTAGCGAATTTTCCAATCGCCTTGGCAACCGGCTTAGGGTTAAACACATTTGTTGCAGTTTCTATTGCAAAGAATTCAACATGGGCCCAGGCCATGGGCTTGGTTCTGATCGAAGGAATCTTGATCCTTATCCTCGTGTTTACCGGCTTCAGAATTGCCGTCTTTAAGGCGATTCCTAATGCTTTGAAACTTGCAATATCAGTTGGTATCGGTCTCTTCATCGCCCTCATTGGACTTGTCGATTCCGGTTTCGTCAGAAGAACACCAAACTCAGTATGGACTACTAGTAACTCTAAGCCAGCGAACGTACCCCTAGAGCTAGGAGACGGCGGACAACTAGTCGGCTGGCCAATCGTTATCTTTGCCTTCGGTCTATTCCTCACCATTGTTCTGATGATTAGAAAAATAAAGGGCTCCATTCTCATTGGAATTATCTCATCCACCATTCTCGCCTTAATTGTTGAGACACAATTCAAGGTAGGTAACAGCTTTGTCTTTGGTGCAGAAGAATCAAACTCACGAGGATGGGGCTTAAACACACCAGCAATTCCAAGGGATGCAAATGGAGATCTCAATCTGACCGATACTCCTCGCTTTGACACCTTGGGCTTGGGCTTTGAAGATATCTTCGGTGCATTTACAAACCCAAAGACTGGTTTCTTAGCAGCCTCTCTCTTGGTCTTTACACTATTGCTCGCCGATTTCTTTGACACCATGGGAACAATGACTGCCCTTGGAAATCAAGCAGGCTTGGTCGATAAGAATGGAGACGTTGAAGGTGCCAACCGCATCCTCATCGTTGACTCCATCGCTGCAGCAACAGGTGGAGCAGCGGGAGTTTCCTCAAACACCAGTTACATTGAATCTGCAGCAGGAGTTGGGGAAGGCGCGCGAACAGGATTAGCGTCGATTGTGACAGGAGTAGCTTTTCTGCTCACAACCTTCTTAGCTCCTATTGTTGCGATTATCCCTTATGAAGCGGCAACTCCAGCCTTAATAATCGTGGGATTCCTCATGATGGGACAAGTGAAGAATATCGATTGGGATGATCTAGGAATTGGTATTCCTGCATTCCTCACGATCATTCTCATGCCATTTACCTACAACATTTCGGTAGGTATCGGTGCAGGTTTCATCACGCATGTTGTGATCCGTCTTGTACAAGGACGCGTGAAAGAGGTTCACCCTCTCTTGCTACTTGTCTCAGGTCTGTTCATGATCTATTTCCTACAATCACCGATTAACGCTCTCATTGGTAATTAATAAAAAATAGGCAAAACGGGCGCTCACCATTGGTGGGCGCCCGTTTCTGTCCTCAAAATAATCTTTACCAAGCCATCTTTACCAAATAATAGGACTTGCCCCACGACTAACTAGTACTTCGTTTGCACGTGAAAATGGGCGAGAACCGAAAAACCCTCGATACGCACTGAGCGGACTTGGATGAGCGCTTTTGATTACACGAGAGGCATCAAAGTAGTCAGACATCTGCTGGGCATTACCACCCCAGAGAATTGCAACCGCGCCTCTTGAAGCAACTTCACGAATAATGACCTCAGTGATTGCCATCCACCCACTCTTTTGATGTGCGTGCGACTCCCCTGGAATCGTCGTGAGAGTTCGGTTAATGAGGAGAACACCTTGAAGCGCCCATCGCTCGAGATTTCCATCAGGTGGCATCGGAGAACCAAGATCACTTTCAAGCTCTTTAAAAACATTAATGAGAGATGCGGGAAATGGTGAGATCTCAGGCCGCACGGAGAATGCAAAACCATCTGCGTACTCCGCATTTGGATACGGGTCTTGCCCAACAATAACAACCTTCACTTCATCGATAGCCACGCTCAACGGAGCAAAGATTCGATCAATGGCGGGTATGTATTGACCCTTACTGACAAGATCAAATGTAGTGACGATGTCATCCTGGAGTGGTTCAAGTATTGGAAACCACGAAGGATGGACAGGTTGAAAAATTGGGTGTTTCACGAAGATGCTCGTGCGTAAAAACGTGAACCATCAAAAGAAACGCTCACATCGACGCCAAAGACTGCAGTGATATGTTCACTAGTCACCACCTGCTGCGCAGGCCCGCTTACAGCAATCGAACCCTCCTTTAAGAGTAAGGCGTGAGTTGTTCCCACTGGGATCTCTTCAATATGGTGGGTAACAATTACTGTGGCTGGCGCACTTGGATCGCTCGAGAATTGAGAAAAGCGACGCAGCAGATCTTCGCGACCGCCTACATCAAGACCGGCGGTTGGTTCATCGAGTAATAGAAGTTCGGGATCAGCCATGAGCGCTCGTGATATTTGCACACGTTTCTTTTCGCCTTCACTTAGCGTCCCGTAATCACGATCTGCAAGTTCTCGCACACCGAATGTCGTAAGCAGAGCAACTGCTCGAGATTCATCCCAAAGATCGTAATCTTCGTTCCATCGGCCTAGAACTGCGTAAGCGGCAGTAACAACAACATCTCGAACCTTCTCCTCATATGGAATATCTTCTGAAATACCAACCCCTGCAAGACCAATACGAGTGCGAAGTTCAAAAAGATCGACCTTGCCCATCTCTTTCTCGAGAACGAAAACCTTGCCACTGGTGGGAAAAGAACGCGTGGCCAAAAGATTGAGTAGCGTTGATTTGCCCGCACCATTCGGCCCGAGTATGACCCAACGCTCCCCCGGAGAAATTGCAAAGGTAATGGGGCCAAGGATCATCCGTGTCCCGCGGCGAACGCTGACATCGGTAACTCGTAATACTTCTTGACCACTCACGGGCTAAAAGATATCTCTTCAAGGCAATCAAGACCCGTAAATTCGGGGAGATTGACCTGTGATTCACGATAATCTCTGCTCATGGATAAGAAGAGTGCGTATTACACGGGCCTCATATTGGTCTCCGGCGAAGATCGCCCAGGTATCACAGAGGCTCTCTTTTCAACGCTCTCACCATTCTCTTTGACGATCATCGATATTGAGCAGGTAGTTATTCGCTCTCGATTGATTTTGACCATCCTCATATCACTTGATCGCGCACATGCATCAGCGATCGAATCTGATCTCAACGAGAAAGCCGCTTCGTTAGACCTCGACATTGCTATTGCGTTTTCTGAGCAGCAGAGTGAGAGCATCGCTGCAAAGACCGGACTCACCCATGTCGTAATACTTTCTCAAGATTTAAAGCCAGCCGCATTAGCTGACATTGCTTCAGCGATCGCAGGTGTATCGGGAAATATCGAGCGTATTCAGCGCACCGCAAGTTATCCAGTCACTGCGATTGAATGTGTAGTCAGCGGCGCCCCAACGGCAGTACTTAAAGAAGCTTTAACTCCGCTAGCTTCACAACATTCTGTCGACATCGCAGTATCTCCCGGAGGTCTCATGCGTTGGGCGAAGAAGCTTGTTCTCATGGATGTAGATTCAACACTTATCTCACAGGAAGTTATCGAACTTCTCGGAGCTAAAGCTGGAGTTCAAGCACAGGTGAAAGAGATTACCGATCGAGCGATGGCGGGTGAGATTGACTTCGAAGCCAGCCTTCGCGAAAGAGTTGCCCTGCTTAAAGGGCTACCTGAGTCCGTCATTGACGAAGTGAGAAACGAAATTTCACTTACTCCCGGTGCTAAAACTCTAGTTTCGACTCTACAAAAGTTAGGACATACAGTTGCCGTAGTATCTGGTGGCTTTATCAACGTGATTGAGCCTCTACTCACATCATTAAATATCGTCCTCTTTAGGGCGAACACTTTGGAGATTGTGGACGGAGTTCTCACCGGACAAGTGCAGGGTCCCGTGATCGATCGAGCTGCTAAAGCAACAGCACTTAAGGATTTTGCAAAGCAGGAAGGTGTTGAGTTAGAGCAGACTGTTGCCATCGGAGACGGTGCAAATGATTTAGATATGATCGCACTGGCCGGACTTGGAATTGCATTTAACGCAAAACCTGCAGTTCGTGCCGCAGCAGATAGCGCCCTGAGCGCTCCCTATCTTGACAGCGTCCTCTATCTCTTAGGAATTACCCGCGAAGATGTAGAAGAGTCCGGTCACAGTAGCCGAAAATAAGATTCTTAAAGTCTGCATGCATGAATATCGGTGACGAGGATTCCTCGCGCACCGAGTACATATAGATCGTCCATGACTCTATTGGTTTCAGTACGTAAAACCATCGCTCGAACCGCTAACCAATCTGGATTCTGCAGTGGTGAAATTGTCGGAGATTCTAAACCAGGCGTGATCGCACAGGCTGCATCGATATCACTCTTCTTAATGTCGTAATCCATCAGGACGTACTGACGAGCAGTAACCACTCCCTGTAAGCGTCTAATCAACACCTCTAGATCTGCGGCAATCTCGCCATCTTTACGGCTGATCACAATCGCTTCACTAGCAAGGATCGGATCACCAAATATCTCTAGCCCTGCCTGTCGCAAAGTGTTTCCGGTGCTGACTACATCTGCAATCACATCTGCTACTCCAAGCCGGACGCTACTTTCTACTGCGCCATCGAGTCGAACAACTTCTGCTGAGATCCCAAGACCTATGAGGTGACTCTGGACTAGTCCTGGGTAGGCAGTCGCAACTCGCTTTCCATTGATGTCTTTCATTGAGTATTTCTTGCCGGCAGGACCAGCAAATCTAAAGGTTGAACCACCAAAATTTAGGGCCATAGCTTCAACTGCTAGGGCTCCAGAATCAATCAATAGGTCTCGTCCAGTAATTCCCCCCTCTAACTCACCAGAACCTACATAGATTGCGATATCGCGAGGACGTAAGTAGTAAAACTCCACTGAGTTTGTAGTATCAATGAGAACGAGATCGCGCGAATCAGTGCGCTGTTTATATCCGGCCTCCTTGAGTATCGCAATTGACTCATCAGCAAGAGAACCTTTATTAGGGACCGCAATACGTAACATCATGCTCCTTTAAATCTATAGAAACTTGTAAATATCTTGTGGGCTTAGTCCACGCGCAAGCATGAGCGTCTGCACGTGATAGATCAATTGACTAATCTCTTCGGCTAGCGCTTCGTCACTCTCATGCTCTGCTGCAAGCCAGACCTCACCGGCCTCTTCAATGATCTTCTTGCCAATGGCATGTACCCCTGCATCTAGCGCAGCAACAGTTGCTGAATCTGCAGGACGGTCGATCGCCTTCTTCGAAAGCTCAACCCATAGATCATCAAATGACTTCATGCTCATAGTTTACTTGACGATCAGCGCTCGAGGCGCTCTATTTAGCTTGCGCCAAAGCTCGTAACTGCGTGATCATCTCTGCTGGATCTGGTGAATTAAAGACAGCGCTACCTGCAACAAAAGTATCGGCGCCCGCTTCACGAGCTATCTCGATAGTTTCCAGCGATATTCCACCATCGACCTGCAGCCAAATAGGTCGGTCTCCAATGATCGCTTTAGTCTGACTTACCTTTTCCATCATTGCGTTCATAAATTTTTGACCTCCAAAGCCAGGCTCTACTGTCATGATGAGGAACATATCTACATCATCGACACAATCTGCATAATTTGCGATTGATGATCCAGGTTTAAGAGCTAGCCCTGCACGAGAACCCTCAGCTTTTATTGCACGCAGAGTCGCTGAGATCGCGCTACTCGCCTCTGCGTGAATAGTCACACTTGCGCTACCTGCATGAGCATAAGCAGGAGCTAGACGATCTACATCAGAGATCATCAAATGTGAATCTACCGGGATTGGGGAAGAAGCAATAATTGCTGCCGCTTGTTCGAAATCAAAGGTGAAGTTAGGTACAAAGACGTTATCCATCACATCGAGATGTAACAGATCGGAGACTGCAGAAATACGAGAGATCTCCTCATCGAGGCGAGAAAAATCAGCGTTTAAGATACTGGGCGTTATTCGAATTCCCATGTATCTACTTTACCTTACGAGATTTTTCTGAAGAGGGCTAGAAACATCGCATCTGTATTGTGTCGCTGAGTCCATAAAGCCATGCTTTTATCCCTGACTCCCCCTTCAAGTCCTTCAGGTATAAATGGCTGAATATCAATCTGTTCAAGTTCGGGATGCTTCTTCACAATATCTGCAACGGCAATACTCGTCTCGGCTAGGTGAGGCGAACAGGTCGCATAGCCAAAGACTCCACCTACATTGAGGATTGAAATCGCAGCATCGCTAATCTCGCGTTGGAGAACGCCGAGTTCGCGTAGATCAGAAAGTGAACGTCGCCAACGAACTTCCGGTCTACGTCGCAGAGCTCCCATTCCCGTACAAGGAACATCGGCCAAGATGGCATCAAAGCCTTGGCCTCGTGTTGCAATCTCGCGAGCATCTCCCACCCAGACTTCATGAGAGCCGACCACTTGCTTTACTAAATCTGCTCTAATCTGGGAAATTTCATTTGCAACAAATCTGTGATCACCCTGACCGGCAATAGATGCCAAAAGTGCAGCTTTACCACCGGGTCCCGCACAGAGATCTAGCCACGAACTCTTATCTGCAGCTGCCTGAGCGAAAATTGATGCAACAAGTTGTGATCCTTCATCTTGAACACCAGCCCTACGATGTCGGACTGCTTCGAGCGATGATGGAGTTACATCTGCCCTAAATCCATATTGTGAAAAAGTAGTTTTTATCGCGCCCCATTCGTGAAATTCAGAAATCTCAGAGCGTCCAGGCCAGGTAACAAATGTCGGTTTAGCGGGAGTGTTATTAGCTTCAAGGAGTGAGCGCACTTCCTCGAAATCACGCAGGAGATCAAAGTAAGCACTCACAATCCATTCAGGGTGAGAGTATGTGATTGCAAGTCTGCTGACTTCATCACTCATGAGTGCTACAGGTGCGAGCCACTCTTCCAGCGACTGTGCACTGACTTTACGAAGTAGAGCATTGACGAAAGATGCTTTGGATTCACCAAGAACTTTACGAGCTAACTCAACTGTCTCAGAGACCGCGGCGTGCATCGGGACTCTCATCTCAAAAATTTGCTGAAGACCCAGTCGTGTGACATCAATAATCCCGGTATCAACCTCACTCCAAGGTCGATCACTTACTTGGGCCAAAACGTAGTCATGCCTACCCTGCATGCGTAGCGTTCCGTAGAGAAGTTCAGTTGCGAATGCTTTATCCCGCTGGTCAAAGGCTGAAGAATCTAACGCCCGAGGCAAGAGAAGGTTCGAATAACCATCACGACGATTTACCTCGGTGAGAATGTCAAAGACAAGAAGTCGAACTGGGTCAGCTTTAGGCTTCTTAAATGTATTTCGACGCGCCTCAACCACAAAGCTCACCAGGGTTAATCCTTGCCCCACGGGCCCAATCAGCGGCACTCATCTCTGACTTACCTTGAGGGATGAGCTGAATAATCTCGAGTGGAAAATCTCCTGTGCCGATAAGTACATGATCTTTCTCGATCTTCCACTCCCCAGGTTTCAGTAGCACTTCGGCGACAGGATCACTTGGTACACGGCTTCGGGTAATCTTTAAAGTTTCACCACGAAACTGAGCGTAAGCAATGGGATTGGGATAAAACGCTGCTACTTTGCGATCAATTACTGCAGAAGACTGTTTCCAATCAATTAACCCTTCAGCTTTACTTAACTTTCTTGCCAGTGAGATTCCTTGTTCGCTCTGTTTTGTTGGTGGGACGCCATGTGAAATATCGTCAAGGGTTTGCGCAATGAGTGCGACGCCTTGCTCTCCAAGAAAGTCGAGCGCCTCTTTGCTTCGCATACTGGGATCTCGCAGAAAAGAAGATTGTCGGTAAATTGGGCCGGTATCCATGCCCTCATCAAGTGAGAAGACAGAGATACCGAGTCTATTATCGCCACTTTCGATCGCACGCTGAACTGGAGCAGCACCTCGCCATGCAGGCAAGAGTGAGAAATGTAGATTAATAAATCCATGTCTAGGTATTGAAAGGATCTCTTGCGGAAGAAGTATTCCGAAGGCAACTGTTACAACACAATCAATCTCATCAAGATGGGCGGCCATTTCAACGGCTTTCCCAACCTTGATGCACTCAACTCCATGATCGTCAGCCCACATCGCCACATGACTCGAAGTCAAAGCTCGACCGCGACCAACAGCCTTATCTTCGGTAGTGAAGACTTTAACTAATGGGTTCGTTCCAGAGAGTAAAAATTCTAGGGTCGGAATAGCAACTTCAGGTGTTGCCGCAACCGCTAAACGCACTAGTGGCCTTTACCGAATGTCTGGTGGGGTGAGACTTTTATAATCGGTGATGCACCAGTCTCGCTAGCGTTCATAAACCATTCGGAATCTCTAATCTCTTTCATAGCAAGTTTTCGAAACTCATTAGGCATGCGTTCAATAAAGAGAATTCCATCCAGATGATCTGTCTCATGCTGCAGCGCACGAGCCATAAACTCACTTCCTTCAACTGTAATTGGTTCACCATGCATATTGAAGCCACGCGCAACCGCTCGCATGGCTCGGGGTGTGTCGTATCGAATTTCTGGGAATGAGAGACATCCTTCTTCACCATCCTGCATTTCATCACTCAAAGTCAGTTGTGGGTTTACTAAATGTCCAAGTACATCATCGACGTACCAAGTAAAGACACGGAGAGGGACGCCAATCTGGGGCGCAGCTAGCCCAGCACCTGGCGAATCAAGCATCGTATCGATCAAATCGCTGACCAAATTGCGTAGCTCTTTATCGAAATCCACCACGGGTGAAGCCGGAGTAACCAAGACCGGATCACCGAATAGTCTGATCTCTTGAATGGTCATAGGCGTATCTTAACGCAGAATAAATCTTTCAAAGGGAATGAGATAGAACATACGGGTCGATACGCATACGAGGAATCGATTTCTTGGCAATCCCCCGCTTCTTGCGATAGGTAACGAGAAAATCAAATAGGTCTTGGCCATGATCTCGGGAGACAGTCAAAATAACCCGTGAATATTCTTCATCGATTCGAGTCGGGCCAAGAATGCGGGTAGAACCCGGAACACGTCCTTCTTTAATCGATGAGGTGATACCGCTAAGGAAAGTGGGAGCATCAGAGTGAGTAATTTCAATGACGATCGCATGGACCAGCGGCGGTAACTGCGTTTGCTCCCGCTCCCTTAACTCCCTCGATAAGAGAGGAGAGAGATTCCAGCGAGAAAGGGCAGCAACTATTGGATGTGCATTGTCGATGACAACAAGAGCTTTGCCATTTGGTGATAGCAAAGTTGCGCTCTGCATAATCGCTTCCCGCGCACGCTCTTGCGCTCGAAGATCCAACTGGGAGAAAAGATTATCGCCTTCGAGAATGACAACTGCTTGATACCCCCCTCTTACTACAGGAGCCATTCCCGCTGTAGACAAGACAATAGTGTGCGGGTTTTCTATCTGGTGGACTGGATGTGTGGCATCGGATGAGATAACTACAAATCCGGGAAATGCCCTTCCGATTTCCTGCGCGTATCGAAGATTACCGCGCCCTAAGAGGCTGGGAGAACTCTTCTTGCACCACTTACAGCTCCACTCTGCAGTCGTTACATTACAGAGTGAACAGATAAACCCTTTATCTGGTCCACCGAAATAGATTCGTCCACCGCATTCACACAATCCAATGTTGCGGCACGAAGTACATGAGATTGCCTGCGAGTAACCCTTGCGAGGAACGAGAAAGAGCACCGAGCCGCGCGTGAGAGCACTCCTGATCGGCGAAAAGATTCGATCCGGTAAGAGCTCGCCCTGAACTTGTGGGTATGAGGTGGCATCAACCTTTGCACTCTTGCCCTTCAGCGCTATCGCTTCGCTTTCAATCAATAAGGAGAGTTCAGAAGAGGGAGCAAAACCTGAAAAGGTGAGATCTATAGCAGCTAGTTGCGAGCGTATGATCGCAACGTCTCGGACATTCCAACCAGGTGTCCGTCTTTCATAGTGCGACTCAGATCCCTCGCGAAAAATCACAATTGTTTGAAGGTTAGACACAGGTGCAAATATTGCGCTCCGCGTTCCAATAACTATCTTCGATTCACCTGTAGCCACCTGTAAGAAGTTGCTATACCTGGTAGTTCTCGCAAGAGATGCATCCAGTACCGAAAAATCCACATCAAGAAGTGTGAGTTCATTGGCCAATGAGTGAACCTCACGTAACTCTGGAAGAACGACTAGCACTCCCCCTTGGTCGCCTCTCCTCTTAACCCATTCTGCGATCGTGTGAAAAGGATCTTCACCAGGGGTAAATAGGTAATAGGAATGCGAGGGGCTCTGATTTCTTGCTGACAGTAACTCGGAAGTAGAAGACTCCGTGACATCTTTTTCAACCGAGATGACCCGAGGAGGAATGGCTGCGCTTAAAATCTCACTCGGGACCGCTCCCCATCTGCGTGCAACGGCAGTGACAAGGGCAATAATCTCACTCGTGAGCAACGGCACTGGTGAGGTGACCTTTTCAATGAACTTGAGATTTCCAACACTGGAACTATTTACCCTATCGATGACAAATGCATCGACTTTTCGACCTGAAAAATCTACTAAAACTTTTACACCGACTGAGATAGCTGTATCCAGACTCTGCGGAACTAGATAATCATAGGTCGGCTCGAGATGCGAGAGACCTGTATCTACCCAAAGACGCGCAACAGGAAGTTCACTTGAAGCGGTGCTCTCACCACGATCGACTTTCTGTACGCGAAGTCTGAGAGGTGATGAGGTCATCTGAGACCTTTAGCTTGTTGGACTAAATCGCCGCGCGGAGGTCATCCACGCGATTGGTAAC
>Ga0164294_10004894_pt1 | contig 11573 bp, 10 predicted proteins | sample GEODES005metaG_FD_111479 | JGI IMG/M metagenome (GOLD analysis project Ga0164294, IMG submission 111479) | Oligotrophic lake water microbial communities from Sparkling Lake, Wisconsin, USA - GEODES005 metaG | ecosystem: Environmental > Aquatic > Freshwater > Lake | place: USA: Sparkling Lake...
ATCCCGGTTTCCCCAGTGCCACCTCCGCCTTCAACGCCGCCCGGTCGCCTCGCCTTCGTGGGCGCCGGCCCGGGTGCGGCCGATCTGCTCACGCTGCGGGCGGTCGAGCGGTTGCGGGCGGCGGACGTCATCGTGCACGACTCCCTGGTGCCGACGCGATTGCTCGACGAGATCAATCCCTCCGCCGCCCGGATCGCCGTGGCCCGAGATCTGGAGTCGCGGCCCAGTCCGGGCGTGGCGACGGGCCAGCTGCTGGCGGCGCTGGTGCTCGAGGGACGCGCGGTGGTGCGGCTCAAGGGAGGCGACTCGGCAGTGTTCGCGAGGCTCGGCGAGGAACTGGAGCCGCTGCGGCAGGCGGGGATCGTCGTCGAGTTCGTGCCCGGCATCACGGCCGCCCTTGCGGCGGCCGCCGCGGCGGGTGTGTCACTGACCAATCGCGATACGGCCTCCAGCCTGACGATCGTGACGGGCCGCGAGGCAGACGAGAAACCAGACGGCCTCGACTTTCGTCGACTGGCCGAAGTGCCGGGGACGCTCGCTGTCTACATGGGCGTCGATCAGGTGGCGCGCTGGTCGCAGGATCTGATGGCCGTCGGCAAACCGCCCGACACGCCAGTGACCGTGGTGAGCCGCTGCTCGTGGCCCGACCAGCGGATTGGTACGAGCACGCTTGCGGAATGCGTCGCTGACTTCGAACGGCAGGGGTGGCGGTCGCCGGCGGTGGTTTTGCTGGGTGTCGCCGCGGCCACGCGGCCTGGTCCCCTCAGCGGCCGGCTCGTGCTGGTGACGCGGCCGATGGGGCAGGAGGGGGATGTCGTCGCCGCGGTCCAGGCTGCAGGGGGCGAGTGTCTGCACGTGCCGGTGATCAGCATCGTGAACCCCGCCACGTGGCGACCGCTCGACGAGGCGATCTCACGCGCCGACACCTACGACTGGATCGTGTTCGCCAGCGGCAACGGCGTTCGCGGCTTCCTCCAGCGACTGGCCGCGGCGGGCCGCGACGGCCGGGCACTGGGCACCGCGAGGCTGGCGGCAATCGGCCCCGCCACGCGGCGGCACCTCGAGGCGGCGGGCTACCGCTGCGATCTCACCCCCGACAGCTACCGCTCGGAAGGGCTCGCTGTGGCGCTCGCGGGCCGCGCGGAGCATGGCCGCTTTCTGGTGGTGCGGGCGGACAAGGGCCGTGACGTGGTGCGGATGGAACTGGAGCGGCTGGGGCATCACGTTGACGAAGTGACGGCCTACGAGAGCCGGCCGGTCGCCGAGCTCGAGGCCGAGACGTTGGCGGCCCTCGACGCCCTGCCGATCGACTGGATCACGCTGACGAGTTCCTCGATCGCGGACGCCGCCGTCCGGCTGTTCGGCGACCGGATGCGGGCCTGGAAGATCGCCACGATCAGCCCGGTGACGTCGGCGACGCTTGCGAGGCAGGGCCTGCGGCCCACCGTGGAGGCCGCGGAGGCCACCCCCGCCGGGCTCCTCGATTCGATCCTCCGCTGGGAGCGCGAGGCGGTAGGGCTTCGCCCGTCGGCAGACTCACCCGACACGGCCGATCTTCCCCCGTCATCCCACGGCTGACCGGAACCGCGGCCCGCTTGAGTGCCGGTGGCCGGGGCGTCGATAGGATGCGAGCGCGGCGATGAGGCCGCGGCGGTCACTCGCTGGGGGAACGTGCATGACGCGGTCAAAACTGCCCGCCACGCTGGTGTTGTGCGCGACGGCGCCACGACAGACTCTCGCCGTGCGGGCGTCGTCGTGGCTCGACGCTGCCCGGGCGGTCGCCGTACCGGTCACCTGGGTTGTGGGGATCGACTCACTGGCTGGGATCGCCTCCGGTGTCGGTGACGTCGATCTGGCCCTCGACATACCGCCGGCCGCCTGCGGTTCGAGGTCGAGACTCCGGGACCTGCTCGCGCGAGCCCGCGACATAACGCCCGGCATGACGTCGGTGGTGCTCCGTGGGCCGACGCCGCCGGCGCACCGCGGCCTGCTCGTGGAGGAGGGGATTTCCGTCGCGCTTGTCGACACCTTCGACGACGATGCGCGGGGGAATCGTCGCCCGGCGCCGAAGGGCTGGCCCTGCCGTAACTCAGTCTGGGGGCTGTGGGAGGTGCAGGTCGCGGCACACCGTCCCGGCGGCTTGCTGGGATGGCTCGGATTCGACGGCCAGCCCGCGGTGAAGCGGGGCGGACTGCAGGTGCTTCGCACCGACGGCGTGAGCGTCGGAAACAACGGCTCGGCCTTCATCTCCCCGCGGCTGGAACGATGGATCTCCTGGGCGAGCCAACGCCGGTTCTGCGGGGCCGCCGTGGTGATGTCCCTCTCCGCCGTGCCGGAGATGATCGCCGGATCGGCCCGGGAATCCGTCGCCGGGTCGGTGCTCCGCGCCGCCTGACGACAGTGGTTCGACCCGCCGGCCTCAGGCCTTGGCTCGGGCGTTGATCGACCAGCTCAGGTAGGCCACAAGCAGGCCCGCGAGAATGAAGCCAATGTCGGCCGCCACGCTCACCCGCTGGAACGGAAACGCGGCCGCGAGGTCGGCCACGAACAGGATCACGACGATACCCGAGACGATCAGGCCTGCGAGGGACAGCACGTGCGACGCGCGGGTGGCGCTCCTGGAGCGAAGACGGTTTCAAACAGCCGACCAATTCCATACCATACCTTCGGAGTCGCGGGGAGGCTCGGCCCGCCGGGCCCCGCTTCCGGCACGGTCCTCCCCTCAGTGGCAAGCCCCTGAGTTCCGGCTTGCCCAGGCCTCATCCACCCCTATCCCGGGACCAGCATCGTGAAACCGTCGTCCCGCAGCATCGCGGTCTACACCGGCTCCTTCGACCCGATCACGCTCGGCCACCTTGACGTGATCGGCCGCGCCAGCCGGATCTTCGAGACGATCGTCGTCGGGGTGGGCATCAACCCCGACAAGCACCCGCTGTTTTCGCTGGAGGAGCGGGTGTCGCTGGTGAAGACGGCCGTGGCCGGCTTTGGCAACGTGAACGTGGAGCTGTTCAGCGGCCTGTCGGTGGCCTTTGTGCGGGAACAGGGGGCCCACGTGCTGCTGCGGGGCGTGCGGTCGCTCACCGACATCGAGGCGGAGTTCACGATGACGCTGGCCAATCGGAAGCTCGACCCATCGGTCGAGACGATGTTCCTGATGGCCGACGCCGCCTATTCGCATACCTCGTCGTCGCTCTTGAAGCAGATCACGCCGCTGGCAGACGACGATGCGCTCCTGCGATTCGTGCCCCCGCCGGTCGTGGCCGCGCTGCGGGCGAAGTTGGCCGCGGGGTGACCCCGCTCTCGCCCCCGCCGTGCGGTGTGGCGGCATCGAGATGCCCGGGGCACACGCCCAGGGGCGTGTGCGGGATGCTACGGGCGTGACTCAGTTCGGGCTGCCACTCGGCCCGCCCTCGAAATGCCGCCGCAGGTAGCGGGCCCGCTCGATGTTGCGGTCCTTCGTGTCAAGTTCGACGCCGCGGAGTTTCTGGAGGTGCGCCGGCTGCGTGCGGATCAGCAGGGAGTTGATGTCGGCGATCTTCACGTCGCCGATCAGGCCCAGGAGCACCCCCATGCGGACGCGGGAGAGGAGTTGCATCGTCTCCTCGGCCGTGATCGTCTGGGCCGTCCGCAGGATGCCGTAGGCCCGGCTCACCTGATCGTGCACGTTCTGCTGCGTCTCTCGGACCAGAAACTCGCGGGCCCGCCGCTCGTAGTCGATCAGCACGGGCACGACGTCGCCCACCTGCTCGACCAGTTCCTCCTCGGACTTGCCGAGCGTGGTCTGGTTGGAGATCTGATAGAAGTCGCCCATTGCCTGCGATCCCTCGCCGTAGAGGCCGCGGACGGCCAGAGAGATCTTGTGCAGGCTGCGAAACACCTTGTCGATCTGCCGGGTGATCACCAGCGCCGGCAGGTGGAGCATCACGCTCACCCGGATGCCGGTGCCCACGTTCGTGGGGCAGGCCGTCAGGTAGCCCCACCGGGGGTGGTAGGCATAGGGCACGGCGGAGCCGATCTGGTCATCGACGCCCCTGATCTGCTCCCAGGCACCCCGCAGGTCGAGCCCGCTGTGCATGCACTGGATCCGGAGGTGATCTTCCTCGTTGATCATCAGGCTGACCTGCTCCAGGCCGTCGATCGCCACGCCGCGGGCCCCCTGAGCCTCCGCGTGCTCGCGGCTGATCAGCTGACGTTCGACGAGGAACTGGCGGTCGATCTCCTCCAGTCGGCCGACGTCGATGTAGTCGAGTTGCTTGCCCACCGACGACGACGAGATCCGCTCCCGGAGGAACCGCTCGACGTCGCCGCGGTCCTGATCCGACATGCGGCTCACGAACGGATACTGGGCGACATTTCGCGCGAGCCGCACGCGGCTGCTCATCACGATGTCGGATTCCGGGCCGGTGCCCCGCAGCCATTCGCCAACCGCGTCGGCGAGCGTGTCGAGTTTCATGAGGTGGGAGGTCCGGCGGGGGGTGAGCCTGGGTCGCGGGCCGCATCGGGCAACCAGCGGTCTTCAATGCCGCGGATGCCGTCGCGCACCTCGCGGGCCTGTTCGTAGTCTTCGCACGCAATCGCCTCCTGCATGCTCCGCCGCAGACCGATCACGGTCGTCAGTTCCTCGGTGCCCTCGGGGAGTTGGCTACCCTCTTCGGCCTGCGGCCGTTGGGGCTTGCGGCCGGTGTGCTGCGCGGCCCCGTGAATGTTGGCGATCAGCGGTTCGAGTTCCTTCTCAAAGTGCACGTAATCGTGCGGGCAGCCCAGCCGACCCTGGTTCCGAAACTCGAAGAAGGTGATGCCGCACATCGGGCAGGCTTTTTTGTCGAGGAGGGCGAGTTCGTCGGCTGTCTGTCCGACGGTGAGTGGGCCCGTCAGTCCGCCGCCGGACGCCTTCTCGGCGTCATCCCCCTCGGCCGATTCAGACTGGTTGAGGTATGTCCGCGCGTGATCCTCGCAGAGGTGCAACTCCCGCACCTCGCCCGTCTCCAGTTCGGTGATATGGAACACCGCCTGCTTGTCGCACTCTTGGCACTTCATGGATCACTCCTGCCGACTCCCGGGCATCATAGCGGGTGATGCGCCTGGGGGCGCCCTCGGCCGCTTGTGACGCGTGTTGTTGGCCTCGGGAGTCGGGGGTAGGCTCTCGTTGTGATCCCGCCTCGCCGGCCGTTCGCCCATGCCCCACATTCCCGACAGTTCCCGCTTTGCAGCGCTGGCGCTGGGGCTGACCCCGCCCTCCGGCGGCCCGCGGCTGGTGCCTGTCTATCGCCGGCTGTTCGCCGACTCGCTCACGCCGCTCTCGGCGTTTGCCAAGCTCGACTCGGGGGAGGCGGCCTGCCTGTTCGAGAGCGTGGTCGGCGGGGAAAAGGTCGGTCGATACTCCTTTCTCGCCGCCGATCCCTTCCTGCGGCTGGAGGCCCGGGGCACCGCGGTCACCTTTTTCGGACCGGCGGGCGAGGAGCGGCTGACCTGTGCCGATCCGCTCGCCGAACTGGAGCGGCGAATGGCCCCGTATCGGCCCGCCCGGCTGCCCGAACTCCCCCCGTTTACCAGCGGCGTCGTGGGCTTTGCCGGCTACGACACCATTCGCTATGCCGAACGACTCCCCAACCCGCCGCACGATGACCGAGACCTCCCCGATCTGTCGTTCGGCTTTTACGACCGGATGGTCGTGTTCGACAACGTGACGAAGGCGATCGACGTCGTGGTGCTGGCGCGGATCGATGACGAGTCGCCTGCGGGGCTCGAGCGGGCCTATGCCGCCGCCTGCCGCCGCATTGATTCCACGATCGCCACGCTCTCGGCGCCGCACGACTGGCCGCCACCTGCCGACATTGGCCCACGGCGGGAGCCAGCCTGCCTCGCCGACGGGACGGCCCGCTCCACGTTCGACCGCGACGCCTTCCTGGCCGCCGTACATCGCTCGATCGAGTACATCCGCGCCGGCGACGTTTTTCAGGTCGTGCTGAGCCGGCGGATCGACATCCCCTTCGCCGCGCCGCCGCTGGAACTCTACCGGACGCTGCGGGTGGTGAATCCCAGCCCTTTTATGTTCTACCTGCGGTCGCCGTCGTGCACGCTGGTGGGCAGTTCGCCCGAGATCATGGTGCGGTGCGTGGACGGCGCGGTCACCGTGCGGCCCCTGGCTGGCACCCGCCGCCGCGGGGCCACGCCGGAGGAAGACCAGCGCCTCGCCGAAGAACTCCTGGCCGACCCCAAGGAGCGGGCCGAGCACGTGATGCTGATCGACCTGGGCCGCAACGACGTGGGCCGCGTGGCGGCGATCGGCTCGGTGCAACTCTCCGACGTGATGGTGATCGAGCGATACAGCCACGTGATGCACATCACGAGCAACGTCACCGGCCGACTCGCGGAGGGGCTCACGGCCTTCGATGCCCTGCGAGCCTGCCTCCCCGCCGGCACCGTCTCGGGGGCGCCGAAGATCCGGGCGATGGAGATCATCGACGAGCTGGAGCCGGTCCGCCGCGGGCCCTATGCCGGCGCCGTTGGCTACGTCGATTTCAACGGCTCGATGGACACCTGCATCGCCCTGCGGACCGTGGTGATCGCCGGCGGCCGGGCGCACGTGCAGTCGGGGGCCGGGATCGTGGCCGACAGCGTGCCCGAGCACGAGTTCGAGGAGACGCTCAGCAAGGCGAAGGGCATGCTCGTCTCGATCGAGATGACCAACGAGCGGCTCGCCGCCGGCCGTGTGACCTGACGCCGAGGTGCGGATGATCCGCTGCGAACGCGCCACCGTCGAGCGGGCCGGACGGGTCGTCATCGAGGCCGTCTCGCTCGCCGTGGCGCCGGGGCAGGCGGCGGCCGTCGTGGGCCGGACCGGATCGGGTAAGAGCACGCTGCTCGCCGCCGTCGCCACCGCGGTGCCCCTGCACTCCGGTGAGATCCTCGTCAACGGCCACTCGGTGCGGCGGGAGCCCGAGGGGGTGCGGGCTGCCGTCGGCTACGTGCCCGACCGGCTCCCCGCGTGGCCGGGGCTGCGGGCCGCTGAGTTTCTGGAACTGGTCGGCGTGGCCGATGGCCTGCGGGGCAAACAGCTCCGTCAGGCGGTCACGCGGGCGTTGGAGATGGCGGGCCTCGCCACCTCCGGCCAGGCACCGCTCGACACGCTCGCGGCCGGGCATCGCAAGCGGCTGCTGGTGTCTCGAGCGCTCCTCCATGACCCTCAGGTGCTGATCCTCGACGATCCCTTCGGTGGGCTCGACCCGTTCGAGCGCGGGGAGATGGAGCGGCTCGTGGGCGACGCACACCTCATGGATCGCACCGTGCTGGCCGCCATCGACAATGCCGACGTGCCCGGTTGCTTCACGCACCTCTTCGTGCTCCGCGAGGGACGGCTCGAGACCGCTGGCCCTGCCGATCCGGGGGCGTTCGCCGCGGGCCGCACATGGACCTATGCGATCGTCTGCCGTGGGGCCGCGGAGGCGGTCGCGAGAGTGCTGGAGCAGCGTGGGGGCGGAGTCCGTGCGGTCGATGCCGACACCGTGACGATCACGGTCGATTCCGAGCGGTCGGCCCCGGCCGACGCGGTCGCGGCCGTCGTGCGGGCGGGGATCGCGGTGGAGCGTGCGGGCTATCAGCCGCCGTGGCCCGCGCAGCTGATCCGGTAGGCCGCACACGGCACAGGCGCCTCGCTCAGCGCGCCTCCTCCACTCGGGCCCGTCAGCCCTCGCCCCAGATTCGCCGCACCTCGGAGAGCCCCTCGACGCAGAGGTCGTACTCGTCGGAGAGTTGCTCGAACAGCCGCCGGGCATCGGCCGCGTCCGCCGGTTCGAGCACGCTGGCCAGCCGGTAGGCCCGCTTGCCCATCTCGCGATAGGCGGTCCGGCGATCAGCACACCCCGGGGTGTCCACGCGGCGGAGCGCCTCCGGATAGAGGCCGCTCCAGAAGAGCGTGAGGTCGCCGATGTGGCGGCATTCCGCCCGGGCCTCGGCGGACGTTCGCTGCCCGGCCGCTTCAACGAGCAGCCGGGCGACGTCGGCGCTGACCACCGCGGCGGAACCACGGCTGGGGACGGCGGGCTCGGTGCGCAGAAACCGCACGAGCAGCAGCGACACGTAGTCCACCAGTGGCGGGTCGACGATCCCCAGCCGCGTATGAAACGCGTATTCCGTCAGACCCCGGAAAAACCGGTCGATATCAGACGGGTTGTGCGCTGAAATCATGGTTTGCTCGCACGCTCGACGCACGCCAGCGACTGGACCTCCGACTCGTTATAGGCTGTCGTTCCCGTTTCAAGCCAGTCCCGGCTCAGGCCAGATGCTGCCCATAGTCGCCGACCCGTTTCCCGTCGCGTCTCTCCTGCTCGCCGCTGGCCGGGAGGAGTCGCTACGTCCGCTCCTCGTGCAGCTGGTGGTGATCATTCTGGCGGCCCGGGCGGGGGCCGTGGTCGCCCGGTGGCTCCGACAGCCGAGCGTCGTGGGGGAGATCGTGGCCGGCTTGCTGCTGGGGCCGTCGGCGTTCGGGGCGTGGTTTCCCGAACTCTTCGCTGCCGTCTTCCACGGCGGGGCAGGGGGCGATGCGGGGGGTGTCATGGAGGCGTCGCTCACGAGCTTCAGCCAGGTAGGGCTGATCCTGCTGCTCTTCTTGATTGGGATCGAGTTTGATTTCTCGCACGTCCGCCGGCAGGGCAGGCTGTCGGCCGCGATCTCGCTGGCGGGGGTCGCTGCGCCCTTCGCGCTCGGCTACGGCCTTGCCGTGGCGATGACCCCGCGACTGGATGCGCTGGGCGCGACGGCCGCCATCGATGCCCGTTCGTTCGCCCTCTTCATGGGCACGGCGATGTCGATCACGGCGATTCCGATTCTCGGCCGGATCCTGGTCGAGATGGGGATGCAGCACACGCCGCTCGGCGCGACGGTCGTTGCCTCGGCGGCCTGCGACGATGCGGTCGGCTGGACGCTGCTGGCCGCGGTCTCGGCGCTGGCCGCGGGCAACTTCGAGATCGGGCGGATCGCCGGGATTGTGGGGTCCACGCTCGGCTTCGCCGCCCTCTGCCTGTTCGTGGTGCGACCGCTCCTCCTGCCGCGCCTGGAGCGGTCGGTCCACGGCGACGACGCTGGCCACGGCGGCCCGCGGCTCTCGCTAGGCATGCTCTCGCTCCTGCTGGCGATCCTGTTCGTGGCCGCGTGGACCACGAGCCTGATCGGGATCTTCGCAATCTTCGGGGCGTTTCTCCTCGGCGCGTCGCTGTCGGGGGTGCCCAGGGTTCGTGAAGCGGTGACGGGCCAGTTCGCCGACTTCGTGACCGTGTTTTTCCTGCCGATCTTCTTCACCTACACCGGCCTGCGGACCACCATCGGCTCGCTAGACACGCCGGAGGCCTGGGGTTGGGCCGCCGCCGTGATGGCGGTGGCGGTGCTCGGCAAGTGGGGGGGCTGCGGCCTGGCGGCCCGGCTCGGCGGGATGCCGGCGGGCGAGGCCTCGTGCGTGGGCGTGTTCATGAACACGCGGGCGCTCATGGAGCTCATCGTGATCAACGTCGGCATGGACCTCGGCGTGATCCCGCCCGCGGTCGCCTGCATGCTCGTGCTGATGGCGATCGGCACCACGCTGATGGCGACTCCGCTGGCCGCGTGGATGCTCCGCGGCACCCAGTACGAGCCGATACTCGTGGCCCGCGGCTTCCTGCTGGGAAGATCCGTCAGCCACACGCCGCAGCGAGGTCGGCCACATAGTGGCTGACGTCGGTGAGCATCGCCTCGCGGGGCTGATTAGCGGCTTCCGTGATCCGCCGCACGAGCGCCGAGCCCACGATCACCCCATCGGCCACTTCGGCCACGGCCTTCACCTGCTCGGGGCTGGAGATCCCGAAGCCCACGAGGATCGGCACGTCGGTCTTCGAGCGGAGCCACTTCACCCGGTCGATCAGGCCCGGCGGCAACTCGGTGCGGGCGCCCGTCACGCCCGCCACCGACACGCAGTAGAGGAAACCGGTCGACTTCTTGGCGATCGCCTCCGCCCGTTCAGGCGGCGTGGTGGGGGTGACCAGCCGCACGAGCGCCAGGCCCGCTCGCCGGCAGGCCGTGTCGAGATCGTCTGACTCCTCGATCGGCAGGTCGGGCACCACGAAGCCCGCGAGCCCCGCCGCCACGGCGTCGGCCACGAAGCGGTCGATGCCGCGACGGAAGATCAGCGAATAGCTGGCCATCGCGAGGATCGGCATCGAGACTTGAGCCGAGGCCTGCTTTGCCGCGTCGAACACGTCAGCGAGCGTGAGCCCCTTGCCCAGCGCCCGGGTGTACGACGCCTGGATCACCGGGCCGTCGGCGATCGGATCGCTGTACGGCACGCCCAGTTCGCAGAGCGACGCCCCGGCCTTGGCGATCGCCTCGAGCACCGCCACGGTCGCAGCAACGTCTGGATCGCCCGCCGTCACGAAGGGCGCGAGGGCCTTCCTGCCCGCGGCCCGGTTGGCGGCGAACACGGCCTCGAGCCTGGCAATCGGAGGCGAGATGGCGGCGGGGGTGGTGGGGGCGGCAGGGGGAACGGTCATGGGATCGGAGCCGGAGGGTTTTAGGGAAACGGTCAGGCCTTGCCGCCGTCGGCGGTGAGGCCGCGGAGCCGGGCGATCTCGGCAGCGTCTTTATCGCCACGGCCGGAGAGGCAGACGACGATGATCTCATCGGGTGACCGCCGTGCTGCCTCGCGGGCCGTCCACGCCAGCGCGTGCGCGGTCTCGAGCGCCGGCAGGATGCCCTCGTGGCGGGCCACGGTGTCGAAGGCGTCGAGCGCGTCGAGGTCGGTGACGCTCGTGTATTCCACGCGGCCCATGTCGTGCCAGTAGCTGTGTTCAGGACCGACGCCCGGATAGTCGAGGCCGGCCGACACGGAATGCACGTCGGCGGTCTGGCCGTCCTGGTCCTGGAGGACGTAGCTCAAGGAGCCGTGGAGGATGCCCGGGCTGCCGTAGGAGAGGCTCGCGGCATGGTCGCCGGCCTGACCCGACCGGCCGCCGGCTTCGACGCCCACGAGCCGGACCTCCGGGTGGTCGACGAAGGGATAGAACATCCCGGCCGCGTTGCTGCCACCGCCGACGCAGGCCACGACGGCGTCGGGCAGACGGCCGAACTGCTTGCGCGACATCTCGATCGTTTCCCGGCCGATCACCGACTGGAAGTCGCGGACGATCCGGGGGAAGGGATGCGGTCCGACGACCGAGCCGATGATGTAGTGGGTGGTCTCCACCGAGCCCATCCAGTCGCGCATCGCCTCGTTGATCGCGTCGCGGAGGGTTCGCGAGCCGGTCTCGACCGGACGGACCTCGGCTCCCATGAACCGCATGTTACGGACGTTGGGCGCCTGGCGGCGGATGTCTTCGGACCCCATGTAGACGACGCAATCCAGGCCGAACCGGGCACAGGCGGTGGCCGTCGCCACACCGTGCTGGCCGGCGCCGGTCTCGGCGATGATCCGTCGCTTGCCCATCCGCATGGCGAGCAGCCCCTGGCCGAGCGTGTTGTTGATCTTGTGGGCGCCGGTGTGGCCGAGGTCTTCCCGCTTGAACCAGATCTGGGCGCCGCCGGCGAGCTGGGTGAGCCGCTTGGCGAAG
>Ga0164294_10004895_pt1 | contig 11573 bp, 14 predicted proteins | sample GEODES005metaG_FD_111479 | JGI IMG/M metagenome (GOLD analysis project Ga0164294, IMG submission 111479) | Oligotrophic lake water microbial communities from Sparkling Lake, Wisconsin, USA - GEODES005 metaG | ecosystem: Environmental > Aquatic > Freshwater > Lake | place: USA: Sparkling Lake...
CACAGGCCCTAGCGGCTGGCGCTCCTGTCTGTCGAGAGGCTGCGCCGATGACCACCCAGCTTGTCTGGTTTCGCAATGATCTGCGTCTGGCCGATCACCCCGCGCTGATCGCGGCGGCGGCGCATGGCCCGGTGGCGGCGCTGTTCGTGCTGGACGATGAAACGCCGGCGCATTGGCGCATCGGCGCGGCGCACCGGTGGTGGCTGCACCACAGCCTGGCCAGCCTGGGCGCCGAGATCGCGGCGCGTGGCGGCTGGCTGATCCTGCGCCGGGGCCGTGCCGGCCCGGTGGTGCAGGCGCTGGCCGCCGAGCTGAGCGCCGACGTGCACACGCTGGTGCATCACGAACCCTGGGCGCTGGTGCAGGAGGATGAGGCGGGCAATGTTTCGCGCCATCACGGCGTGACCCTCGCGCCGCCAGACAGCGTGCGCAGCGGCACCGGCGGGCGTTACCGCATCTTCACGCCGTGGTGGCGCAAATTGCAGGAGCAGATGCCGCCGCCGCGCCCGCGGGGCGTTCCCGATCTGCGCTGGGCCGATGCGGCCGGCGTCGCCAGCGATGATCTGGCAGCGTGGGGCTTGCAGCCGACCAGCCCGGATTGGTCGCGCGGTTTCGCCGATTGGCAGCCGGGCGAAGCCGGGGGCGCGGCACGGCTGACGGATTTCGCCCGCCGCGCTGCGCGTTATGACGACACGCGCAATCTGCCGTCGGTGGAGGGCACGTCGCGCCTGTCACCGCATCTGGCGTTGGGGGAGGTGTCGCCGAATGCCGCCTGGCATGTCATCGCCGATGCGGTGGGTGCTGCGGCGGCAGAGCCTTATCTGCGCGAACTGGGCTGGCGCGATTTCGGCGCCAATATCATCGATCAATTCCCCGATCATGGCGATGCGCCGGGCCGCGATGCCTTCAACCGCTTCCCGTTCCGCGCTGATCCGGTGGGTCTGCGCGCCTGGCAGCGCGGGGCAACCGGCTATCCGATCGTCGATGCCGGCATGCGGCAATTGTGGGCAACGGGGTGGATGCACAATCGGGTGCGGATGATCACCGCCAGTTTCCTGGTCAAGCATCAGTTGATCGACTGGCGGGACGGCGAACGCTGGTTCTGGGACACGCTGGTCGATGCCGATTATGGCAGCAATTCCTTGGGTTGGCAGTGGGTGATGGGATCGGGCGTCGACAGCTCGCCGTTCAACCGCATCTTCGCGCCGGTCGGGCAAAGCGCGAAATTCGCTGCGGCCGATTATATCCGCCGCTGGGTGCCGGAACTCGCCAGCCTGTCCGATGCGGACATTCACGCGCCCTGGGCGGCGGGTGTTGGCCTGATCCGCGCCGGGGTGAGGCTGGGCCGGGATTATCCGGCGCCGGTGGTGGAACATGAAGCGGCGCGGGCGCGGGCTCTGGCGGCGTGGGCGGGGGTGAAGGGATAAGTTCCCACCCCCAACCCCTCCTGGCTGCGGGAGGGGAGTCGTTCGGCCCTTGCGCAATCTGCTCCCCCCGCTTGCGGGAGGGGCTGGGGGTGGGTCTCGGCGAGCGCTTTACGCCAGATCGAACACCAGCACCTCCGCGCCGTCATCCGACGCCAGCGCCAGTTCAGTGGCATCCTTCACCGCCAGGCCGTCACCTTGCGTCAACGCATGGCCATCGACCACCAAAGCGCCCTTGGCCACCTGCACCCAGGCATGGCCGCGGGTGATCGGGGCGGTCAGCGTGCCGCCCGGCGCCAGCACGGCGCGGGTGATGCTGGCGTCGCTGTGGATGGTGACGGCGCTGCCTGGCGCATCCGGCGCGGCGATCACGTCCAGCCGCGATTCGCCTGTCGCCACCGCCGGCAGCGTCTTCTGTTCATAGCCCGGCGCAATGCCGCGCCGGTTCGGCAACAGCCAGATCTGCAACAGATGCACTGGCTCTGCGGCGCTGGCGTTATACTCGCTGTGGCGGATGCCGGTGCCGGCGCTCATGCGCTGCGCCTCGCCGGGGCGGATGACTTCGCCGTTCCCGATGCTGTCGCGATGTTCCAGCGCGCCATCGAGGATGTAGGTGACGATTTCCATATTGTCGTGGCCGTGGGTGGGGAAGCCGCCGCCGCCGGCGATGCGGTCCTCGTTGATCACCCGCAAGCTGCGGAAGCCCATGATGTTGGGATCATGATAGCTGCCGAACGAGAAGCTGTGCCTGGCCTTCAGCCAGCCGTGATCGGCCTGGCCGCGGGCGTCGGATGTGCGATGCAGATACTGGGGCATGTCATGTCTCCCATTCCAGTGGTTGCGGCCGATATGGGGGCGGCGGCCGTCATTGCCAGATGCGAAACCATCGCAGCAGTCATGTCAAAAGGGAATGACGTCGCCCGCCCAGTCGATCAACTGGCCGGATTGTGCCGGGGTGGCGGCATCGATCACGCGCAACAGATGGCGGGCGCTGGTTTCAGGCGAGAACAGGGTCGGCACGCCCTTCTGGAACGGCTTGGACAGGCCGGAATCGACCGTGCCGGGGTGCAGGGCCAGCAGAATCTGGTCAGGATTGCGGCGCGCCTGCTCGATGGCCATGGTGCGCAGCAACTGGTTGAGCGCCGCCTTCGACGCGCGATAGCTGTGCCAGCCGCCCAGGCGATTGTCGCTGATCGAGCCGACGCGGGCCGACAGCGCGGCCAGCACCGTTTTGCGGCCCTTGGGCATGATCGGCAGCACGGCGCGGGCGACCAGGGCCGGGCCGATGGCGTTAATGGCAAAGGCGGCGGCCAGTGCTTCGGCAGACAGTTGCGCAGTGGCCTTTTCCGGCGCCAGCCCCCCCCCGTGCAGCACGCCGGTGGCAATGAACACCAGATCGGGCGGGGTGGTGAGAGATGCAGCCGCACGCGTGATGCTGGCCGGGTCGGTCAGCTCGACGCCGCTGCTGCGGCTCCAGCGCGTGACGTTCGCGCCATCCTGTTCGAGCAGCGCTGCCACCGCAGCGCCGATGCCGCCGGTGGCGCCGACCACAAGAGCGTACAGTTTGGGCTGGAAACTGGGAAGCAGACTCATCCCCGCCGCCTTATCGCGGCAGCGGCTGGCCGCCAGCGCCCGCGACGTCGCAGGCGCCTATTCCTTCTCCATCGTGCATTGCAGCGGATGGTTGTGGCGGCGGGCGAAATCGATGACCTGATTGACCTTGGTTTCGGCGACTTCATAGGTGAAAATGCCGCACACCCCCACACCGCGCTGATGCACGTGCAGCATCACCCGCGTCGCATCCTCGATGGTCATCTTGAAAAAGCGCTGCAACGTCAGCACCACGAATTCCATCGGGGTGTAATCGTCGTTCAGCATCAGCACCTTGTACAGCGCCGGCTTGGCGGTCTTGGATTCGGGCTTGGTGGCCAGGCCCACGCCGGTGGTGCCGCGGCCGCCATCGGCGTCACGGTCCTCGTCGGTCATGGTCGGCATCAGGCTGGCGCCATCGATCATCAAACAACCCGGGGGCAAAAGGGGACGATAATGCCCCTGTATAGCAAAATCGCCGCCAGAAAAAAGGCCCGGCGCGAAGGGCGGGGCACGGGCCGTCAGCGCCGACACGAGAACGGGCGGGCGGCCTGCTGGCCACCCGCCCGGTTCCGGCCCGGGCGCGCTGGCGCCAGGGCGAAGGCTTCAGACCTTACTTGGCCCAGGTCGACTTCAACTTGTCGGTGGCCACGGCGATCTGGTTCTGCATCGGCTCCATCATTTCGCCGGCCAGCTTGACCATCATCTCGGTCAGCTTGCTGTATTCCGACACGGCGGAGTCGAACTGCGTCTTGGCGAAATCGGTCTGCAGCTGCAGCAGCTCGTTCGGGGTCTTGGCGGCGGTCAGGCTCTTCATGATGGCCGTGGAATCTTCGAACGACTTCTTCGACACTTCGGTCAGGTGGGCAACGACCTGCTCGACACCGGCCGTGGCGGCGCGGGCCGAAGCGATCAGCGCATCGACATTGGCGCGGGCCATGTCGTTCATTTCGTCGAGGCTCTTCATGCTGGCTTCGACGGCTTCCTTGGACTTGGCCGCAACCTGTTCCATCGCCGCCTTGCCGCTGTTGATGGCGGTTTCGGTCTGGGCGTTCAGGGTGGCGGTGGCGGCGCGAACGGTTTCGCCGGTGGTTTCAAAGGCAGTGGCCATGATCGGTTCCTTGATTGGGAGGATGGTGGAGGTCCGGAGGGGAATCAGCTTCGCGGTGGCCGGGGCGGGGGGCGCCGGTTCAGCCGCCGGGACCACCGCGTCCGGAACGGACACCGCAGTCACGGGCGCCGCCTTGGATGCGGGCCGCCGGGCGTTGCGCTTGGCCTTGGCCGAGGGTTCGGCAGAGCTTGGCGTGTGCTTGGCGGTCATGGTCATCTCCGGCTTTGCTGCGATGCAACATAAGCCGGTGCCAGCCGCGGTTCAAGGGGGGAAATGGTGCAGTGCAACAAAAAACTGGCGCTGCGGGTTCAGCGCCAGGACAAGCCATTGGCAGAGTGCGACAGTTCGCGGCCGGCCCGGTGCGCGGCGGCCACCACCATGGCGGCAACAGCGCCGCGATTGCACACGGCTGGTGCGCCGGAAAACACCGCGGCCACCGAATCAGGCCAGGTGCAGCCCTGCGCCATGATCACCGCAGACGGCGTGACAGTGATCGCGCGGGTGCGATTGAGATCGGCCAGCAGCATGGCACAGCCCGCCACGACGGCCGGCATGCCTTCGCTGGCATCGCCCGCAAAGGCCCAATCGACGTTGGTGCCATCCAGGCCTTCCCGGATCAGCCGTTCCAGGGCGGCCGAACTCATCGCGGCATCGGCCGCACCCAGCGCCAGCCGCACCAGACGCAGCCGGCCCGTCAGGCGGCGCGCGCCGAACTGGATCAACTCGTTGATCTCGGGGTCGGGCTTGTCGTCCAGCAATTCACTGGCCGTCATCACGCTGGCAATCGGGGTGGCCAGATCGTGGCACAGCCAGCGCACAAGATGATGGGGCAGTTCGTTCATGTTGCTGTCTCGATACCTTCGTTACGCAATTTCAAGCCAAATGCTATCAAGCGGCCATCGCCGTCTTGTGCAAGCTCGAAATCGAGTCGCTGCCCAGGCTGCAACGGTTCCAGCCCGGCATCGGCCAGCGCACTGATGTGCACGAACACGTCGCGCGGGCCGAGATCGGGGGTGATGAACCCATAGCCCTTCTTGCCATCGAACCATTTCACCGCGCCGCTGGCCATCATGCGACCTCCAGCACGACAGGCTGGAAGGTCGCCGGGCCGGCGCCCACCGTATGGGCCGCCCAGGCGCCGATGCCACCGCCGGCGATGATCAGCCAGATCTGCCCGTTGTCGGTGGCGCGGGCGGCATCGCGGGTGGAGGGCTCGCGCTTGCCATCGGGGTGGCTGTGCCAATGGCCGATCACCTTCTGCCCGGCGGCGCGGGCGTTCCGGTGGCTGGCGAGCAGCGTGGCGGGCGCAATTTCAAAGCTGCGCGATGCATCGGCAGCGACATTCCGTGCCGGCAGCAGGGCGTCGACGCGGCCGGGCTGGCCGAGCAGCAAGCCGCAAATTTCATGATCCGGGCTGGCAGCCGCCGCCGCAAGCAGAAATTGCTGGTGTGTGCTTGATATCTGCAACTTCATCCCGACATCGCTAACCCATGGGGGACGAAGAGTCGATCATCATCACTTTGCCGGCCACGGCGGCCGGCCAGCGGCTTGACAAGGCGCTGGCCGAAACCCTGCCGCAATACAGCCGGGAACGGCTGAAAACGCTGGTGCAGGGCGGCCGCCTGACCGGCGCGGCCGGCGTGATGTGGGATCCGGCCACCAAGATGCGCGGCGGCGAGGCGTTCACCCTGGTGATCCCCGCCCCGCGCCCGGCCCACAACATTGCCCAGGATATCCCGCTGATCATCGTGTACGAGGATGAACATCTGCTGGTGATCGACAAGCCGGCCGGGCTGGTGGTGCATCCGGCCGCCGGCAATTTCGACGGCACGCTGGTCAATGCGCTGCTGCACCATTGTGCCGGCGGCCTGTCGGGCATTGGCGGCGTGGCGCGGCCCGGCATCGTCCACCGCATCGACAAGGACACATCGGGCCTGCTGGTGGTGGCCAAGAACGACCCCACCCATGAAGGCCTGGCGGCGCAGTTTGCCAAGCACAGCGTCGATCGCCGCTATGCCGCCGTGGTGGCCGGTGTGCCGGTGCCGCCGGCCGGGCGCATCGAAGGGGCCCTGGCGCGCAGCAGCGCCGATCGCCAGAAAATGGCCATCGTGAAGGACGGCCGTGGCAAGCACGCCATCACCCATTATCGCACCATCCAGACCTTTGCCGGCGCCGCGCAGGTGGAATGCCGGCTGGAAACCGGCCGCACCCATCAGATCCGTGTTCATATGGCATCCATCGGCCATGCCCTATTGGGGGATGCCTTCTATGGGCGCACACCCGGCAAGCTGCTGCCGCTGCTGCAAGGTCTGGGTTTTGCCCGCCAGGCGCTGCACGCCGCGACCCTGGGGTTCGTGCATCCGGTGCGCAAAGAAAAACTGTGTTTCGAAAGCCCTCTGCCAGACGATATTCTGGCGTTGATCGGCGCCCTGGATGGCGCAACGGTGGAGTGATGCGATGAGTTCGAATCTGCCCGCAGTGAAGCAAAGCAGCATCCCGGTGCTCGGATCAGAGGCCGGCCTCAACCGCTATCTGGCGGAAATCCGCAAATTCCCGCTGCTCTCGCCGGAACTTGAATATATGATGGCCCGGCGTTGGCAGGAACATCAGGATCCGGCCGCGGCGACCAAGCTGGTCACCAGTCACCTGCGGCTGGTGGCGCGCATCGCCATGGGCTATCGCGGCTATGGCCTGCCGGTGAATGAACTGATTGCCGAAGGCAATATCGGCCTGATGCAGGGCGTGCGCAAATTCGATCCGGAAAAGGGCTTCCGCCTCGCCACCTACGCAATGTGGTGGATCAAGGCGGCGATCCAGGAATATATCCTGCGGTCGTGGTCGCTGGTGAAGATCGGCACCACGGCGGCCCAGAAGAAGCTGTTTTTCAACCTGCGCCGCCTGAAGGGCAAGATCGGCGCGGTGGAAGATGGCGATCTGAAGCCGGCCGATGTCGAAACCATCGCGACCACGCTGGGCGTGGCGCAGGACGAAGTCGTCTCGATGAACCGGCGCATGGGCTATGGCGGCGATGCCAGCCTGAACAGCCCGCTGCGTGAGGATGGCGAAGGCGAATGGCAGGATTGGCTGGCCGATGATGGCCCGCTCGCCGACGAACTGCTGGCCGACAGCGAGGAGCGCGACCAGCGCCACGGCCTGCTGGTGGCGGCGATGAGCGAATTGAACGAGCGCGAGCGCGACATCCTCACCCAGCGCCGCCTGATCGACGAGCCCGAAACGCTGGAGTTGTTGTCACAGCGCTATGGCATCAGCCGGGAACGCGTGCGCCAGATCGAAGTGCGCGCGTTCGAAAAACTCGCCAAGGCCATGCAGACCGCGGCCATCGATCAGCGGCTGATGCTGGAGCAGGTGTAAGACGACCGCATTGACGCCCACCCCTCGCACAGGCGAGAGAACGGCAGATGATTGCGGGCTTCTTCTCGGCGGTGTTCGGCCTGACGTTCCGGTTGGTGCTGGCCTTCGTGCTGCTCAGCTTTGCCTGGGTGGCGGTCTACCGCTTCGTGCCGCCGCCGATCACCTGGTTGCAGGCACGTGATGCCATTGCCGGCAAGCATGTCGCGCGGGAATGGGTGCCGCTGACGGTGATGACCAAGGCGCTGCCGCGCGCGGTGATCGGTGCCGAAGATGCCAAATTCTGCGACCATGGCGGCTTTGATCTGGACGCCATGGAAGCGGCCGCCAGCGCGAACATGGCCGGCAAGACATTGCGCGGCGGCTCGACGATCAGCCAGCAAACCGCGAAAAACGCCTTTCTGTGGCCGGGCCGATCCTATGTGCGCAAGGGGCTGGAGGCGTATTTCACCCTGTTGATCGAACTGGTGTGGGGCAAGCCGCGCATCATGGAAGTCTATCTGAACATCATCGAAATGGGGCCCGGCATCTATGGCATGGAGGCGGCGGCCCTGCATTATTTCGGCACCACGGCCAACAAGCTGAGCAAGCGGCAGGCGGCCCGGCTGGCCGCGATCGTGCCGCAACCGTTGAAGCGCAGCGCCGCAGCACCGTCACGGCAGGTCAAGCGCTACGCCCGCCGCATCGAGAAACGCGTGCGGGTGGTGGCGGAAGGTGGGATTGATTCCTGCTTGTGGCGTTGAACCAAATCCAGGCACTTCAGTTCCCTCCCCCTTGCGGGGAGGGCGACCCGGCGCCAGCCGAGCGGGGTGGGGGTTCCATATGTGGTCACGCGCAGGCCCCCGCTCGCGCCAAGAGCCGCAAGTCGCTTTCCTCGCAAGGGGGAGGGCGTGGCGCGCGCTAAACTAACCGCCACCTGGCCCGATCAACCCGGCACCACCAGATATTTCTGCCCGGTCCGCCGCGCATACCAGCCGGCGACGGCGTCGGGCGTCACCATCTCTTCCAGCGACACGCGGTGGCTGTAATGGCTGGCGAAGGTGGTGGTCAGTTCAGCCGCAACCCGCTGTTTCAGTTCGGCAAACTTGGCGTTGCCAAACACGCGCATGCGCGGGAACAGCAGCCAGCCGCCCACCGCCCAGGCCATGCCGAAGCCGCGGCCGAATGTGGTGGGTGCCATGTCGAGCCCGCCATAGATATAGACCTGCTTCAGCACTTCCGAGCCATAGCGGCTGTAGCCGCCGGCGCGCGCGTTGATGGCAGCCTCCATCGCGGTGAGGATCTGCCCCGCCAGTGCGCCGCCGCCGATGGCATCGAAGGCCAATGTCGCGCCGGTTTCGGTGCAGGCCGCAATCAGCCGGCCCATGAAATCCGGCGCAGTCGAATCGATGACATGCGTCGCGCCCAGCGCCTGCAGCAGCGCCACCTGTTCGGCAGAGCGCACGATGTTGACCAGCGGCACGCCATCGGCGGCGCAGATCTTCACCAGCATCTGGCCGAGGTTGGACGCCGCCGCAGTGTGGATGATGGCGCTGTGGCCCTCCATCCGCATGGTTTCGACAAAGCCCAGCGCCGTCAACGGGTTGACGAAGCAGGACGCACCCTGTTCCGCCGTCGCGCCTTCGGGCAGGAGCAGCGCCTCGCTGGCCTTGACCACGCGGTAATCGGCATAGGTCGCGCCGCCGATGATTGCCACCTTGCGGCCGATCAGATGTTCGGCACCGCTGCCGGCCGTCACCACTGTGCCGGCGCCTTCATTGCCGCACGGCATCGCCTGACCAACGCGGGCCGCCATGGCGCGCAGGCCGGCTGGCGGCACCGGCGCGCTGATGCCGCCCTGGATCGCCACCGTCTGGCTCACATCCGCGGCGCCGGTGAGGAGCCCGATATCGGACGGGTTGATCGGCGCGGCCTCGATGCGCAGCTTGATCTCGCCGGCACCTGGCTCCGGTTCCGGCACTTCGGCCAGCGCCAGAATCAGTTCGCCTTCGGCCGTGATCGTCGAATGAATTTGGCGCATTTGGTGGCTCCTCAAAAGTCGGGCAGTTTGAAACCGGGCGGCAGTTGCATTCCGGCGGTCAGCTTGCCCATTTCGGTGCTGCCGGCCTGATCCGCCTTGTGCTTGGCATCATTGAACGCCGCAACGATCAGATCTTCCAGCATTTCCTTTGAATCAATCGTCAGCAGCGACGGATCGATCTCCAGGCTGCGCACGGCGCCGCGGGCGGTGGCCACCACCTTGACCATGCCGCCGCCCGATGCGCCTTCCACTTCGATCTGATCGAGCTGGCTTTGCGCGCGCGCCATCTGCTCCTGCACGTTGCGGGCGGCTTCCATCAATTCTTCGAGACTGGGCATCTGAACCTCAAGCGCTTATTCTGATTGGGGAAAGTTCGGCATCGGGAAAGGCGGTCAGCAAGGCTGCCACGGTTGGATCATCGCGCATCCGTTGCTCAAGTGCCGCCAGCGCCGCCTGTTCGGTCTCGCGCAGCGTCCGCCCGCCGCCGTCGCTCAGCCATTCGATGCGCAGGCCCTTGCCGGTCCATTCGGCCAGGCGCTGATCGATATCCTGGATCACGTCACGCGGCACCCCGCGCGCGTTCAGCGCCGGTTGCGGCTGCCAGCGCACCGGGCGGACATCGTCGGTCAGATGATGCACCAGCCGCGATTCGCCCGCCGCGCGGAACAGCGCCACCATGGCTTCGAAACTGTCCGGCACGGCGCCGTTCTGCGGGGCCTTTGCCTGAACCGGTGCCGGAAACGGCGCGGCTTGCGGCCGTTGTACGGGCGCAGCAGCATCCGCAACCGGCGCATCCTGCAATTGGCGAATCAACTTGCCGGGATCGGGCAGTTCGGCAGCATGGCACAGGCGCAGCAGCGCCATTTCGGCGGCCTGCAGCGGCACCGGCGCCTGGTTCACCTCCTCCAGGCCCTTGAGCAACAACTGCCACAACATCGACAGGCGCGGGAAGGGCAGGGCCTGCGCCCATTCATCCAGCGCCGCCTGTTCCTCGGCCGACAGCGCCGGGTCGCGGCGCGGCGCCATGCGTTGGCGGGTGATGCCGTGCACCAGCTCCAGCAGCTCGCGCAGCAACTGCGCCGGATCCTGGCCCAGATCATATTGCCGGCCCAGCGCCGCCAGCATTTCGGGCACCTCGCCGGCCAGCACCTGGCCGAACAGCGCCCGCACCGCGCCGCGATCGGCCAGACCCAGCATGTCTCTCACGGCTTCGGCAGTGATATGCTCGGCCGAATGGGCAATCGCCTGATCGAGGATCGACAGCCCGTCGCGCACACTGCCTTCGGCGGCGCGGGCGACCAGCGCCACGGCATCGTCTTCAAAGGCGACATGTTCGGCGCGCAGGATCGCGGCGAAATGCTCGGCCAGCATTTCGGCCGGGATGCGCTTGAGATCGAAACGCTGGCAACGCGACAGGATCGTCGCCGGCACCTTGTGCACTTCGGTGGTGGCCAGGATGAATTTCACGTTGGGCGGCGGTTCTTCCAGGGTCTTCAACAGCGCGTTGAACGCCGCCTTCGACAGCATGTGCACTTCATCGATGATGTGGATCTTGTAGCGCGCCGACACCGCGGCATAGCGCACGCTTTCGATGATCTCGCGCACATCATCGACACCGGTGTTGGAGGCTGCGTCCATCTCCACCACATCCAGATGCCGCCCGCCCGCAATGCCGGTGCACGGCTCGCACACGCCGCACGGCGATATGGTCGGGCCGCCCTGGCCATCGGGGCCGATGCAATTCAGCGCCTTGGCGATGATCCGCGCCGTGCTGGTCTTGCCCACCCCGCGCACCCCGGTCAGCAACCAGGCCTGCGCCAGCCGGCCGCGCGCAATGGCATTGGCCAGCGTCTGCACCATCGCCTGCTGGCCCAGCAAGGTTTCGAAACTGGCCGGGCGATATTTGCGCGCCAGCACGCGATAGGCCGGCGCGGGCGCAGGTGGCTCCATGCCGGGCAGGCTGATGGCGGATTCGTCAGGCATCGCCGACCGCTTTAGCGCAGGGGTCCCGCCCCGTCACGCCAGTCTTGCACTTCGCCGCGACTCCCGCCATATGCAC
>Ga0164294_10004896_pt1 | contig 11572 bp, 7 predicted proteins | sample GEODES005metaG_FD_111479 | JGI IMG/M metagenome (GOLD analysis project Ga0164294, IMG submission 111479) | Oligotrophic lake water microbial communities from Sparkling Lake, Wisconsin, USA - GEODES005 metaG | ecosystem: Environmental > Aquatic > Freshwater > Lake | place: USA: Sparkling Lake...
GCATAAGTCAATAAATCAATGCTATTTAATATATTGTTATAAAATGCTACTTGTTTATTACTTGTTTCAATTGAATTATCTTCACTCATAAAGTATTCGCTAGTATTTTTGCTTGAATTACAACACGCATTTTCTAAAAATGGATTGTCGTTTGAGTTTTTTAATAGTGGAGTATTTTTTTTGACAACATTTTGTATTTTTTCTATAATATAATAACTTGAAAATATTGCCTTTGACTCTATTATTTCTTTAATATTATTTTTTTCACCACGAGAGAATGTTTCATATAATGTAGTTTTAAAACCATCATCAATAGAACTAATATTTTCAGATGAAATTTTTATATCATATAAAGGCGGATTAAATGTATGCCAGTTATTTATAGATAAATATTCAGGTATTGCGTCATCAACTAATTGTGTCGATAACAAATATTCACGTTTTTTATTTAAATGGACTGCTAAATCTTTACTTGTTATAATATAACGTTCTGTAAGTGCCTCTATTTTTTTTATAATAGTGGACTCGGACATTTTTAATATACTATTCCATGGAATAATTGAACTTTTTATTTTGTTTGCTATACAAGCAACATAGGCAATAGTAGTTTTATCTTCCTCTCCATCCAGCGGATAACCTTTAAATGATTTAATACAACCTGGAAATGTTTTTTTAGAAGTTAATGATGGAATATTTATTTGAATTGTATATATTATAAAAGTTAGTGTTAATAATAATAGCGAAGAATTATATGTTTCCTCATAACTCGGCATAGCCTTAACTTTTCCTTCTTTTTTTGTAGATTTTAAAAGAATTTCGTCATATTGTTTTTTTGTTGGTATGCTTGAATTTTGAATAGTTAGTACATTATTTATAATTAGTTCATGATTATGTACTATATTAATACCTATCATTAAACTCATTGCCTTTATTATGTTTAATATTATTTGCGTAGTTGGATTCAATGATTTTGATTTAGTTAATTCTGTAACTTGAATGTCGGGACTAATAGTATATTCATTTTCTAGTAGAGCCCGGGTTTGTAATTTATATCCTTTTTCATCGTAGCCTTCATCACTATTAAATTCTATTGATTTAATAATATAACCACTATATTTATCAACCCAATAATTATTATCATCACTTAGCGTACCTTGTTCAGCACATATATAATCTAATTCTTTAGTAAAATCCAATTTATTAATAAAAGCATTTGCTAATTTCAATAAAAATAGTGGTATTAATGGTTGTCCTGTTTTAATACAATATAAAATATATGGACTCTCATCTTTAATTGCTTCGCGTGTAAAATTTATACAGAATTTTTTTATAGTAGAATATTTAAATGCTATGTCTTTCATTTTTAATATGCCATCTCTCAACTTTATATATGGAGACGCTGTTTTATTTTCCTCACTAATATTAGGGTCTTCTAAACTTAATAAATAACTATTTAATGTTTCGCGTTTTGTTTTATTTATAGCATTAATTGCTTGAATTCTGGCTTTTGAATTTTCATAATTAGTGTTTATTTTACCTTTAATATCTTCTATACTTAAATCATATTTGCTCTCAAAAGTTTTCAATATTTCATCTACTTCTTTATTAATATTTGCTTTTTGAGCATCGGCAAGTGTTACACATTTGTCATCTTTTGAAATACATTCTTTATTTGAATCGCAAAAAATTTGATTGGATTCAATATAAAAATTATCTTCAAATTTAGGATCTAACATCCACGCATCATTAGTTCTTATATAAACATAATTTTTAGCACTTCCTTTATCAACTAATATAGCATAGTCGCCATCAACAATCTCTCTTTTTTCATCTATTATTGCTTTTGCTTCGCGAAATGCTCGTACTTTAGTCAAGTTCATAAGTGTCATTAATTTATTAGTTAAAAAATCTGTGAATTGTTTGGTGTCCATAGTTGCCTTTTCTGTTTTATAGTCATTTAATATGCTATAAAAAGTATTATCATATATTGAATCAAAATATATAAGTTTATTATTATCATTTTCTAAGGATTGTAATGTATTATATTTTTTAGACAATACATATTTTTCGCACGTATTTTGCATAGTATCTAACTCACCTTTTAATATGTCTTTTGACGAAACTTGCTGGGCATCTGCTTTTGTTTCATCTTGTTCTTTTGTTTTGTCTTTGTCTTTTTCTTTTTCATATGCTTTGATAAAATTTTCAAGCAAATTACCCACTATTAAATCCATAATATTTTTATTAACACTTTGCATGAAAAATTCTGCACTATCAATTTTCACAATATAACTATACAATTCTTCGCTGTTATTTAAGTTTTCTTCGGCAATTTTATAAAAATTAAATAATTCATCTTTTAATTCTTTTGTTAAAAGACTAAACGAGTAATTTATATTTGCTCCGCGTTCACTATTTTTCGCAGCGTCTTTAATAGCTCTTATAAAATTTGAAAAATTGGATTCTTCATATTTATAATTTTTCTTATAATAATCAATGTTTGAATTAATTATTTTTTTTATAGCTTTATAATCTGTTACATGTAAATTATATATATCAATATTTAATGCTTGTAAATCATATATAAACTCTAACAAATTATATTTGCGATTTTCCAACGAGTTTGCTGTATATGTGCCGATGTATTCTTTAATAAAAGAACTATTTGTAGGTATAAAAGATTCAAGTAAATAATTCATTTTTTCCAAATAAGGAAGGTCTAATGACTCATCAATAGTAAAATTATTAATAGTTTGTAACAATCTATTATTATGAATAGTTGCGTGACTATTTATAAAAGCATCCTTATTAGAATTTTCTAAAACATATTTATTATAAAGAGTATTTTTATTTAATAGTTCATGATAATTTATAAAATTAAGATTCAAGTTTGCCCTATCGCATATATTTGTATAAGGACTATTAATTTTAGAAAAATTAAATAATGGCAAAGGCAATGTAATAAAACCTATAATGTTTACAAAATCATTTGGAACTAATTTACTTATTTTATTGAATTTTTTATTATTTACATAATAGGTTTCTAACATATTTAAGCCTTCACTATATACATCTATTACAAAGCGACTTTTGGACAATTCACCTTTAGTTATGCTATAATTATAAAAATCATCTACAATAGAATTTACCATTTCTATTTGTGTATTTACATTTATATTTTGCTCGCTATAATTAGAATAATTATCTAATAATTGAATTAAAGATTTAATATGTTCTTTATAAGTGTTTATTTTTTCCTTTGAACTATTATTTGCCCATTTTAATGCTATAGCATTTAGTGTTTCTATAAATTCACCTAAATGCTGATATTTATATGCGTCATTGTCCTCTAAAGTATCCGCATCACTTGTTTCATTTATTATTAAATTGCGAACATTTGACAATACAGGTAATATGTAATATAATTTTTTATTTAAATTAAATAATTGTTCTTTTAAATGTTTATAATGTTGACCGCGATCTTCTATTAATGATGGATTATTATTGGCGTCAAAATGAGAATATAATGTTCGTAATTGAATATAATAATTTATTTCATTGTGAATTTTATTAATTACTTCTTCTGTGCGTTGCTCGGGCAAATAAGCATTTATTAATTTATCTAAATAATCATTTGTTTGTTTATCTAAACTATAACGCTGTTCTCCTTCTGAAACATTTACTTCATGTTCTAAATCATCTAATTCTTCTCCTAATTCAATAGTATCTATTATTATATTTTCCAAGTCAGATTTTGCATCATAGACTTTTAAATCATAGTCTAATTCTTGTTTATCATCTTGATTTAAATAACTTTCTTCGCTAATAGTATCGGAGTCTAACGATTTTAATTTTTCTTCGCGTGAAGCTAATAATTTTGTTTCATCTACCTTTTCACGAACTATTATTTTTTCAATGTTTAAATATTCTGGAATACCAGAATAAGCAAAATCTATATATAATAACTCTTTTTCTGGTAATGTAGTTATTTCAATCATATCATTTTCTATATTTGTAATAATACCATTTAGTACTTTTGGTATTGGTTCTCCAAAATAAATAGAAATGTACTTTTTCATTTCTAAATTATTTTGGGCAACAAAACTTGGACTTTTATGCCTACTCAATAATAATATGTTTGCTATTGATTCTTCTTCTAGTTTTCCTGATGGAGTTATATTTAGTGTTATTGTTTTTTCGGCATTTATTAATATTATTTTTTCTTGGTTAATAAATTTAATAAAATATATTTTGTCATGTAATGAAGTATCAGTAGGGGCATCAAATTGAATAATATCTCCTAATTGAAGATTAATATTATTTGTTAATGGTGGTTTTTCTTTCTCTTCTTCTTCTTGTGATTCTTCTTCTTGTAATTCTTCTTCTTCTTGTAATTCTTCTTCTTTTTCTTCTCCTTGTATTTGTTGTAGTTCTTGTGCTTGTGCTTCTTCTTGTGATTGTGATTTTTCTAGTTCTTGTACTTGTAATTCTTCTTTTTCTGTATTAATCATAGCAATCTTATATTTATAATAGAAATTAATATAATTCTAATATTATTTCCAGTTAAATAATATTTTTTTAACCATTAAATATAATATTTAAAAGATTTAAAGATTGTTTATGATGTAATATTATTATTGTAGATTAATTTCTATGGTAACTATTGCTAATTCAATTAATCTTAATGTTACACATGTGTTAAATAATGAATTCAATTATTTTAATATTAAAAAATATACTTTCAACAACAATGAATATAAGATTATTAGATACGACAAGGAAAAACTCACAAATTTATTAATTTTTGGAATATATGATAAGTATTCTGAAGTTTCTAAATATCGTTCTGTTATTATTAGAAACAACAAAGTTGTATGTTTTGCTCCAGAAAAATCGTTAGATTATTCTCTTTTTATAAATAACTATAGTGCCGAAAATAGTTGGTTAGAAGATTTTGTTGACGGCACTATGATAAATGTGTTTTACGATAATATTAAAGAAATTTGGGAAATTGCTACACGTTCAAGTGTTGGAGCAAATATTGTTTTCTTTAATGATGTTAAAAACTACAAATATTTTGACAACAACAATTATTTTAAAGATTATTACAATTTAACATTTCGCTCTATGTTTTTTGAAGCATGTAATAGTTGTAATTTAGATCTTAATTGTTTAGATAAAAAATATGTATATAGTTTTGTATTACAACATCCATTTAATCGGATTGTTACTCCTATTATTACACCTATTATTTTTCTGGTTAAAGTTTATGAAATTATTCATCCTATTAATAATGTGCTAAGTAGTGATAACTTAAATCATGTTATTATTAATGAAATTGATATTCAATCACTAGTAAATGCTCCGCCATATATATTTATTAATAGCAATGTTAAATTTGTTAATAAGTATCCAGTGACAAATTTTCAAGAAATTAAAGATTATTATTCATCTGGCAATGCGGGATATAATTGCGTCGGGTGCTTTTTATATAGTAAAGATGGAACACGTAGCAAAATTAGAAATGTAAGTTATGAAGAAGTACGAAAACTTAGAGGAAATCAACCAAAACTGCAATTTAATTATTTAACTTTAAAACAACAAAATAAAGTGGGAGAATTTTTACAATATTATCCGGAACATACTGTAATCTTTAACAAATTTAAATTAGCAGTATATCATTATACAAATAATTTATTTATGAATTATATTAGTTGTTTTGTTCGTAAAGAAAAACCATTAAAAGAATATGAATTTGAATATAAAACACATATGTATAAACTACACGAAAAATATAAGACTGAACTTAAGCCAAATCAAAAAGCAATTGATAAGAAATTTGTAATTGATTATGTGAATGCGTTATATCCAGCACAGCAAATGTTTCTAATTAATTATAAAAGTCCTCAAGTTAAAGGAAGTAATTGCGTAATGAGTTATGATACTAGTGTTGTGTGTGCTAACACTTGTCCAACAACTATTATTAGCGAAAGTTCTAAAGAAGAAAAAGAAGAAAAAGAAGAAATGGATTGTACTATTTAAGTGTTTTGATTTTTGATATTGTTAATAATTATTTATAATAAATATTTTAAAAACAAAATATTTATTATATACATAACACATTATGGGAAATATATGTGACATATTTTCTTTTAATAAAGAATGTAATAATGAATGTAATAATGAATATAACAAAGAATGTTTTAAAGAATATAATAACGATAAAAAAAATAATACAAATCATGTTCCGTTTTTAGATATTTCTAATATTTATTATGACGAGCATGCCGAACCTCCCTCTTATACTCAGTTGCGTAATGTAAAAAATGATGAGCACAATAAATATAATAATTTTTTTTCACAATGTGATTAATAGTTTAAACACTTTAATTTTTTGTATTTAAATGTCGGAAAACTCGCCAATGTCTGAGTCATAATGACAATCAATAACACAATGAATAGTAGTTGGTGACTTACGTTCTTGTGCCTTTGCTTCTGCCCATGCCAATGTTGCTTCCCATGCCTCTTCATCTGAAATAGGTTTAAATGAAATTGGTTTAAAGAGACGTTCATGTGCATCACTCAACGCAAAGCATGCTTTATTTGTGCTAATGTCTTTGACTTCACATTTAATAATGTTTTTAGCATCAAGTGGTTCTAGTTGTGGAACTGGTTTTAGTTCTGGAAAGCAAGACTTGGCAATACGCTTTGCCAATCCAACATAGCAATTCATTTTTATTTGATTATTGACTTTTGTTTTATTGCTCTTAGACTTTTCATAACTGTTTAAAAAAAATATCAATTTTTTTTGACTATACAAAATAGTATATAAAAGCAGTTCTCTATTTTGAAGTAAAATATTCTTTAATAGAATTAATTAGCAAAATAGAACTATTAATACATTCTTCGTAATTTAGCAAAATATCATCTTTTGTAATCTGGTTTTTATAAGATAATTTAATAATACTAAAATTGTCGTGAGGATGTTTCTTCAAGAAACTAACATAATTTAAATTTTTTGAATTAATAAAATATTTGTCATAAAAATTAAATTCAATAATTTTACCAATAGTGTAATCCTCATTTTCTAATCTAATACTATATGAATTTTCCATAGTATCTTCAATTTCTTGAATAAAATCCATATTTTCTTTAATTAGTTTTAATGAATTAAATAATTTTTTAATTAGTAAATTTGTGGCAATTTCAACTATTTTAAAATTATCATAAATACCAATTGTTTCAACAATAAAATCAAAACTATCTTCTTCATAAATACGTTTAGCATCTAAAATCATCCAGTCTTTTTTCATAATTTCAATTTCTTCTTTTCCATATTTTAATTTTAACTCGGCTTCTTTTACTTCCCAAGCATCTTTAATTTTTACTTGATCTAAGGTGTTTCCATAACTACAAGTACTTACTACATTAAATGTACCATCATTTTTAGCATTACTAATAGTAAATTTAGCTTCTAAATGTAATTGCTCTTTATCCATATTTGAATCAATTTTTGGTCTTAAGCGAAGCAAATCAATATAATCTCCTGTCATTAAATCAGGTGGAAAAATCTTTTGTACTTCTCCGCGAGTTAAATATTTCCCTGTTTTAATATTTTTAATTTGAAAATCTTCACTTGTAACATAAATAATGACATTTGAATCATTGCTTTTATTTACTTCTAAAACATATTCATCATATGGAAAATCTTGTAAAGCATCAATATGAATAGGAATACAACTTAGACGTTGCTTAATTAATTCGTTATTTAGACGAGATTTATTAGTAAAAATTTTTACATTATTTTTTTCATATGGATAACTTTCAATAGCAATAACAGGGATTTCTGATAAAATTATTCTACGTAATCCATTAGCATAACTAACATTTATATTACTTAAAGTAAAAGTCAATGTTCCGTTTTGTTCTTGTACATTTGATATTTTTGCTTTAGTAGACATTTATAATTATATAAATATAAATACATCTTATATTTTTTCAATTTTTATTTTAATTGTTTTAATTGTTTTAATTGTTTTAATTATTTTAATTGTTTTAGTTTAATTAAAATAATTAGTTTAATTAAAATAATTAGTTTAATTATATATTAAAAATTATTATTAAAAATTAATAATATAACTTTTTAGATGAGTTGTATATTGTATTATAGCAATTTTTGTGAAAATTGTAAAAAATTGTTAATAATATTATCTAAATCAGGAATAAAAAATAACATTCATTATATTTGTATAGATAAAAGAATACAAAAAAATAACTCAACCTATGTAATATTAGAAAATAATCAAGAAATATTATTACCAAATACTATTAATGCTGTTCCCGCATTAATGTTAATTAATGATAATTATAAAGTTCTATATGGTGATAATATTACTAATTATTTAAAACCAATAGAACAAGTTGTTGTTCAAAAAGCAACAAATTTTAACATGGAACCATCAGCATTTAGATTTGATGGAATGTCTAGTGGAGTAGTATCTGATAATTTTAGTTTTTTAGACCAAAATAGTGATGATTTATCGGCAAAAGGAAGTGGTGGTTTAAGACAATTATATAGTTATGCTACTATTGATTATAGTGATAAAATAGAAACACCTCCTGATGATTATGTTCCAGACAAAGTAGGAGATGTAAATATTAAAAATTTAGAACAACAAAGAAATATTAACACTGGTTAAATATTAACACTGGTTAAATATTAACACTGGTTAAATATTAACATTGATTTAAAATAATAATTACAAATTATATTATAATTTATAATTATTTTAATATTTAAAGTAATACTATTATTTTTTAGTATTAATGAGTACTATTAATAATAATGAGTTACTATTAGATAGTAATAAAGTTATCACACTAATAAATTTTTATAAAATATTCAAAGATTTAATAATTGATCTAAATAATAGTTTTAAAGATAAAATAGGATTTATTATTCAAAATAATAAAGATTATCAAAATATTATAAATTATTGTTTACCCAACTATAAAGAAAATATAAATGCGGATGAATATGTTAATTCATTAGATTTAACGTGCTTAAGTATTGAGTTTATGAAATCTATTAATAATGTATATGAATATTGTAAACGTACATTTGCTGTAAGAAGTATTGATATTTTATATCAAAATGAGGATATTTTTTTAAATAAATCAAATGTTAAAGTTAGTGAAGAAAATCCACAAATTATTAACACAATGTTTTTACCAGATATTGAATTTTCTGAATTATATTATGATGATACAAGTGAGCAAACAAAGCAAACATTATGGAAATATTTACAATTAATATTATTCAATATTATTACCACTATTGATGATATTTCATTTTTTGGTGATTCACTAGAATTACTTAAAATTATTGATGGTGAAAAATTTTCAAGTAAAATACAAAGCACAATTGAAGAACTATCAAAAATATTTTCATCTAAAGAAAAAGCAGACACACATAATGATAATAATAGCGAAGATGTAAATGAGGAAGATGTAACTAATAAACCTAATTTTTCCGAAATGTTTGATATGTCTAATAATCCATTTAATATGTTTAATGAAATGTTTAATAATACTAATGAAACAAATGAGTCATCATCGACTAATGAGTCATCAGCAAATAATAATGATTATGCTATTCCAGATAAAGAAGAACTCTTTTCACATATTAATAAATTAATTAATGGCAAAATAGGGTCGCTTGCCAAAGAAATTGCCGAAGAAACAACTAAAGATATGGATTTAGATGCGGAAAATATAACTGATGTAAATGATGTATTAAAAGGATTTATGAAAAATCCTACCAAATTATTGGGTCTTATTAGTAAAATAAGCAATAAAATAAATAGCAAAATGAAAGATGGTTCATTAAAAGAAAGTGAACTTTTAGAGGAAGCTACAAGTGTTTTTAAAAATATGAAAAATATGCCTGGAATGGGAAATTTTAATGACATTTTTAAATCTATGAATTTAGACCAATTTATGCCAAAAGGAGGTAAAATTAATCCTAATGCTTTTCAAAATATGATGGAACAAAATGTTAAAATGTCTAAAATGAAAGAACGTATGAGAAAAAAAGCTGAAACACATAGTGAAACAACCAAAGCAAATGTAAGTTATAGAGAGAATTATGATTCTAATAAATCCACATCTTCTTCTGGTAGTAATAATATTAAATTAGACGATTTAACTTCAAATCTTTCGTCTTTAATGGAAGAAATGAAAAACAATACCAGTTTTATTGATGATATTATTAAGAAACAAGGACAACAAGGACAACAAGGACAACGCGATGCTAATATTAATGCTATGTGTGGCGATGACAATTCTAAACGTAAATCAAATAATAAACGTAAGGTAAATAAGAAAAATAAGTAATAAAACGTATAATTCTAATTTAATGTATTATTTAGAAATACTTAGTCTATTATAGAAGCATAATTTTTATAAATTTTGCTGATTTTTGTAAATTTTAATAATTATTTTATACATTTATACGAAATAATTATTAAATTATATTATAAACTTATTATAATATAATAAATTATGGTTAATAATGAATCTTATATAGGAAGAAGAAGTGTTGAAGTAAATAATGATAATAATATTAATAATGTAAATAATGAAAATATCATCTTCAAAGATAATAACATAAATAATATTGACAATGACAATGATAATGACAATGACAAAAATAATAATAATGACAATGACAAAAATAATAATAATGACAATGAACTAGCCAATACACTTTGGTTAAATAATCCTACTATTTTATTTGATAAAAATGCTATTACACAATTGTGGCCAATGGAAAATATGACACGAGAGCAAAAGATTAATGCTATAACAAGACTTGTTATTTTATTAACACTAATAGGATTTCTATTTTTAAATAATATAAAAATTTTGATTACTGGAATAATTGCTTTACTAATTTTACTATTTACATATTATGTATTAAATAAAAATTCTAATTTAAATAAAGTGAAAGAAACATTTAGCAATGAAGAAATGTATGAAAAAGTAAAACATAATTTTACAAATCCAACTTCATATAATCCATTAATGAATATACAATTGCCCGAAATACAAGACAATCCAAATAGACTTGAAGCTGCTCCCTCATATAATAATGCTGTTAAAAATAGCATAAATGAAGAAACCAAAGATTTTATAGTTAATAATTTTGATAACAATGAAAATATAAAAAATAATTTATTTAATAATCAAGCAGATAATTTTGAATTTGAGCAATCAATGAGACAATTTTATACAACAGCAAATAGTCGAGTTCCTAATAACCAAGCAGAATTTGCTAGATTTTGTTATGGAAATATGGCTTCATGTAAAGATGGTGATGTAGAAATGTGTTTAAAAAATACATTCGAAAATAGAAGTTTATAAAATTTATAAATATACATAAAATACAAAAACTATATAAAATTTTAAATATAATTAATATAGCAAAAAAATAATATATTAAATTATTATAAATGACTTCAACTATTGCCTATCCATATATATTTGATTCAATGTCTAGAATAGGCAATGA
>Ga0164294_10004897_pt1 | contig 11572 bp, 9 predicted proteins | sample GEODES005metaG_FD_111479 | JGI IMG/M metagenome (GOLD analysis project Ga0164294, IMG submission 111479) | Oligotrophic lake water microbial communities from Sparkling Lake, Wisconsin, USA - GEODES005 metaG | ecosystem: Environmental > Aquatic > Freshwater > Lake | place: USA: Sparkling Lake...
CGCTGCTGCGGGTACGGTGTGCCGCGCCTCGGCGGGCATCTGCGACACGCAAGAGGTCTGCGGCGGCACGAGTGCGGCGTGCCCGACGAACGTGTTCGTGCCTTCGACGACGGTGTGCCGCGCGAACAACGGCGGCGGCTGCGACGTCGCCGAGAACTGCACGGGCTCGGCGGCTGCGTGCCCTGCCGACAGCGCGGTGGCCGCGGGTACGGTGTGCCGCGTGTCGGCGGGCATCTGCGACCCGGCGGAGACCTGCGGCGGCACGAGCGCGGCGTGCCCGGGCAACACGCTCACAGCGGCGGGCACGGTGTGCCGCGCTTCGGCGGGCATCTGCGACACGGCCGAGGCCTGCACGGGCGCCTTGGCCACGTGCCCTGGCGATAGCTTCATCGCGGCGGGCACGCTCTGCCGCGCGAACAACGGCGGCGGCTGCGACGTGCAGGAGACCTGCACCGGCGCCGCGGCGGCGTGCCCTGCCGACAACGGCGTGGCTGCGGGCACGGTGTGCCGTTCGTCGGCGGGCGTGTGCGACCCGCAAGAGGTCTGCGGCGGCACCAGCGCCGCGTGCCCGGGCAACACCTTCTCGTCGTCGGCGACGGTGTGCCGCGGGAACAACGGCGGCGGCTGCGACGTGGCCGAGAACTGCACGGGCTCCACGGCTGCGTGTCCTGCGGACAACGGTGTGGCAGCGGGCACGATCTGCCGCGCCTCGGCGGGCATCTGCGACACGCAAGAGGTCTGCGGCGGCACCAGCGCGTCGTGCCCTGGCAACGTCTTCGTCGCCGCGGGGACGTTGTGCCGCGCGTCGATCACGCCGCTCAACATGGCGTGCGACCCGCAGGAGACCTGCACCGGCGCCGCGGCGGCGTGCCCGGGAGACACGGTGATTCGCGCGGCGAGCACCGAGACGTGCAACGCCATCGACGACGACTGCAACGGCGTGGTCGACAACGGCACCACGACGGCGTGCGGGTCGGCCGAGGCGATCGGCAACGTCGCGACGGGCACCTCGACGACGCGTACGGGCTTCGTGGCGGCGCCGGCGGGCAGCGAGCGCTGGTACTCGGTGTCGTTCACCACGGTGAACGGCACGCCCGCGATCTCGCTCTCGGGCGCCACGGCCTCGCTGCGCATCGAGGTCTACACGGCGTGCGGCGGCTCGCCCTACTGCTCGGGCACGCCGGGCACCGTGTGGAGCTTCGTCGACAACACGCCGGGCACGGGCTTCTACACCCGCGCCGTCGCGTGGCCCTCGTCGGTCTGGGTGCGCGTCTACCGCACCTCGGCGACCAGCACCTGCGGCTCGTACACCCTCAACGTCTCGCACTGACCTCGCTCCGAGGTCACCGCGCAACCCGCAAAGTGCGCCTGGCGCATCGGGTGGGTGTTCAAGCACCCGTTCGAAGCGCGCTGCGGGTGTACACACACCGGGCGGTGTGTGTACAGTGACGTCCGGCGATGCGGCGAACGCGACCGGGTGATGCTGCGTGCGCGGTGGCCTACCTCCGGGTCTCGACCGAGGAGCAGCACCTCGGCCCCGAGGCGCAGCGCATGGCGATCACGCAGTGGGCGTCGCGGGCGCAGGTCACGGTGGTGGCCTGGCACTCCGACGCGGGGGTGAGCGGCGCGGCCGAGCTCGGCGACCGCCCCGCGCTCACGGCGGCCTTCGTCGACGTGATCGAGCACCGCGCGGGGGTGCTGGTGGTGGCGCGCCGCGATCGGCTCGCGCGCGACGTGGTGGTGGCGGCCACGATCGAGCGCGCGGCGCTGCAGCACGGGGCGCGGGTGATCTCGGCCGACGGCGTGGGCAACGGCGACTCGCCGGCGGATCAGTTCATGCGCACGATCCTCGACGGCGCGGCGGCGTACGAGCGGGCGCTGATCCGCGCGCGCACGCGGGCTGCGCTGCGGGCGCGGCGGGCGCGGGGCGAGCGGGCGGGCGAGGTCCCCTGGGGCTACGGCGCGACGCCCGCGGGAGTGCTCTTCGCACACCCGTCCGAGCGCGCGGTGATCGAGCGCGTGGCGACGCTGCGCGCAGAGGGCGCGTCGCTGCGGGCCATCGTCGAGGCGCTCGCGTGCGAGGGCGCGGTGTCGCGCTCGGGGCGCGCGCTGGGGCTCACCCAGGTGGCGCGCATCGCGAAGGTCCACGCTCCGTCGGCGAACGAGTCCGCGTCGACAGCGCCGGCGCCGCGTCGCGTGTGACCTGCGGGGTGCGCGAGGCGGAGCGTCCGCGCGCCGTCGAGGGTCTCGTCGCTGCGCGCTGCGATCCTGGTACGCGGTTGATCGAAGTTTCGGGGTGACGTTTGCGCGCGACGGGCCGCGACACACGACGCGACGAGGTTAGTATCGCCGACGGCTCGCGCACAGCGTTCGAGCCCTTCGAGGAGACGCGATGCAAGCCCAGGAGAGCCCGCAGATCGACAAGCTCGCAGAGCACGAGGAGGCCGCCCACGACAAGCGAAACTGGGTGCGGCTCACGTACGACTGCAACAACGGCTGCATCTTCTGCCTCGACTCGCAGGCGCACGACGGCGACATGCGCGACCGCGGCGAGATCAAGGAGCAGATCCTCGACGGTCGAAAGAAGGGCGCGACGCGGCTCATTCTGTCGGGCGGCGAGCCGACGATTCACCCCAACTACGTCGACTTCATCAAGCTCGGCAAGCTCGCGGGGTACCGCAAGGTGCAGACCGTCACCAACGGCCGGCTCTTCGCCTATAAGCCCTTCCTGAAGCGCTGCCTCGACGCGGGCCTCTCGGAGATCACCTTCTCGGTGCACGGCCCCAACGCGCGCGTGCACGACGCCCTCGTGGCCGTGAAGGGCGCCTTCGAGCAAGAGATGGAGGGCCTGCGCCTCGCGCTCGAAGACGGCCGCCCCATCGTGAACATCGACGTGGTGATCAACCGCGGCAACGTGAAGCTGCTCCCCGAGATGCTGCGGCTCTTCTACGGGATGGGCGTGAGCGAGTTCGACCTCTTGCAGGTGATCCCCTTCGGGAGAGCCTTCTCGGTGGGCCGCGACACGCTCTTCTACGACATCGCCGAGATGCAGTCGTACATCACCGAGGCGCTCGAGTTCGCGACGAAGAACGACATCCACATCTGGATGAACCGCTTTCCGCCGCAGCACCTCGAGGGCTACGAGCACCTCATTCAAGACCCCTACAAGCTCAACGACGAGGTGCGCGGCCGCAACGAGGAGTACGCGCGCCTCCTCGACGACGGCACCGCCCTCGACTGCCGCCAGCCCGAGCGCTGCCGTTACTGTTACCTCCAGCGCCTGTGCGACACCCTCGACGACGTGCGCGCCACCGTGGCCACGCAGCGCTTCGACGTGGTGCGCGTCGACACCACCTGGGAGTCGTCGCTGGGCCCCGTCTTCGGCGGCGACCCCGCGAGCACCAAGCGCGCGCGCCAGGCGCTCGAAGAGGCCCAGCTCACCGCCGCCACCGAGAGCCCCGCGGTGGGTGACACCCACGTCGTCGACTACGAGCGCAAGCCCAAGTTTCGACTCCCGCTCCTCGCGGGCAAGGCGCCCACGGCGGTGCCCACCGTCGAGGCCCTGGTCTCGGCTGCCAACGCGACCGCGCTGTGGGTGAAGGCCCCCGACCTCGCCGCCGCCGCGCCCGAGATCACCCGCTTCGCCGGCGTGACCGAGGTCGACCTCGAGCTCGCTTCGTACGAGGGCCTCGCGGCGGCGCTCACCGACGGAGCCCTCTACGGCCGACGGCTCCGCGCGGCCCGCGCGGCGTCACCCGAGGCCGCCCGCGCGCTCCTCGCGCTCGACGGTGACTTCGAAGTGGCCGTCGCCCTCAACCGCGAGACGGCCCCGTGGCTCCTCTCGCTCGACGCCGTGTCGCCGCGCGTGTCGCTGTATCAGCCCTCGTACGAGCGCCTCACCGAGAACGCCTATCAAGACACCGACCTGAAGGAGTTCTTCGCCCGCTTCGCCGCCGCCGTGCCCGTGGTCGACGTGCCCGCGTGCGTGACGGGCCGCGCGCCTCGCTCCCGCCCCGCGGTGCTCGACACCTCGATGATGCTCCCCGACGGGCGCCTCGAGATCTTTCACTACGCAAAGCGTTACATCGTCGACCACTACCGTACGAAATCGCTGCGGTGCCGCGGCTGCGCCTTCGACGCGAGCTGCGACGGCCTGCACGTAAACTACGTGCGCGCCCACGGGTACGGGGTGATGGAGCCCGTCGCCCCGTAACAGGGCGACGGCGGAGGGGTCAGGCGTTCGACGCGCCGTCGCTGGGCTTCGGTAGACCCGGAGCCGCAGCGAAGGGCGAAGCCGTGAGGCCGAGCGCCGAGGCGTGGTCGTTGTTGGGGACGGGCTCGGAGCGCACCGGACCCCACGGCGCGGGCGACTGCGTGGGCCGCGCGAGGACCCGCAGGGCGTCGAAGCGGCCCGTAGGGAAGCGCACCAGGCGGTCGCGCAGGGTGAGGAGCCGGGCGGGCTGCCGGGTGCCCTCGCGGGCGCGCAGCAGGGCCGCGAGCCAGATCACCCCGAGGCCGTGCTCTTCGAGGGTGGGCTTGGCGCCGCGGCCTACGTTGGCAAGGTGCAGGGAGTAGTGCCGCGTCTGCGCTACGCCGCGCTTGGCGCCCATGCGCCGGTCGCGCGCGAGCACGTCGACCTGGAAGCGCTCGCCCGTGCGGGTCTCGAGCACCACGGGGACGGCGCCGAACTTCACGGGGTGTACCGCGACGAGGCGCCAGCGACCGAAGTGAACGCCCTCTGGGAGGATCTCGGTGAGGGCCCGCTCGCCCTCGGGAACGGCAGCCGAAGCCGCGCGCCCGGGTGCGGGTGGGGTTGAGGTTGACGGTTGATCAGAGCGGCGGCGCGCGTTGGGCGCCGTAAGCAGCGACGAGAGCGGATGTGCATCGACCGCGGTAGCGGCCTCGGCCCCGACTGCCGTCAGCAAACCGCTCAGGAACTGGCGTCGATTCCACTGCGCCATCGACTAACTCCGTGCGGAGGAACGAACCGGGTCCGCACCATGACCGCTCCGTGGAATGGGGCTCAACGAACCTCCAGAGGTGCCGCAGCGCGCAACGGGACACCGCGGCGACTGGAAAGGCTCTGAAAAGTTTTCACCGCTTCCCACGCATCGCCCCTTCGGGATTCACAGCGCATCGCGCGCGTGTCCGCAAAGATTTCAAGGATCCTGCCTGATCCCGCAGGTCTTGGGAATGCCCTGCGAGTGCTTCATTTCAAGAGATGTGACCGTGACTCCTGCCGTGAAAGCACCGGTTGAATCGAGAAACGTAGAGCAAAGGTCGTACCGTCGGGCTTCGGTGGCTTCGATCACCGCTCACCGCGCCCTTCGGGGGGCATGGAGAGGTCGGTCTTCTCGAGCGCGAGGCCCTGCGCCTGGGCCTTCTTTCCCTCGGTGAGGCGCTTGGCTTGAAACAATCGCAGGCCCTGCTCGGTGATCTGCCCTACGGCGGGCCCACCCGAGACGGACATGTCTTCGAGCTGGCGGTCGCCCTGCTGGCGGGCCTTGCGCTCGGCCGCGAGGGCGCTCTCGGCGATGCGCACCTCGAAGTCTTTGCGCCATGCCTCCAGGGTTCGGTACTGGTAGCTCGGGTCCTTGGGGTCGCGGAGGATCTTCTCGACCACCGCGTCGCGGTCGACGAACACCGGGTAGAGCTCGCCGGGGTCGTAGGCGTTGCCCCGGTCGAAGAGCCCGCCGCAGATGGTTCGCAGCGAGCAGCTCGCGCACCCCTCGGCGTAGATGTGCTCCCAGTCGGTCTGCCGCACCGTCTGCTTGGCGTCGAGGAAGTGCACGATGCGCTCCTCGCCCTTCACGATCTTGCGCGTCTCGGTGCTCGCCCACGCGAACTCGCTCATGTAGCAGAGCGGCACCTTCTCGACGCGGAAGGTTCTCCCCGACTGGTGCAAGAGCCGCAGCGCGCGGTGCAGCGACACTTCGAAGTCCGCGAGGCGCGGCGTGAACTGATCTTGATTGACCTCGGCGCGCCCCATCGAGGGGTCGAGGTTGTTCCACACGAAGTGCTGAATGTACGGGTGGTGCGTGATCCAGTGCTTGATGCCCTCGTCGAGGTGGTCGGCGTTGAGCTTGTTGATCACGCAGTTGATGTTCACGTCGATGCCGTAGCGGTTGGCGTTGGCCACGGCCGCGTAGGCCTTCTCGAGCGTGTTGGGCATGCCGCGCAGCACGGCCTCGACCTCGGGGCGCGGCGAGTACACCGACACGTGCACGATCTTGAGCCCCGCCTCGGCCATGGCCTTCGCGAAGTCTTCGTCGGCGAGGCGCCACCCGTTGGTGATCATCCGAACGTGCAGCCCCACGTCGGTCGCATAGCGGCAGATCTTGGGGAGCTCCGGGTGCAGCGAGGGCTCGCCGCCCGTGAGAATCACCCCGAAGTACCCGCGCGCCACGAGGTCGTCGACGAGCACCTTCATGCTCTCGAAGGTGTGCGTGTACGGCGTCGTGGGGTTCGAACAGAACCCGCAGAAGTGGTTGCAGTGCCGTACGACCTGAATGTACCCGATGTTGGCCATCAGCCCTCCTGCGCGAGGGGCAGCGACACGCGCGCGCGGCGGTCGGCGAGGTGTTGCGGCGGGGGCGCCTCGAGCGCGAGCGCGCCGGGGCCGGTGAACATCCGCGCGACGGCCGCGTCGCGGGCCGAGGGCGCGGGCGGCGGCGTCTTGGGGGCGCGGGCGGCGGCGAGCTCGTCGCCCTCGAAGCGCCGGAGGTACAACGGGTCGACGCCGGGGCAGCGCGGGCGCGCGACGCAGCCCTCGCACACGGCCCCGTAGGCCCGCGGCTCGTCGTCGAGGGCGCGGTTGACGTAGGGCCCCAGGAGGCACAGCGGCGCGCCGCGCACCCACGACATGAGCGACACGTTGCGCGCCGAGGCCAGCGCGTGCAGGGCCGCCGGGAGCGCCATCGCGAGGCGCGGCATCACCCGGTCGAAGCCCGCGAGCGCGCCGCCCGCCGCGCGCGGCAGGTGGATCACCCACGCGGCCGTACCTCGCGCCGCGAGCCACGCGGGGAGCTCGGCGAGCGCGCGGTGGTTCGACCGCGTGAGCACCGTCGAGACCACCGCCGTGAGGCCCGCCGCGCGCGCCGCGCTGAAGCCCGCGGCGCTCTCGACGAAGCTCCCCGCGGCGCCCGTGTGGTAGTCGTGCGCGGCCGCGGTGGAGCCGTGCAGCGAGAGGTGCACGTCGGTGAGGCCCGCGCGCGCCAGCTCGATCGCGTAGCCCGCCTCGCGGAGCCGCCGCCCGTTGGTCTGCAGCCCCACGCGGCGGAAGCCTGCCGCGCGCGCGGCCCTCACCACGTCGACGAGATCGTCGCGGAGGGTGGGCTCGCCGCCCGTGAGCGTCACCTCGTCGTGCGAGGCCGCGAGCGACTGGAGGGTCGCGTCGAGGTCCGTCGCGTCGGGGTGCGCGACGCCTGACTGCGCGCAGAACGCGCAGGCGTTGTTGCACCGAGAGGTCACCAGGAGCGTCGCGCGGCGGGCCGTCACCGCGCGCGATCGTGCCATACGGGCGCGAACTCGTCCCAGCCCATGCGCTTGAGGTAGTTCTTCCACACGCCCTCGCAGCGGGCGTCGTAGCGGCAGGCGGAGCACTCGGGGCGCTTGGCCCGCGCCGACGCGTCGAGGTCTTCGCGGGTGAGCACCACGAGGCGTCGGCCCTCGCGCTCGACCGCGCGCGACTGCGTCTCGACGCCGTCGAGCACGCCCTGCTCGGCGAGGTCGTAGTGCCGGTGGCGCTCGACAAAACCCCGGTTGAAGTCGGGCAACCCCTCGGTGACGCACAGCGGGATGTCGACCAGGAAGGCCATGGGCCTCCCCTCGCCCGCGTCGCGGAGAAACTCCCGGAAGGCCTTCGCCGTCTCGGTGTAGCTCGGGAAGATCTGTTCGAAGAAGGTGTCGGCGCGGCCGTTGGCCTGCATCACGTTGAACACCACGTGGTCGACGCCCTTCGCGCGCAAGAAGCGGTAGATGTCTCCGAGGTGCGGGAGGTTGCGCTCGGTGAGCACCGTCGAGGTGTGCAGCTCGACGCCGAAGCGCTTGAGCCGCGCGACGCTCTCGAGGCCCGCGACGGTCTGTTCGAAGCTGTCGGGCGTGCGCGTGAGCCCCTCGTGGAGCTTCTTGGTGTGGCCGTGGATGGACACGTAGAAGCGGTTCATGCCCGCCTTCGCGAGGGCCGCCGCGTAGGGCAGGTGGCTGAGCCTGCGCCCGTTGGTCATCACGCTGATGCGCTTGTAGCCCAGCGATTTCGACCACGCGACGAAGTCCCCCAGCTCGGGGCGCGTGGTGGGCTCGCCGGAGGTGAAGCACACCTCCTCGGCGCCGCGGTGCTGCTCGAGGATCCACCGCACGCGGTCGCGCGTCATCGCCGAGTTGTTCTCGTAGCGGCCGTCGCGATCCTCCTCCATGCAGAAGACGCAGTTGTTGTTGCACACCGCGCCGATGGAGACGTGGAGGCGCTCGTCGTGGCGCTCGATGCGCTCGGTGACCGACGGCTCCGCGGGTTGCTCCATGATAGCCGCATTGTTTCGGCCTTTCGCGCGCGGCGTCAATGAACCATAAGCTCGCGCCGTGACCTCGCTCGCCGACCGCTACGACGCGTTCGAACGGCACCGCCGCGGCGGGCGCGACGCCGAGGCGCGCGCGGCGCTGCTCTCCATCGCGGGCCTCGATGAGGTCTCGACGGAGGCCGCCGTGGGCGCGGCGCGCCCGCCGACGGCGCCGATGATCCGCTACGACGCGCCGCGCGCCGTCGACGTGGTGGCGCTGCAGCAGGGCGCGCGCGACGTGGCCAAGTTCGAAGACCTCACCCTTCGCACGGCGCGCGCGCTCGAGGGGGCCCTCGCCCGCGACGGGTTTCGCACCGTGGCCGTGGGGCCCTACGCGCGCCGCATGGACGTGGCCCTCTCGACCGACGCGGGCCTCGCCGATCGGTACACCCTGATCGCCGCGCGGGGCGCGCGCGCCCACCTGGTGGCCGAGGCCGAGCGCGACCGCAGCGCCGAGGGCACGCGCCGCGCGGGGCTCGCGCTGGGCTACCCCCCGTGCTGCGTCGAGCGCTTCGTCGCCCTCGAGCGCTCCGAGGATGCCCAGCGCGATGGCGTGAACGAGGCCACGCTGCGCGCCTTCGTCGACACGGGCTCGCCGCCGTGGGAGCTCAACCCCCTGTCGTCGCACGCGCTCATCGGGTTTATGCCCTGCGAGGCCGCGTGCCCGGCGGCGCTGGCCTTCGCGCGGCGCGTGTACGGCGCCCTCACGCGCGTTGGCGGTACGGTGGCCGAGACGGTGCGCGCGACCCTCGCGCGGCCGGTGCTCTTCGTGCGTTTTCCGATGTTCTGGGTGCTCGACGACGCGCGCCTCGACGCGCGCAGACGGCTCCGTTACGGGCGCGCCGTGGCCCACGACGACGGCTCGCTCCCGGCCCTCTCGGCGTGGCGCGACGCGCTCCTCGGCGACGCCGTGCACCGCGCCGACGCGGTGTCGCTCGACGACCGCGCCGTGACCCTCACGCGCGAGGGGAGCCCCGTCGCGGCGTGGGGGCTCCGCACGCCGCGCGTGCCCCGCCTCGTGGTGTTCACGGGGGGCGACCCTTGACGGCCTCTCGGCGCGGGGAGTTTCATCGCGCGCGGTGACTCCCGCCGACGAACGCAGGCAGCTCGATCCGTGGGCCCGCGCCTTCGAAGCCGTGTACGGCTGGGGGCCCGTGTTCGAAGACTTCTCGGGGGATGTTCCCGACGGGTTCACCCTCACGATACAGCCCGCGGTGACGCCCATCGAGCTCCTGGGCGGCACGGGGCACTTTCGTCACCGCCCCGCGATGGTCGACCACGTGCGCCGCATGGGCTTCGGGTGGGGCGACGGCAACCGCGTGGTGACCATGCCCTCGCCCGCGACCTTCAACGCCCTCGTCGAGCGCTTCGTGCCCGCGGGCGACGGCTTCCGCGTGCGCGTGCACCGCGACCCGCAGCGCAACCTCACGCTGGGGCCCTTCATCGCGAGCTACCTCGACGGCTTCGTGCCCGCGCACGTGGCCGACGGGTCGCTGTACCCCGACGTGGCGCGCGACCCGACCCGGGCCCCCGGCCGCGGCGACCTGCGCTTTCACTTCGCCTCGTTCGCGCACGACCTCACGGTGCACGCGCTCAACTATCACCTCGTGCCGCGCGCCTGCATCGAGGCCTTTCGCGCGCGCATCGTGGCCGCCATGCCCGACCGCGTGGCGAGCTGGCGGGCGCCGGGCGCGCCGGGCCCCCTGACGCTCACCACCTTCTACGACAACGACCTCAACCGCTACGGGTACGCCGTGTGGTCGCGCAGCGACGGGCCCCGCGACTTCGCGCGCAACTTCGCCGACCCGCGCAACTTCGACCAGCTCCTGGGGTGCCTCGACCGGCGCATCGACGAGACCCTGCGCGGCCTCGGCGACGTGCCCAGCGGCGACACGCACGACCTCGCGCCGCTCGTCCCGTGCGCGTTCGAAGTCGCCGGCTAGGCGTGTCGAGGGGCGCGCCGCTCGCGGTCTTCGCGTCGCTCGCGGTCGGGTGCAGCGCCGACGGCCGCTCCGTGGTGAGCGCCCCTCGCCCGGCGCCCGACGCCGCGCCCGCCGTCGACGCCGCGCCTCCGGCCGACGTCGCGGAGCCTCCGCAGGGCGCGCAGCTCGAGCCCATCTCGTCGGCGAGCGGTTGCTCGCTGCTCAACGTGGCGCTGCTCCCCTCGCCCGCGCCGCTGACCGACCCGCGCCGCATGACCCTGCGCCTGGGCCTCGGGCGCTCGGTGCGCGGCCCCGAGAGCTCGCAGGGCGCGTCGCTCTTCAACGTGAACGCGATGCCCGGCGAGCGCTGCGCGCTGCGCGTGGTGGGGCCCTGCGTGGTGCGCGACTGCCGCCCGGTGCTCACGCACGTGGGCGACCGGGGCGCGCCGCTGCTCGGCGTGCTGGCGGGCCTGGTCACCATCCGCGGCTCGGGGATGCAGGGCCCCTACGTGCTCGGCTCGGGCGAGAACGGCATCTACGCCACGGCGCCGATGGGCGCGGTGCGCGCCGAGCCCCCATGGCGCGCCGACGACGTGGCCTGCGTGACGGCCGACGGCTTCGGGCTGGTGCCGTCGTTTCGCGCGCGGGTCACCGTGCCGCCGACGGTGCGCGTGCTCGAGCCCACCCTCGCCGACCCCGTCGGAGACGTGCTCGTGGTGCGACGCGGCGCGGGCCTCACGGTGCGCTGGGAGCCGCTCGCCGAGGAGGTCACCGTCTCGATGGGGCAGCGACCGTCGAACGGCCAGATCACGACCTGGCTCGAGGACCTCTCGATGGTCTGCACCTACGACGGCATGGCGGGCCGCGCGGAGGTCTCCCCGGAGGCGCTGGCGGGCTTTCAGACGCTCGCGGAGGGCAACTCGTCGGGGGGCCTCTCGGTCAACGCGCGCCGCGAGGTGGCCATGGCCGCGGGGCCCGTGCGGGTGATCCTCAGCGCGACACAGGGCGTCTCGCTGCGGGCGCGCTTCGAGTAGCTCGAGGGCCTGGACGGCAGGACGGCCAGGCGGCAGAGCTGTTAAGCGGCTAGACGGCCAG
>Ga0164294_10004900_pt1 | contig 11571 bp, 10 predicted proteins | sample GEODES005metaG_FD_111479 | JGI IMG/M metagenome (GOLD analysis project Ga0164294, IMG submission 111479) | Oligotrophic lake water microbial communities from Sparkling Lake, Wisconsin, USA - GEODES005 metaG | ecosystem: Environmental > Aquatic > Freshwater > Lake | place: USA: Sparkling Lake...
AACTGGCGGCGCACCAGCCCGATTGAGAGCTGTGAGAGCGACGGGACGATGGCCCTGCCCTGGCCCGGTTACCCGCCCAATCCAGTGACGTTCCAAGAGTGCCGCACGACGGCCTGCATCTGAAAATGTGGCGAGTCGTTTGTTTCGGCAGCGGTGCTTCGACAGCACAATCACGCTCGGTTCGCCGCAAGATGCGCTCCAATCATCCGCTCCATTAACCATCTTCCGGGGAGTATTCATCCACCGGACAGGTTGATCTGAACACGCAAGGGCGACTGGGCAGAGTAAAGGAGTTGCTCTATGCGTGTCATTTCGAAGAAGTTCGGGGCTCCCGTTCTGGTTGTCCTGTTTGCAACGTCGGCCGTAAGCAGCTTGTCTGCGCAGCAGCAGGCACCCGCCGACCCCGCTATTGTCGTCAACGGCGTGAAGACCCCGGGACCCGAGCTCAAGGGCGTCATCGCCGCGCGCCATGGCGACAAGCTGAAGATCAACACCGCCGACGGCGGCAGCACGATCATCGCCATCAACGACGATACCAAGATCCGGTCCGCCAGCGGCCTGTTCGGCAGCCACAGCAAGCTCGCCGCGGATTCGCTGCTCAACGGCCTGCCGGTCACCGTGAAGACCTGGCAATCGAGCGACGGCCAAGCGGGCAGCGACCTGATCGCGAGCCAGATCAGCTTCCGGAACACCGACCTCAAGACCGCATCGATGATCCGCAACGGCACCAGCCAGCGTTTCGAAGAGCAGGCCGCGGCAACGGAATCGCTGCGGGGCCGCATGGCCGACATCGACAAATATAACATCAAGAGCACGACCAACGTGCACTTCGAGACCGGCAAGACGGAATTGTCCGCGCAGGACAAGGCCAGCCTGTGCAGCACCGCCACCACCGCCCAGGGCACCGAAAACGCCCTGATGCTGGTCGTCGGCTACACCGATTCGACCGGTGGCGACGATCTCAACCAGCAGTTGAGCGAGAAGCGTGCCGCGCGCGTGATCAATTATCTCCAGCAGAATTGCGGCTGGAAACCCTATCGCATGCTAACCCCGACGGGCATGGCCAAGGCCGATCCGCTCGCCAGCAACGACACGCCCGAAGGCAAGGCCGAGAACCGCCGCGTCGCGGTGAACATCCTGGTCAGCAAGAGCGTCGACGGGCTTTAAACACCGACCATCCGATCCTCCCCCGCGAGGAGGAGGATCGGATGGGCCGCATCAGAGCGGCTCGGTCGGCACCTTCGTTTCGACCGCCTTGCCGCCGCTGGCGCTGACGAAATAGACGTGCGCATCGGCACGGGCGGAGAGGAAGCGCTTGGGCTTGCCGCCTTCGAAATAGATGCCGGCATCATTGTCGCAGGCGTATCCGGGCTTGAGCTGGCCGGTCGCGACGGCGTTCAGATAGAAAGGCCGGCGGTCCTTCTCGGCATCGTAATGCGGCGAATGGCTGCCCTTGATGAAACCGAGGCATTCGACGGTGCTGAGCGTCTTAGCGCGCGAGTCGGTGGTCCCTTCCTCGAACCAGGCGAGCGAGCCCGCGCTGGCGCCGCCGAGGACGATGCCCTGCTCCCATGCCTTGCGCAGCACCGCATCGACGCCGTGTGCCTTCCAGATCGCCTGCTGGTTGAGCGTGTTGCCGCCCGAGACGACGATGCCGTCGACGCTCAGCAGGATTTCCTCCCAGCTGCGATGCTCGGTCGAGGTCGCGATCGCGCTCGGCTGGAACGAGGCCTCGACATTGAGCGCGGCGCATTCCTCGAACCATTTGACCACGCCATCGGGGCGATCGAAGGCGGCGGGGGCGAGGTAGACGAGCTTCGGGCGCGGCTTGCCGGTGAGTTCGGCGAGATAGCCGATCCATTTGCGCGTGTAGCGGCCGCCCGCGATGAGGATCTTGCCGTTGGGCGGCGCCGAAGGATTGGCGACGCCCGCCGCGGCCTGCGCGGCCTCGGCCGCCGCGCTGAGCGCCGTCGCGCCCGCAATCGAAGAGATCAGGAAATCACGACGCTTCATCTCGAACGCCCCCTTGGCCCGCATGCTGCACCGCAGCGAGGATGCGCGCGTGAAGAGGGTTTGTCGAGGGTCGGCTAGGCGGGAAACAGCTCGTCGATGCCGCGGGCGAGATTGTGGGTGGTGTAGGGCTTCTGCACGACCGTCGTGGAGCGATGGTCCATCGGCAGATTGGCCTGTTCGCCATAGCCGGACGCGAAGAAATAGGGGATGCCGAGCTCCTTCAACCGGTCGGCCACGCCGAAGCTGGTCTGATCGCCGAGGTTGATGTCCAGGATCGCATAATCGACGCGTTGCTGATCGAGGATGTCGTGCGCGGCTTCGGGGGTCGAAGCGGTCAGCACCGTCGCGCCGAAGCGATCGAGGATGTCCTCGGCATCAAGCGCGATGATCAGGCTGTCTTCGACCAGCAGCACCGATTTGGAACCGAAATGCGCCGGGTCGATCGGCTGCTGGCTCGACATCGTCGGGCGCCGCACGTGGATTTCCGGCCCCGCATAGCTCTTGGGCTCGGAGACGTGGCGCGACGGGATGCAGAATTCGGCGCGGACGCCATCGACATTGTAATCGATCTTCGCATGACCGCCGAGATCATAGGGCACCGATCGGTTGACGATGGTGGTGCCGAAGCCCTTGCGCTTTGGCGGCGACACCGGCGGCCCGCCGATCTCCTGCCAGGTGATGACGAGATCGCCGTTCGACCCGCGCTCCCAATCGATGTGGACGACGCCGTCGCCGGACAGGCTGCCGTATTTGGTGGAGTTGGTCACCAGTTCGTGGATGACGAGCGCCATCGAGGAATAGGCCTGGGGATTGAGCAGGATCGGCTCGCCCTTGGAGATGATCGCACTCTCCCGCGTCGCGGCGAAGGCGGCGGCCTCCGCATCGATCAACGCCTTCAGCGGCGCCGGGCCCCAATGATCGTCGGTGATCTGGTTATGCGCGCGGGCCAGCGCGTGGATGCGCCCGTCGACGAGCTTGACGAAATCCTTCACCTCGGGGCTGTCGGGCTGCGATTGCCGGATCAGGCCGCGGATCACGCCGAGGATGTTGCGGACGCGGTGGTTGAGCTCGGCGATCAGCATCTCCTGCCGCGCGGTCGATTGCCGGCGTTCGGCGGCGGCCTCGTCGGCGAGGCGGAGGACGACCTCGATCAGCGTCGCGCGCAGCGTCTCGGCGACGCGGACCTCGGAGGCGGTGAAGGGTTCGGCGCGGCCGGTGACATTCTCCTGCCATTCGGCGAAACTCTCGCGCGGGGTCAGGCGCGGTCCGTTCGGCCCATATTCCACCGGCTTGTGCGGATCGCCCGCCCAGCGGACCGATTGCATGATCTCCGAACGGAAGAGGATGACGTAATCGCGGGGGCTCCGCGAGATCGGGATGGCGAGCATCCCCGCCGCCTTGTCGGCGAAGCGCCCCGCCCCGTCGATCAGGCTGCCGATATGGTCGGTCGTGAACACGCGTCCGGCGGCGAGGCCGTTCAGGGCGCGCACGATCCTGCGGAAGTCCTCGGTCGGCGGGGTGATGCCGGAGAAAGCGTAATTGCCGTTGATCCAGACGCCCACGCCCGTCGCCGGAATCGCACCGGTCAATATATCGCCCAGCCAGTCGGGATCGTTGAGCAGGGTCTCGTCGGAGGCGACCGCGCCGAGCAACTGGTCGGAGATATCGCGCGCGCGCCGCTCGTAATCGACGATCATGCGGCGCTCGCGGCTCTCCAGCCGCATCGAGAACATCTCGGCGAACTGCTCGCACACCGAGCGGCGCTCGAAGGTCGGCGAGCGCGGCGTGTAATTGTGGCAGGCGAACAGGCCCCACAGCTCCTCGTCGACGATGATCGAGATCGAGAGCGACGCCGCGACGCCCATATTCTTCAGATATTCGATGTGGATCGGCGAGACCGAGCGCAGGATCGACAGCGACAGATCGAGTTGATCGCCGGCGGCATCGATCTGCGGGACGATCGGCACCGGATCGGAAGTCACATCGCGGATCACGCGGACGAGGTTGCGCTTGTAGAGCGCACGCGCCTGCTTGGGGATGTCGCTGGCGGGATAATGCAGCCCCATGAAGCTGCCGATGCCCGGCTTGCACGCCTCGGCGACGACCTCGCCATCGCCGGTCGCGGCGAATTTATAGACCATCACGCGATCGTAGCCGAGCAGCGAGCGCACCTGCCGCGCGCCTTCGCGATAGAAAGCCGGGAGATCCTTGGCGCGATCGAGGCGTGACATCATCGCGCGCACCGAAACCGAAGGCTCGTCGCCCGGAACGCCGGCCTCCGCCTCGATCACGATCTGGCCGCCGGAATAATGGATGGCGACGTCGTAGGGCTGGCCGGACGTGCCGATCTGGCGGCCGAACAGGCGTTCGACCATGTCCGGCTCCGACAGATAGGACAGCCGGTTGCGCAGATCGTGCAACAGCGCCGGCGGCACATAATCGGCGAGCGGCGATCCGATCAGATCTTCCGGATCGAAGCCGAGAAGGTTGCGGATGTTCTTCGAAACCCGCGCGATCAACCAGTCGCGACTGACCGCGACAAGATAACCCGCAGGCTGGATCGCTCCGAGAAGATGGATGGGTTCACGATCGCAGTTGGTAAGATCGACCTTATCAAAATCTGCCACGTCGTTCCCTGTCGTTAGTCCATCGGCCCAGGTTTGTTACGCTGCGAGAACGCGAAAGACCTGTTTCGGTTTCCTAACGACGGCGCATATCCTTGCGCGAACTTGAAATCCTCATCCCTGCTCGGCGTAGAGCTTGACCAGATCGTAGAGGAAATCACGCCCGACATAGGCCGATTGCACGCCGAAGCGCTCGTTCAGGCCGTGGGCGCCATTGCCGCCGGGATCGCCCCACGGGCCGGGAACGCCGTAGGTCGGGATGCCGATGGGGGCGAGATAGGTGGCGTCGGTGGCGCCGGTCGACATCGCCGGGATCAGCGGCACGCCGGGGAAGTAGCGCGCGACCAGCTTTTCCGCCGGACCCATGATCTTCGGATCGAGCGGCGGCGTCACCGCGATGGGGCGCTGGCGCAGCACCAGGGTGATCGTCACCTTCGGATCGGCAATCGCCTTCGTCAGCGCCGCCTTGGTGGTGTCGCCATCCTCGCCGGGAATGATCCGGCAATTGACCGTCGCCTTCGCGCGCTGCGGCAGCGCGTTCGGCGCATGGCCACCCTCCAGCATCGTCGCGACGCAGGTGGTGCGCAGCATCGAATTGAAGGTGCGATCGCGCGAGACGATCGCCTCGGCGTCCTTATCCGCCGGGTTGTTCGCAAGCCGCACCATCGCCGCGCCCAGCGCATCGCCGCGCGCCGCCCCCGCCTTTGCGAAGAAGGCGCGGGTCGTATCGTTCAGCCGCATCGGGAATTTGGTGGCACGCAGCTTCACCAGCGCGTCGGACAGTTCGTAGATGGCATTGTCGTCGATCGGGATCGAGCTGTGGCCGCCGGGATTGGTCGTCTGCAGATCGAAGCTACGATTGGATTTCTCGCCGATCTGCATCGATTGGGTGACGACCTTGCCGCTGCCGTCGGCCTCGCCACCGCCGCCCTCGTTGAGCGCATATTCCGCGGCGATCAGATCGGGGCGATTCTTCGCCAGCCATTCGGCGCCGTTCATCCGGCCGCCCGATTCCTCGCCGCAGGTCAGCGCCAGCTTGATCGTGCGTTTGGGCACATATCCGCTCTTGCGGAAGCGCATCAGCGTATCGATCCAGATCGCGTCGAGCACCTTCATGTCGGCGGCGCCGCGGCCGTAGAAATAGCCGCCCTCCTCGATGAACTTGAACGGATCGCGCTCCCAATCCTCGCGCCGCGCATTCACGACATCGAGGTGGCCGAGCAGCAGCATCGGCTTGGCGGTCTTCGAACTGCCGGGCAGCACCGCGACGAGGCCGCCATCGAGCGGGAGTTTGTCGTCCTTGAACAGGGTGAGCTGATTGTCGGCGAAACCCGCGGCCTTCAGATGGGCGGCGATCTTCTCGGCCAGCGCCGTGCAGCTGCCGGTAGCGACCGACGTGTCGGTCTCGACGAGCTCGCGGTAGAGTTCACGGTAGGCGAGTTGATCGGGGCGCGGAGCGGGCGGCGGCGCGGCCAGCGAGGGGAAGGCGGCAAGCGCCGCGACGGTGGCAAGTAGGAGGCGCTTCATCCTGATCCCCGATGGAATGTGGTGGCGCCCCCTCACCTATCCGCTCGTGCTGAGCTTGTCGAAGCACTGTCCTTCTCGACCAGCGCAGAAAGCGAAGGGCAGCCCTTCGACAAGCTCAGGGTGAGCGGATTTGGGTTAGAAGCCCGGCCGCCACATCGTCGTCGCCACCTTCACCAGCGAGGGTTGCGGGCCGCCCGTGACCGGCTTGCGCGCTTCCTTGGGATCGACCGGCCAATCGAAGCTGACGCCGACCTTGCCCGACGCGACCCAGGCGACCTTGCCGGTGACGAGACCGATGCCACGCAGTTCCACCTCGACGGGCTCACCACGCAGGAAGCCACTCGGCGTCTCCGCCATCAACCCGCCCGAGGACAGGTTGCGGACCTTCACCGGCACTTCGGGGCGGTTCTGCCGTCGCATGACGGCGAGCAGGAACATGCTGTCGCGCGGTTCGGCGCGCATGCAGGCATAGCGCGCGTCATCGTCGTCTTCGGCGGGGGTAGGCGTGAAAGCGTCCATCACTCCCTCATCAGGCACCGGGGGAGAACCCTGATGACAGGAAGGCGCTGAAAACCGGTTAACACGAAAATTGTTTTGTGCGGTTCAGCATCCGCTGAACCTTGCCGCACCGGCCCGCTCCCCCACCCGGCCTCCCAACGGAAGCTTATTCTATGGGAGGCCGGGTGGGGGAGCGGGCCGGTGCGGCTATCGGCGTGCGCCGATCAAAAACCGCTTATTCTTCGCGCGAGATCTTCTCGTTGCGCTCGTGGCGCTCCTGCGCTTCCACGGTCATCGTCGCGACCGGGCGGGCTTCGAGGCGCGCGAGGCTGATCGGCTCGCCGGTCACTTCGCAATAGCCATATTCACCCTCGGCGATGCGGCGGAGCGCGGCGTCGATCTTCGAGATCAGCTTGCGCTGGCGATCGCGGGTGCGCAGCTCGATCGACCAGTCGGTCTCGCTCGAGGCACGATCGGTGACGTCCGGCTCCCGCAGCGAATCGACCTGCAACTGATCGAGCGTCCCCTGCGATTCGCGGAGGATCGACTCTTTCCAGTCGAGCAATTTTGCACGGAAATACGCCTGTTGGCGCGGATTCATGAACTCTTCGTCGGCGCTGGGACGATAATCGGGATCGAGCCCGATCGACTTCCGTTTGCCCCCCGACTCGTCGATACTCGCTACGCTAGCCATCCATTCCCTCGCCCGAAGGGTGGAAGGGGACCGCCGTCCGAACCGGACATCAGCACACCACAGCCACTCTGCCCCGGGCGCGCCTATAGCGGTGCCCCACCCCGCAAACAAGCGGGATGGGGTTATCGCATAACGATCATCCACAGGCTTTTTTGCAAGGCGTGCGACGAAGCGAGAAAGCCCGCTCCGTCAACACCCTGCGGGACGGCTATCAGCCCTTGCCGGAGCCCGCCTTGGCGCCGCCTGCCGCCTTGGCGGCGGCATCGAACTGCGCGGCGGTCATGCCGATGACTAGCCCGCCGTCACCCTGCGCGAAGGCGGTCTTGGGAAGCTGCGCGCTGGCCGAGGCCGAGGCGACGGTCACCATGTCGCCGGTCACCGCCTTCACGGTGCCGACCTTGGCGCCCGACGCGTCCTTAACATCGGCGCCGACGGCGATCGCCAGCGTCTGGCCGGCCTGCGCAGCTTTCGCTTCGATCTCGGTCTTGGTCAGGCCGATCACCGGGCCGGTCGGCCCCATGGCGAAGGACGAGACGGGGATGCCGACCTTGGTGACGCCGGTCGACAGCGTCGCGACGCCGTTGTTCAGCGCCTCGATCGAACCGACCGGAGCTCCGGCGGTGTCGACGACCTTCTGGCCGACGGCGACTGCGGCGGGCGCGGTTGCGGCGGCGGCCGGGGCCGCTGCGGCAGGCGCCGCGGCCGGAGCTGGCGTGGCGGTCTGGCCGGTCGGCAGCGGGGTGGTGGCTGCGGTCGGTGCCGCGGCCGGCGCGGGTGCGGCGGTCTGCGCGGCGAGCGGCGCGAACGCCACGGTGCTACTCAGCAGAAGGACGGTAAAGCTACGCATCGAACATCTCCTAAACTACTCACTCGAACTCGGCGGCCGTGTTCCGGCCTCGCCTAGACAATGCGGGAAGCGCGAAGAGGTTTCACAGACGAAACGCCCGGACGTGCGCCCGCCACGATCAATCCCTGCCGATCCCGACCAGAATCTGTTCGATCTGATCGACCGCAAAACCGGTCAGATCCTTCGGAACCTCCTGAATCAGGCGGCTTTCGACCTCGGAATGATAATGTTTGCGAAGCTCGCCCAGCGCGCGCGGCGGGGCGACGACGATCAGGTCCGAATAGTCGCCGGCAAGCGCGCCGCGATTGAGCACGTCGGCCGAATCGGCGAGGAATCTCTGTTCGGACTGCTCGTGGAAATCGGCCTCGCCCATCGCGCTGCCGCGACCGTTCGGGCCGGCGGTGCGCCCGGCGGGGCCGCTCTTGATTTCCTGATCGGCGGCATCGGCCTGCTCGGTCGCTTCCAGCACCTTCAGGTCGGGATATTGGCCGTCGCCCTCGTTGCGGAAGAACAGCATCTTGGCGCCGTCGGCGACCAGCACGCGGGCATCGTGGGGGACTTGCATGGGGCATTCCTTCCGATTGTAGGTGTCGGGGGTGGAACGCCGCGCCTGCCGATGGGGTTGCGGCGGACAAGAGGCGGAGCCATAGCCCGGCCATGCACGACATACGCGCCATAAGGGACGATCCCGCCGCATTCGATCAGGGGCTGAGCCGCCGGGGGCTGGCGCCCTTCTCCGCTTCGCTTCTCGCGCTCGACGAGGCGCGCCGCGCGACGGTAAGCGAGGCGCAGGCGCTGCAGACGCGGCGCAACGAGGCCTCCAAGGCGATCGGCCAGGCGAAGGCACAGAAGGACGAGGCCAAGGCGGCCGAACTGATGGCCGAGGTCGCGACGATCAAGGAACGGCTCGGCGCGCTTGCGACCGAGGAACCCGCTGCCATCGCCGCGCTCGACGAGGCGCTGGCCGCCTTGCCCAACATTCCCGCGCCCGATGTCCCCCTTGGCGAGGACGAGGACGGCAATGTCGAGCAGAAAAGCTGGGGCAGCCCCCGTGCCTTCGATTTCGAGCCCAAGGATCATGCCGATCTGGGCCCGCCGCTCGGCCTCGATTTCGAGGGCGGCGCGCGGATCGCGGGCGCGCGCTTCACGATGCTCACCGGCCCGATCGCCCGCCTCCACCGCGCGCTCGGCCAATATATGCTCGATCTGCAGACGACCGAGGCAGGCCACACCGAAATGGCGCCGCCCTTGCTCGTCCGCGACGAAGCGGTGTTCGGCACCGGCCAATTGCCCAAGTTCGCCGAAGATCTGTTCCGCACGACCGACGGCCGCTGGCTGATCCCCACGGCCGAGGTGAGCTTGACCAACTACATCCACGGCCAGATCCTCGCCGACGGCGACCTGCCGATGCGGCTCACCGCCCTCACCCCCTGCTTCCGATCCGAGGCGGGTGCGGCGGGCCGTGATACGCGCGGGCTGATCCGCCAGCACCAGTTCGAGAAGGTCGAGCTCGTCACCATCGCCCGTCCCGAGGACAGCGATGCCGAGCATGAGCGGATGACGCTCGCCGCCGAGCGCGTGCTGGAGCGGCTGAACCTCCCCTATCGCCGCATGCTGCTCTGCTCGGGCGACATGGGCTTCACCGCGCGCAAGACCTTCGATCTCGAAGTCTGGCTGCCCGGCCAGCAGAAATATCGCGAGATTTCGAGCTGTTCGAACTGCGGCGATTTCCAGGCGCGGCGGATGGACGCCCGCTACCGCCCGGCCGAGGGCAAGGGCACCGCGTTCGTCCACACGCTCAACGGCTCCGGCCTCGCCGTCGGCCGCGCGCTGGTGGCGGTGATCGAGAATTATCAGGAGGCCGACGGATCGGTGACGGTCCCGGAGGTGCTGCTGCCCTACATGGGCGGCGTGACCCGGCTCAGCCCCGCCTGATGCGCGCTATTCCTTCTCCGCTCATCCCGAGCGCAGTCGAGGGACTGACAGCATCGAGCGAAGTCGAGATGCGAAGGTTGGAATCCAGCCAGACGGCCCTCGACTACGCTCGGTCCTGCGGGTCCCTCGACTTCGCTCGGGATGAGCGGAATATGTGGGACGGGCGGGGTTTGGATTTCTGATGCGGATCGCGGCCCTGCTCTTCGCCGCGACAATGCCCCTGATGGCGGCGGCGCCCCCTGCCCCCGCGCCCGACGCGCCCGCTGCGCCGGTGTGGGAGGCGAAGAAGGTCACTCCCGCCGCCAAGGAGGTGAAGGCGCAGAATTACGTCGTCGCGGCGGGCGACACGCTGTCGCACGTCGTGATCAAGACCGGCGCGGGCGCCGATGCGATCATCCACACCAACGGCCTCGCCCCACCCTACCGGCTGAAACCGGGCCAGAAGCTGCAGATCCCGGCGGGCCGCTATCACCGCGTCGGCAAGGGCGAGAGCGGCATCGCGATCGCGCGCGCCTACGGCGTCGACTGGAACCGGATCGCGATGCTCAACCATATCGACCAGGGCAATCTGCTGCGCGAGGGTGATCGGCTGCTGGTGCCGAGCGTCCGCGAAGTCTCGGTCATGAGCCTCGATGAACGCGCGCGGGCCTTCCGCATCGATCTCGACGACCTCGTCACCGGCACCGAACCCGCTCTCGGCAAGCGCGCCAAGCCGGTCGCCCCGGTCAAGACGGCCGCCAAGGCCGTGCCCGACGACCAGCCGATCGCAGCACCCAGGGAGGCCTTCTCGGGCCGCTTTGCCTGGCCGCTCAAGGGCAAGGTGATCCTCGCCTACGGCCCGCTCGCCAACGGCGGCCGCAACGACGGGATCAACATCCACGCCAAGGGCGGCGAGAAGGTGACGGCGGCGGCGGACGGCGTCGTGCGGTTCGCGGGCCGCTACCCGGCGTTCGGGCAGGTCGTCCTCGTCCAGCACGGCAGCGGCTGGGTGACGATCTACGGCTATGCCCAGCGGCTGCTGGTGGTGCGCGGCCAGGCGGTGAAGCGCGGGCAGCCGATCGTCGAGGCCGGCGCCAGCGGGGCCGCCAACGAACCCCAGCTGCATTTCGAGATCCGCGACAAGAACGGCAAGCCCGTCAACCCGACCGACCGTTTGCCGTCAGACGATTGACCCCTTTGCGCATTCCCAATGCGGACAAACGTGCCAATCTGGCACATTTCACTTGACAAATGAGAACATTTGCGCTACATATCGCGCCGTCTGAACGATTCGGGGAGAGGCCACCTCGAACGGGATGATGGGTTTCTTGCCGTCTCTGGTGATGAGGCGGAAGATAAGACCGGCGCGGAGTCATCCGGTTCGTTAGCCGAAGCTTCGCAATACAGGCCCCGCCAGCCGTTGCAGCCACAGAAGCAACGAGGGATCGTGGGGC
>Ga0164294_10004901_pt1 | contig 11570 bp, 8 predicted proteins | sample GEODES005metaG_FD_111479 | JGI IMG/M metagenome (GOLD analysis project Ga0164294, IMG submission 111479) | Oligotrophic lake water microbial communities from Sparkling Lake, Wisconsin, USA - GEODES005 metaG | ecosystem: Environmental > Aquatic > Freshwater > Lake | place: USA: Sparkling Lake...
CCCCAGATTGCGCCGGCTATTGGCGAAAGCCGGCGGCCAAGCCCGCATGCCATATATATGATTTTCTTGGTTTTTTCAACCTTCAGCGCATGTTGGCGAAGGGAGGAATGATGCACCAAACAGGACAAAACTGGGCACTGGAATCATTGGGAAATTCGCCTAGAAATTCCCAAGCAAGCCTGACCAGAAGATTTTGAATTGGCGCATGGCAAGCAACGGCCAGGCTGCTGAAATGCGGGTACCGGCCAAGAACACGGGAAGCTGAGTATCGGCCTTTTGCCAACCCACCCCGGCATTTCCTTACTGGAATGGGACGGCGTGGCGCCGCTCGGCAACAGAAGCGCGATGGCGCTGAAACATTCAGCCCTACACCCAAATGGATAACATCCGGCTTTCGCCACCAGTCCGGCTGCGCCCCGCTGTCGATCTTGAGGACGGACCAGGCGCTTGACAGCACCCCTCAATCGCCATAGCCTTATGATACAAACAAAAGTTCGCATTCCGAACATTTAGCGTGGGGAAGGGTTGGACGATGAGGCACAATTGGCTTTTGGGTACGGGACTGATCGCGCTCACGCTGGGCAATCTTCCGGCAATGGCTCAAGAGGCCCAGCCGGCCACGACTGCAGATGCCGCGGAAGAGGCGAGCGTTCAGGAACTGGTGGTGACCGGGAGCCGCATCGTTGCGTCGGGTGTCGCAGCGCCAACGCCCGTGACCGTCCTGGATTCAACCAAGATGCTTCAGCTTGCGCCTGCCGCCCTCGACGACGTCATCTCGCAGCTTCCGGCGTTCCGCAACAACTCCGGCCCGAACCAGGTACAGCGCAATGCCGGCAGCACCACGACCGGCCAGAGCATCGCCAATCTTCGCGGTCTGGGCGGGGCGCGGACCCTCACGCTGGTTGACGGCCGCCGCATGGTGCCGACCAACCCGTCTGCCACGACCAGCACGGCCATCATTCCGCTGGGCCTTGTGAAACGCATGGAAGTCGTCACCGGCGGCGCTTCGGCTGCCTATGGCTCCGACGCGGTTGCAGGTGTCGTCAACTTCATCCTTGCCGACCGCCTGGAAGGGGTCAGGGGCTCCATTTACGGCGGCATTTCAGAACATGGTGACAACGAGGAAGTCGGCGCCAACATCGCGTTCGGGATCAACGGTGCCGGCGATCGGCTGCGTCTGGTGGTCGGTGTGGACTACAACAAAAACTGGGGCGTCGGAAACATCTACAGCCGTCCCTGGAGCGCCGTGCAGCCCGGCAACAGCGGCAACCCGATCTCCTTCGGCGCGGCGCGCCCTGCCGGAACGGCTGCGTTCGGCTGGGCCAATGGCGTGCAGTTCGCGAACCAAACCCCGGGCGGCGTGATCAACAGCGCCACCACCCTCACCGGGGCAGCATCGACCGTGCTCAACCAGCTGACATTCAATCCCGATGGCACGACCAGCCCGCTCGTGCGCGGGCCGGTGTTCGGCAACCTGATGATCAATTCCAACAGCAACCCGATCGCGACGCCGATGGCGCAATGGAACCTCAAGCAGCCGCTGGAGCAACTGGCGTCGATGGCGCGCATCAGCTTCGACGTTTCCGAAACCATGACGCTGTTTGCCGACGTGAACTATGCGCGCAGCCGTGTGGTCACCTTCTCGCAACATCATCAGGCGGCTGCAATCACCATCCGGGCAGACAATCCGTTCCTGCCGGCCGGGATCCAGGCGCAGATGACGGCCAACAACATCGCCAGCTTCAACATGGGCCGGGTCAATACAGATTGGCTGGGAACGTCGGCCGACAACACCTACCAGAGCGCCCAGGGGATCATCGGGGTCAAGGGCAGCATTTTCGACAAGTTCAGGTGGGATGCCTCGTTCACCCACGGCCGATCCACAGTCGACGCCCAGGTCTACAGCACGCGCGAAGCCAATCTCTCTGCTGCGTTGTTTGCGGTGCGCGACAGCAGTGGCAACGTGGTCTGCGGCCCGATCGCCAGCAATCCCAACTTCGCTCCCAACCGCCTCACAAATTCCGTTCAGCCCGGAAATGTGTTGCCCGGCTGCGTTCCGATGAATCCGTTCGGGGTCGGCAATGTCACCGATGCGGTCCGCGACTATGTGTCAGGCTTCCAACCGACGGACATCACGATGGATCGCACCGTGGCGGCGGTCAATCTGTCGGGTCCGCTATTCCGCCTGCCGGGGGGCAACGCGCAGATCGCCGTCGGTGCCGAAGCGCGCTGGGACGGGCTGGATCAGGTGGCAGACGATCTGCAGATCCGTGGGCTGTATTCTGCCGGCAACAACCGGTCCTACAGCGGCAGGGAACGCGTGCAGGAAGCCTATGCCGAAATCGAACTGCCGATACTCGATCAGATTTCGCTGAACGGCGCGATCAGACGCACCAATTACCGGCAGTCAGGGTCGGTCACGACGTGGAAGGTCGGCGGCACGCTGGAGCCCTTGGAGGGCCTGCGCCTGCGCGCCACGCGGTCGCGTGACATTCGTGCGCCATCGCTTTCGGACCTGTTCTTGCTGGGCGGGGTTTCGGCGACCGGCTCCTTCGTCAATCCCTTCAACGGCCAATCGGATCGCCTGCCGGTGCAAACGACCGGCAACGCGGCGCTGCGCCCGGAAACGGCCGACACGTTCACGGCCGGCATCACCTATCAAGGGCACGATGCGCTGGCTGGCCTGCGGCTCTCGCTGGATTACTACCGCATCAAGGTGAAGGACGTGATCGCCACGGTCGGCGCGACGGATGTGCTGGCGCGCTGCTTTGGTGGGCAGCAGATCTATTGTTCGGCCATCACCTTCGACAACTCGCCATTTGGCATTGCGAAGATCTTCGTGCAGCCGTTCAACCAATCGCTGCTCGATGTTGAAGGCGTCGATGCCGAGATCGGCTATCGCACGCGCCTGGCTGGCGTGGGCCTGCCCGGCGAGATCGATGCGTCCATGTTCATATCCTGGCTCCGCCATTATCGCAGCACCGACCTCGCCGGCCCGGGTGGCACCACGCTCGACTTTGCCGGTTATCAGAATTCCGCGCCGAAGCAGACCGCAAGTGCATTCCTCAGCTATCATCTGGATCCGATCACGATCGGTCTGCAGATGCGCGCCTTCTCCAGCATCTCCTACTCGCCCCTGTTTTTCGGCCCCGGCGAGGCGGGATATAATCCGGCGCTTTCCACCAGCATCAACAAGAACCGGTTCGAGCCACAGGCCATGTTCAACCTGAATCTGGCCTATGATCTGAAGATCGCGGGCAGGAAGGTGCAGCTCTTTGGCAACGTGGCCAACCTCACCAACCGCAATCCGCCCGAATTTGCGATTGCTGCCATCAATCTTGGCGGCAACCCGTATGATTATGTCGGCCGCTCATACAAGTTCGGCCTGCGGTTCGAAATGTGATGCGCCGCGCACTCGCTCCTTTGGCCTTGCTGGTTGCGACGGCGGCGCCGCTTTGCCAGCCGGCTGACGCCCAGACCGTGCTTTCGGATTATGAAAGCAACGATGCCGCCCAGAAAGCGCGTGCTAGCGCCGTCTGGCGGCTTGCGTTCCGCCCGACCCGGCAGGTGCTGGAACAGACCGTCGCCGGACTGCGCCGCACCCCCGGCGTGGCGCCGGAGCTGGTGGCCGAGGTCGACAGGCTGGTGGCTGCCACCCAGGGCAAGCCGGACACGGAGGCGCGCCGGGGCTTGATGCAGGCGGCGTCGCTGTTGCTCGGCAAGCCGTGGACAGCCGGCCAGGCGATGGTTGCTGCAACATCCCTGTCGCCCGCGCAGCCCGTTGCCACCGGCAACGCTGCGGTGATGATCCTTGCCCCGGGCTTTGCGACGCCAGCTGTGCCCGGCGGGCGATATGAACTCGATCTGCTGCGCGCGACACCAACGGCATCCGCAACGCCGCAGCCCGGTGAGACGGTGCGCCGATTGGCGAGCGACAAGCTCACCGGCAAAATCCAATCGATCAAGGTCGATCTCAAGGGCCTGCCCGACGGCTTCTATATTGCGCAGGCGCGGGTGACAGCCCCAGATGGCGGCAGCGACCAACTCGCCAGCGGCTTCCACATCGTCAACAATCTTGCGGCGCGGCAGCAGGCGATTTCGGCGCGCCTCGACCGTACGTCCGGGCATGACAGCGCGCGGGCGACAGCACTTTACCCGTTCGAACTCGCCGCCGCGCTGAACGCCGGCCGCCGCGAAGTCATCTCTTATGATTTTCCCGCCGCGCTCAGGCGGTCCGAAGCGATTGCCGAAGCACTCGAAAAGGAGGCTGATCCTGTTGTCCAGGCCACTGGCCTTCAGAACCGCGCATACCGCTTTGCGCCGACCGGGGAGTTGCTGCCTTTTCAGCTCTATGTGCCCAAGGCATGGCGAGCGGATCGAAAATGGCCGCTGGTCGTGGCCTTGCACGGTGCCAACCTTGACGAGACCAACATGCTTGGCCGGGCTGGTGCGCGATTGCAGGCACTCGCCGAACAGCGCGGCATCATCGTGGTTGCACCGCTCGGCTACCGGCTGAACAGCGGATACGGCGTCCGCGGCATGCGCGCCCTCGCTCCCGAAGAGACGCGCCGGCGTCACAGTGAGGCCGATGTGCTCGCCGTCGCCGATCTGGTGGCCGCCGAATACAATGTCGATCCGGCACGCACCTATCTCACCGGCAATTCGATGGGCGGGGCCGGGACATGGTGGATCGGGGCCCGGCATCCACAGCGGTGGGCCGCGATCGCGCCAGCGGCCTTCGGCGGGGTCGAGCAGGACTATGTCTCCGGGCTGGCACAGCTGCCCATATTGGCGGTCGTGGGTGATCGCGACGAGCTGGGCATGCGAGACCGTGTGGCTGAATCCGTCGCGCTCCTGCGCAGCAACGGTCTTCGTCCCGGCTATCTCGAAATTCCTGGCGGCACCCATGCCAGCGGCTTCGACATCGCACTGCCGCAAATCCTGGATTTCTTTGGCCAGCATCGGAAATGATGCGTCCTGCCGCTCTCTCCCGGCGTTGCGCGCCGCCCGTGTTGCCTGCGGGCAAGCTGATGCTTAGCAAAGCATCATCTGCGGGTGTCGTGAGGAATTCGAAAATGAGCGACGACAAGAATATCGTGAAGTCTGTGGCCAAGGCCTTTGCCGTGCTGCAAGCCTTCGGGCCCGACACCAGCGAGTTGGTGCTGGCCGACGTCGCGCGCGCCGCCAGTTGCGACAACGCCACCGCCTTCCGGATGCTCACGACCCTGGTCGCGCTCGGCTATGTCGAAAAGGTGCCCGAAAGCCGGCGTTTCCGGCTTACCTTCAAGTGCCTGGAACTTGGCTTCAACGCCATCGCCCGCTCCGACATTCGGGCGCTGGCCCGCCCGTTGCTGCGCTCTTTGGTGAACGAACGCATCGAAGCCGCGTCCATCGGAGTCCTCGATCATCACGAGGTCGTCTATGTCGAACGCATCCAGGCCGGGCTCCAGCGCCTCGCCGTCGATGTGCGGGTCGGCAACCGGGTGCCCGCCTTCTCGTCGGCGCTGGGCCGCGCCATCCTTGCGCACCTGCCAATCGCAGATGAACGCGCCATTCTTGAAGCCAATCCGCCCAAGCCGCTGACGGCACAGACCGTCACCGACATTGATGCGCTGCTGGCCACACTCGATCAGGTGCGGCGCGACGGCTTTGCGGTGTCGGATCAGGAAACCGTCACGGGCTTACGCGTGCTGGCGGCGCCGATCACCGATGTCGATGGCGTGCCGATCGCCGCCATGAGCGTGGCCGCGCCCACCTTTGGCCAGACGCTGGACGAATTCATCGCCGCGGCCGCCGGCCCGACCTGCGCGGCCGCGCAACAGTTATCGTTGGCTGTTCGTGCCGCCGGTGCCACGGCCGCCCATCCCCTATCCCCTTGACGCCCCCAACAGGAGTTTCGTGCCGGTGCACAGCGCTATCGATTTCAAAGGCCTGATCCCGGCCACTGCCGTTCCGTTCCGGGACGACTTCAGCATCGATGCCGATGCACTTGCGCATTTTGCGCGCTGGCTGTGCGGCCAGCCCGGCATAAAGGCACTGATGACCAACGGCCACACCGGTGAGGTCTTTTCGCTCACCACGCGCGAACGCGCCGAGGTGACCCGCCTGACGGTTGAAGCCGTTGCCGGCAAGGTGCCGGTCATCTCCTCCATCGTGTGCGAAGGCACGGCCGAGGCCGCCGAACATGCATTGATGGCGCGCGATGCAGGTGCCAGCGCGCTGGACGTGATGCCGCCGCACCACTGGCTGCGCTTCGGATTCCGCGCGTCGCACGTCATCGACTATTTCGACAATATTGCCCGCGCATCGGGCCTGCCGCTGGTCGTCCATGTCTATCCGGCCTGGACCAAGGCCTCCTTCCCTTCGGCGCTGCTGGCCGAACTGGCCCAGATGGAGGCGGTACAGGCGTTCAAGATCGGCACCCGCGAGATGAACAAATATGCCAGCGACCTCGCCGCCATCCGCGCGGTGGCGCCGGAAAAGGCGCTGCTCACCTGCCACGATGAATATCTGCTGGCCTCGATGGTGCAGGGGATCGACGGCGCCCTCGTCGGCTTCGCCTCGCTAATCCCCGGCCTGATCTGGGATCTGCTGCAGGCCGTGAAGGCGGGCAATCTGGCCGAGGCACAGCGCGTGCAAAAGCTGATCGATCCGTTGAAGGATGCGGTTTACGGCAGCGGCGAACCCACCGGCGAAGCCCATGCCTGCATGAAAGCGGCGATGGTCGAAGCCGGCATTCTGCCCAGCGGGCGCATGCGGCCGCCCACCGTGGAGCCCAGCGTCGCAGAACTGGCTCGCATCGCCGCTGCGGTAAAGGCGGCCGGCATTTCGCCAGCCCTCGCCGCCTGAAACCGACATGGCCGCGGCACGCACAGTCGCCGTTACCGGTGCCGCATCCGGCATCGGTGCAGCCATCGCCCGCCGCCTGGCGGCGGACGGCTGGGCCGTGACGGGCATCGATCTTCGGCCGCACAACGCCGATCTGCCGCCGTTGGCAGGCTGGCACATGGCCAACCTCGCAGATCCCGAAAGCGCGGCACAAGCCGGCCTTGCGTTGGCTGGCACCGACGCCCTGGTTCATGCCGCAGGGCTGATGCGCACCGGTGCTCATGATCAGGCCGCCCACGCCGACGGCGACCTGATGTGGGCCGTGCATGTGCGGGCGCTGGCCCTGCTGGCGGCTAAAATGGTGCCGGCCATGCCCGCCGGGGGCCGTATCGTCGCCATCGGCAGCCGCACCAGCGCCGGCGCGGCCAACAAGGGCCTCTATGCAGCCAGCAAGGCGGCTCTGATCGGTTATGTGCGCTCGCTCGCTGCCGAAGTGGCGTCGCGCGGCATCACCGCCAATATCGTGGCACCCGCCGCCACGGCAACGCCGATGCTCGCCGATCCGGACCGCCAGGGCGTGCCGCCGCTTCTGCCGCCTATCGGCCGCTATGTAGAACCGGCCGAGGTTGCTGCCGCCACGGCCTTTCTCCTTGGCCCCGAAGCCGGTGCCATCACTGGCCAGCAGCTCATCATCTGCGGCGGCGCCTCGTTGTGACCGCCGCTGCCATCAGGAACCTGTCGTGACCATCCGCATCCTCGATATCGTCGAAGTCACCAAGCCGATCGCCTCGCCGATCCGCAACGCCTACATCGATTTTTCGAAGATGACCGCCAGCCTCGTCGCGGTTGTCACCAACGTCGAACGCAATGGCCGCCGGGTTGTCGGCTATGGCTTCAACTCCAATGGCCGCTATGGTCAGGGCGGCCTGATCCGCGAGCGTTTCGCCGGCCGCATTCGCGAGGCCGAACCGGCTGCGCTGCTCGATGAGAGCGGCGATAATCTGTGCCCGCACCGCATCTGGGCGGCAATGATGACCAATGAAAAGCCCGGCGGCCATGGTGAACGCTCCGTCGCTGTCGGCACCATTGACATGGCGGTGTGGGATGCCGTCGCCAAGATTGCCGACAAGCCCCTGTTCCACCTGCTGGCGGAACGCGCCGATCGCACGCCCGATCCGCGCGTCTTTGTCTATGCGGCCGGCGGTTATTATTACCCTGGCAAGGACGACGCCGCGCTCCGCGCCGAAATGCGCAGTTACATCGATCGCGGCTACACCGTCGTGAAGATGAAGATCGGCGGCGAGAGCCTCGCCATCGATCGCCGCCGCATCGAATCCGTGCTCGCCGAAATCGGCAGCGACGCGCAGCTCGCCGTCGATGCCAACGGCCGCTTCGATACGCTCACGGCGATCCAATATGCCCGCGCCCTCCGGGAGTATCCGCTGTTCTGGTACGAGGAAGCCGGCGACCCGCTCGACTATCGCCTGCAGGCGGCGCTGGCCGAGTTCTACCCCGGCGCCATGGCAACCGGTGAAAATCTGTTCAGCCATCAGGATGCGGCCAACCTGCTGCGCTATGGCGGCATGCGGCCTGATCGCGACTGGCTGCAGTTCGATTGCGCGCTGTCCTATGGGTTGGTGGAATATCTGCGCACGCTTGACGTGCTGCGCGAGGCCGGCTGGTCGCCGTCGCGCTGCATTCCGCATGGCGGCCATCAGATGTCGCTGAACATTGCGGCGGGCCTCGGCCTTGGCGGCAATGAAAGCTACCCCGATCTCTTCCAGCCCTATGGTGGCTTCCCTGACGGCGTCCGCGTCGAGGCCGGCCATATCGTCATGCCCGCGCTTCCCGGCATCGGCTTTGAAGGCAAATCCGATCTCATCCGCGTCATGCGCGATCTGGCGCAATAGGCCCGGTCATGGCCAACTCTCCCTTCACACCGGCCGAAACCGCGATCATCTTCATCGCGATCGCTGCCTATATCGCCTTCACCGGCTGGTTGACCTATCGCCTGCGCAGCCGAACCAACGCCGATTACATGGTCGGCAGCCGCGCAATGCCGGCGCTCGTGGTCGGCGTGCTGCTGATGTCCGAGTTCATCGGCGCAAAATCGACGATCGGCACCGCGCAGGAGGCCTTCCAGTCGGGCATGGCGGCAGCGTGGTCGGTGATCGGCGCCTCCCTCGGCTTCCTGCTGTTCGGCCTGTTCTTTGCCGGCCGGATCTACGGCACCGGCGAATACACGATCTCGGCAGCAATCTCCCAGCGCTATGGGCGCGGCACCATGACCATGGTCTCCATCATCATGATCTATGCGCTGCTGCTGGTGAATGTCGGCAACTATGTCAGCGGCGCTGCGGCGATCAGCCAGATTCTGGGCATGAAGCTGAGCTGGTCGATGGTCATCATCGCGCTGGTCAGCACCTTCTACCATGTCTTTGGCGGCATGAAGGGCATTGCCTATGTCACGCTGCTGCACAGCGCGCTGAAACTGGCCGGAATTGCCATACTGGCCGCGGTCGCCGTCACCGCGGCGGGCGGGGTGCCGGAACTGCAGGCCAGCTTGCCGCCGGACTATTTCTCGTGGGATGGCAAGATCGGCATCGCCACCATTGTCGCCTGGACGATCGCGACCATCGGCGCCATCTTTTCGACCCAGTATATCATCCAGGCCATATCGTCGACGGCCAATGCCCGCGAGGCCCGCAAGGCGGCGCTGTACGCCTCGCTGTTCTGCTTCCCGATCGGTTTCATGCTCGCGGCCGTCGGCGTTGCCGCCAAGCTTGTCCAACCGGATCTTGAAAGTCTTTATGCGCTGCCGATGTTCCTCGGCCGCATGCCACTGTGGATGGCAACCGCCGTCACCGTCTCGCTGGTGGCATCGGTGTTCGTCTCGGTCAGCACAGTGGCCCTGGCGATTGCCTCACTTGTCATCCGCGACTTCTATGTGCCCTGGCGCGCGCCGGACGCCGATCAGCAATTTCGGGCCACCCGCATCGCGGCCATAGTCATCGCTTTCCTCCCACTTCTTTTCGCGCTGTTCGTGCCCGAAATCCTCAAGCTCTCCTTCTTCACCCGCGCACTGCGTCTCTCCATCGCCATCGTCGCGGTCATCGGCCTCACCCTGCCGCATTATGCCACTGCGCGCGGCGCCACCCTGGCGCTGGGTGCCTCGGCCGCGATGACAACGGGCTGGTACCTGCTCGACAACCCTGGGGGCATCGACAACATCTATGTCGCGCTGGTGGTGCCCCTCATCGTGATCTTTATCGAACGCCTGTTCGGTCGCTCCCCCAGCGGCCCGGAGAAATAGCCATGCGCCCCGTCGTCCCTCTGCTGATCGCTGCCCTGGCATTTGCCGCGCCCGCCGCTGCCGGTCCGGTGCCGCTCGGCCAGGACGGCCAGACCAGCGTTCCCGCACTGGATGTGCCCTCCAGCGATTTGATGAGCCCGGAAGGCAACCAGTCACGCGTCGAACATATCCTCACCGAACGCGCGCTGAAGGGCACGCCGCTCGACGCCTTCAACGCCGCGCTGTTCGGTCCGCGGCTGGAGCGCACCAAGGTGGCCTTTCCGGTCACCGTCCGCCAGGATCGCATCGCCGGCGTCCCTGTCCTGATTTATGAACCGAACGGCGGTGTTGCCCCATCTCGCCGCCGGCAGCTGCTGATTAACGTCCACGGTGGCGGTTTTGTGGGGTGTTTCACCGAATGCGGTGGGCTTGAAAGCATCCCCATCGCCGCACTCACCGGCTTGAAGGTGGTCAGCATCGATTATCGCCTCGCCCCGGCCGCACGCTTTCCGGCTGCCAGCGAAGACGTCGCTGCCGTGTATCGCGCCCTTCTAAAGGAGATTCCAGCCAAAGGCATCGGCCTGTTCGGATGCTCGGCCGGCGGTTTGCTCACAGCGCAATCCTTGGCCTGGTTCCAGACCCACGACCTGCCGGCGCCAGCGGCCGCCGGCGTGTTTTGCGCCGGCGGCGATCCGGGCATGGGCGGCGACAGCCGCATCATCGGCATGGTGCTGGGCGACGGCGAAACACCCGACGGCCCGGCCGGTGGACCACCTCGCGGCTACATGCAGGGCGCGCGCCCAAATGATTCCGCCGCATTCCCCGCTTCCGATCCTGCCACGCTGCGCCGCTTCCCGCCGACCTTGATCGTCGTCGGCACCCGCGATTTTGCGCTGAGCAGCGCCGTCAATCTGCACAGCAAGCTTGTTGCCAATGATGTCGATGCCCGTTTGCACGTATGGGAAGGCGGCCGCCACGCCTTCTTCTACGATGTCCGCGTGCCCGAAGCGCGCGAGGCTTATGATGTGATCGCGAAATTCTTCACTGACCGGCTTCGCTGATCGCGGATCACGGACCCTCCTTCGCCTTCTTGTAGATCATACGTGCGACGGAATGTTTCGTGAAGGACTGAAGAAATTGCTCTCATGATCCAGAGCAAACGATTCACCACCGGCCGCGGCATCGGCGACACGGCTGGCACCAACAACTAATGAACCGTCACGCTCGCGCCGGATGAACCGAATAATCGGCTTTTGCCGAGAGGCCGGTGACGTGCACCCCTGAATTGGCGCCATTTTTGGGTAGAGTCCGTTTCTCGAGGAGACGGACGACCATGGGCGGGATCGCGACCGCCAGCGGCACTCTACCGATACAGTCCTGATCGAAAGGGCGAACGCCCGGCCGAACATCTGCGCGACTTTACAGGCTGCATCCACGCTGATGGTTATGC
>Ga0164294_10004903_pt1 | contig 11569 bp, 11 predicted proteins | sample GEODES005metaG_FD_111479 | JGI IMG/M metagenome (GOLD analysis project Ga0164294, IMG submission 111479) | Oligotrophic lake water microbial communities from Sparkling Lake, Wisconsin, USA - GEODES005 metaG | ecosystem: Environmental > Aquatic > Freshwater > Lake | place: USA: Sparkling Lake...
AGTTAGCACGTATGTCTGAGGTCGAACATTCCTTTGCCACAGCGTACTCGAAAGAGGAGAACGGTCTCGTCGAGTGTGCCAATGTTTAATGACGCACGCGTGCACGACAAGTGGTCATTCAAGCAGTTACTCAAGGTACAACGTATTCTGAATACTCTCGATTCCATTGTCGAATCGGATCATTGCTTCGGGTTTAGCCCACCGTACTAGTCAAGTAGCCCTACCCGATACAATGGATAACTGGGTTGCACGACAGCACACCCTAGACGGATTCGATTTACATAATCGAAGATCTAGTGTCCGACAAGCGGATCACTACACACGATCCCATCCACACTAATCCGTTGACTGTAGCTCAACACAATGAGCAAGAGTTCATCGTGGAGGCGATCCTTAGACACCGCAGCGACCGCAATCGACGACCCACCCTGCAATTCAACGTCAGGTGGTCCGGATTCGATGATTCCAGTAACAGGTGGATAAACTCATCCGACGGGAGCACAAGTTGCCACGGAGAATCTTTCTCAAGATTGCTTTTCCCTTAGGTTTTTAGTGAGTGAAGCCTCATACACCTCCGTGGACCATACTTCGCATGCCACCCTGAGCTCATTCATCCACCCTCACACTCTGTGCATACATGATTTGATTGTCTGACCGATCTCCAAAAGGAGAGGGGTACTGAGACACTTCAGTACGTACTAAGTACATACTGCCTGTCACTTTGCCCGTTTCACACCTGACTCAGACTTCTTTCACCACACATTCTGTACACTACACAAAGTACACTCTGTTTGTTCACCATTCACTCTTGTAGAAAATCCTCTGTTAACTACAATCGCACCTCACGTCTTCACTGCTGAGCCACATTAAGTTATTTTATTAATCAAAAGAGGGTGTAAGTAAACTAATGATCGGCATTGATATCTTTTTCTCTACATATACAATTACTCCATAAATCAAATACCATCGGTGTAGTTTCTACTCGTTCATGCGAATAAGTTATATCATGAACGCCTGTTCATGTTCATGTTGCTGAGAGTAATGAAGATTTTGTACGTACACAGGTACACAGTACAAAGTTTACTGTTCAACGTCACACTGTTCACTCATACAGTTAACTTTAATCGTTAAAAGGATGGAGTATTCGACGTTGAGTACAGTATTTGCAAGATGTCACAGTATTATTTGGAGTTATTTAACTGTAAAAGATGTATTATTACTATCAGAATGCAGCAAATTCACATCGAATGTACTCATCACCTCGGAATCCATCGATGAGATCATCCATACGAAACAGGGGAGTATTTTCGACATACATAGGTTCCCCATCAAATATAGCTTCAGATTTCCACAACAACTCACATTAGGTTTGTTTAGAAGTGTGATTAATCAATTAAAAGTGTCAAGCGAAGCAACTATATCCATAAATGAAAGCAATGGAAGAATTAACCTCAGCATCGGCAACATCTTCAATGCTCACGATGCTTACCTAGTGTCTGAAGTTGATGTTGAGGAAGAGCAAATGGAGGACCAGGAGATATACAAACATCTGGAGATCGCATCTTACGATGAATACGACGACTTCAATCCCAGACATCCCATGCCGAGAGAGAAAGCACATCGACGCGGCGACAGCTACTTCAATTCTGATATTGAATTAGTCGTTAATGAACTCCCAATCAATTCCAATATGGATGTGGGAGCCATTGCGTCGTCGATCTCTAATGTGAACCTGAACGACACCTATGACTATGAGGTAACAAAGAAGAAAGGTGGCAACGACTTGAAGAGCAGGCTGTTGGCAAGGAAGAAAGCAGCTCAGGCGGATCTCCTACGTCCATTGGATGAAGGAGACGACGGATATAGTGTGCCTTCTACTTCCATGAAGTCTTCAAGTAATGATGAGCAGCAGTGCGTGACCCTGCATCCTTACCAATCATAATCGTATGTGGAAGTGATGCAGTGATAACTCGTAGAGGAAATCAATTAATCAATTATTGCTATGTGTACGTGGACGAGTTTGCATCTCTACAAGACGACACCCAATCTATCACTGTATGTAAGATGTAATCATCACTATGCTATACAAAGTAAATATCACTTATGCACTGTACTATGCAGTGACAATATTGACTTCTTTAACAACTGGTATAATTTTAAGAGCTTCAATCATTTTCTAGATGCTCCACTAGGAGGTTTTCACTTGTTGACTCAATAGGCTTAATCTCAAACACAGCCATGATTGGTAAGTGATCAGAAGCGGGAATTGAGCTGCCATAAGACCCACCGCGAATTGTTTTAGCAAATGCTGCCACTACTCTAACATTGGATGGTAGGTTGCTCAGGATCCAATCCAATGTGCGATTAGGTCTCATTTCTTCCATCGGGTGAGATGGCCTATATTTAAAAACAAAATAGATAAATATCGTCATGAAAGGCAGTGCAAATTAGAATGTATCATTGTTCATTCCATAAACTACGAGGAAATATCACGTTACCTGACAGGGTGAGTGATAGGTGGAGACAAATCGAGAGCTTCGAAGACATCCACAAATCCCATCTCTTCGTTAAGAATTCGTATAGGATGGTAGTCGTCGTTCAAGTCACCTCCGAATATCACACACTCACCCTCCCCAAATAGTCGACGGAAGTACTGGCATACTTTCAAGCTGGTGGGAATTCGTTGGTTGATACCGGACAAGATCTCTTCAGAGCTACCAACCCAGGGAAAATGAGCTGTAGATACAAATATATGCATGCTAGGATTTATCCTGATGGACAGCCTCACCCAGAATAGGCATCGATCAGGATACTCCGTTAGATCCAGTTGACACTGCCCGTAATCCTTCAACGCGAACAATTCATCATTCCAATATATATTTGACTCTGTCAACCAACCCCTCGGAAGGGGCTTGGTCTCATCGGTGCTACTCGTCACACGCTTATATTTCAATAAATGAGTATCTAAGAAGTATATGATCTCAGGCGTTACTTCTTGCAATAAATATATGTCTGACTTCAAAGTAGAGAATAGCTTATTCAGTGGCTCCGATCGTTCCGGCCAGTACTGCTTTCCCCACACATTGAAGGTTGTCAATGAGAATCTATAAGGACATTCCATCACGATGAACTTGTTAAGTTAAGTTACGACGTTACGTAACTTAACTGTTGATAACAATATGATTTCGAAGTATCGTCTGTTATTGCGAAGCATAGAGTACGCATTCCAGGGTGATCGGACGGCGATCTCTCTGGCCAGGAAGCAACTGAGGAATGAGTTCATTAGCAACAAGATAGACGAGCAGCACACATTGGAGAAGCGACTGCGTGATATAGAGGATATCGACACGATGCTGAGGTTCCATATCGTACAGGGGAAAAGAAAGGATGACGGAAAGTTTGGTACGTGAAGATAATTATCATGCTACTTTAGTCTTAATCCTTCCAATGCCATCTCAGAGGTCTCACTAACTCCTGAGCATCATGTCACTATTGAGGCGGGACAAAGCTTACAGCATGGACCTGGTACGATTTTTATTTTATTTTAGTATACTATCTCTAAGAGCATATGCATTATTGACGATCATCGTCACTCAGAGTTGGAGCCTATCGATCCCAGCTACATTGGAATGCCTGTTACCATAAGTCAGACCAAAGCTGATGGGAAAAAGTTCGACTTCACCGATGCCATATAGCGCGTGCGAAGTTTTCACTCTAGGCACAATGATGTGAATTGCGTTAATTGCATATCATCAGTTAGCCACACTCATATCTGCTTAACCTACACTCTCTTTAAGGACAGAACCTACCGGTCAATAACTTTCGTTTGAAGTTAAGCCAAGTATCACTAGGCACATCATACTAGACTGGTAGATTGTTAGAAATTAGTCGAATATCTCAACAAACAGTATTCGAAGGAACTATACATAAAATAAATGCTGTTGATACTCGTCATTAAGCATGGCATGTGACTGCACTACAGTCGTGTCTTTCTTTAGGCGACCAAGCACTTCTTCAACGCGGTAGACCAAGCGGAAAGATCATCAACCTATCACACAACACACAACATCGCCATGCATGTAAGTACAGCAGAATAGCTCATATGCACAATACACCTAATCATACCTGTAGATCGATGTTGCTCTTCTCCCCGGGGGTCTTGATGGAGACCATATCCCCGATGACCTCCACGGTAGTTGAGTTGCCACTGAGCACGCGGGACTTGGAGGCGCCCTCCTTGCCCTCCGTCTTAGACCAGTAGAAGGTCTTAGTGTTATAGTCGATCCAGACGAATCGCTTCTTGTAGCTGGACTCCGTACTCAGCTTTTTGTACTGGAAGGATCCACCGGTGATCGACACAGAAGTGCACTTCATGAAGGCATCATATGCTGCTTTCTTGGCGATCTTCTGGGCTTCCTCGTCAGCCTTCTTCTTCTTCGCAGCCTCCTCCTTAGCAACCCTCTCCGCCTCCTTTTTCTCCGCCTCAGCTTTCAAGAATGCCTCATGAATATCCTTCAACGGTTTCGCTACGGAGGCAGCAATGCCTGATGGCAGAGTCAACTCGCGACCCAGAATGATAGTCATATCAGTCATGTCAGAAGTCTGAGATGGGTCCTTATTCTCGATCAGCTTGTAGAGCTCCAACCATCCATCCACCTGCCAGTCTGGCATCCCGAGGTTCGAAGCGTACTCCTTGGTAACTTTGTGAGCCACCTGCAAATGAGAACCCAACGACAATTAAAGACATCAATACGATAGGAAAGAGTTACACACAGCAAATAACATGCTCATAGTATCCACTCACCTGTACATGCTTCACAGGGAGTCCGAGGGCATCAGAGAAAGCTTCAGCATAGTGGCCCTCACTGCAAAGGGCTCCGGTCAGATTCAAAGTCATTCCCGCATACTGCTTGGCATTGATCATGATCTTCGCAATGCATTCACCGATGTCTCCAACGGAGGCAGCATTGTAGAGGATGTTCGATGCGATGGGAGAGTAGAACTCTCCCTTGCAGGCAATAGACTCGAGCTGACCCAGTACGTTCTCCATAAATAGAGGCAGACGGACAATTGTGTGGGTAAGGCCTGAGTTCTTCACATAATCCTCTATTTGAATCCCTTGATCAGCGAAGACAGTGCCAGGTACACTGACGGATGTGAAAGAGAGCACAATAACGTGAGGCACACCGGCATCTTTACATGCTTTGATGGCAGCGATAGAGAGATTGGTACGCTCTTTGTCACCGGGAGTGACGATGAACACACAATCCACACCAGTGAAAGCAGGTACCATTGTATGGGGAAGGTTCATGTCAGCCTTCACTAGAGTAACGCCCGGAATCGCTAGTGGAGCATTCTTAGGAGAGTCCAAATTACGGACACCAGCGAAAATAGTGAAATCTTTCTTGTATTTCGCCAAGGACTTAATAGTAGCGACTCCGACGTATCCAGAAGCCCCGATTACCATAAGATCATTTGTCTGTGATATAGAAGGCTTCAATGGATTTTCCGCATAAACAAAAGCCTTCTCCCATAGAGAAAAGGCCTCAGCAGTGGGGGCACCGAACTCCACACTACTGCCACTCTTACGAGACCCAGAGCTGGATACTTCGATGGAGAACGATATTTGACCGACCTTGGTGAATTTGCAATCACGCGCTAATAGAAAGGTGCCTTTCTTCTCGATCTTCTCGGCATCAGTGTAATAATCGAACATAAATGTTTTACCATGTGCTGCAACTGTTAGCACACAGTATCTCTTCTTCGATGAGCCTAATGCTCCACCGTCTTTAGTCAACCAACCTTCAAATAATACAGACATGATAATTACGATGATAAATTAACTTAAGTTACTGCGAACACCAAGATTGAGTGATTGGCGAGAAAAATCTTTCTGAGATAAAGTACGGCAACGGGAAAAAGAGGAAAAGGGGATGTTCATGGAAGCTGTTTAGTCGTAAGTTGATTTACAACCCTAATATTTTATTCTAATAAACATGTGATCTTTTTTACAACACTCAGAAAGGTAAGTAGAGAAAATATCAGTACATAATGTGTGAGCACAGAAGTCATGATGAGATCGAACTACAACTGTTAATTTATATTAATTTTCTGAGAGAGGACCATGGTAACAGCAGACGTGCCGATGAACACTGTATATTCGCCTTTCACCAACATCCAGCTGTGGCTGTCCGTATTCCATATCGATACATCTCTTTTCGTGATGGTGAAGAGGATTCGGACATGATCTTTCTCTACGAGGGTAACCTTTTTGAAGTACTTCAGCTGCTTGATTGGTTCGTTGGCATCAATTGGAAAAGATAAATATAATTGTGGAACATCCGAGCCAGACAGGGAACCAGTGTTCGTGACAACAAAAGATACTTCCGCCACTGGTATAGCAGACGTACTAACACCTACTCGCATTGATGGATCGGTAGATATGACTCTAACATCCAACGATGAATAGTGGAACGAAGTATAGGACAGCCCGTATCCGAAAGGATACAACGGGGTGACATCATTTGCTTCATACCATCTGTATGAATAAAGAGAGAGTGGAGATAATCATTAGGAGTCAATTGCAATGCATCCACATCAATCAACGACAATCAATACCTGTAACCGATCAGCAATTCCTCGATGTATGATGATTCTGGAGGGTTGCCTGTCCCGGGGAATTGCTCCGGAGTGAAGCCCACCTCATTCTCCTTGTTGGGCATGGTGACTGGCAGCCGACCGGACGGGTTCACTGCTCCGAAAAGAACATCTGCTATGGCGTTACCAGCTTCTTGTCCAGGCAGCCAGCTGATCAGAATAGAAGGCACCTGGTCATGCCATGGCAACAATACAGCTCCAGGGGCATTCACCACAACGACTGTGCGGGGATTGGCTTTCGCTATACTTGCCACAAGCTCATCTTGATTATTTCCCAGCTCTAATGTTGGTCTATCCACTGCTTCGGTGCTGCTTGTCGCCACAACTACAATTGATGTTGCACATTGTTGTGCAAGTTTTATAGCATCGTCCAGAATCTCACCAGAGTTATAGATCACTTTAGTTTGGCCTCCCTTTTCATTCAACGCATTTTTTATCCCCTGAGAGGGAGTGACCACATAAGCAGGAGTCACATGACCGCTGCCTCCACCAGATACTGTAGTCTCGTCTCCAAACACCGCGATACATGCACCTAGTTCATCCACCGAGAGAGGCAACACGGTAGCTGTTGCCAGCTTCTCATCATCTCCCATAATCTTCGGCACCTTATCGTTCTTTACAAGCACTATGGAGTTTGCTGCTAGTTCCCTCGCCAACTGATTGTGGTCATCACAGGTCACATTTGCGTGAGGGTTACCTTCGTTAAGACCGTTAAAGAGGTCACTCTCATACATAGCTGACAGTATACGCAGCACGCTACTGTCTATTTGCTTCAAGTCGATGTCTCCTATGGTGCATGGACGACATCGACAAAGAGATCAGTCACAGCAGGGTAACAGTTCCAAACAACACGACACGACGGTCCTTACCTTTGATCAATGCTGCTTCAAGTTTCTTCTCACTATAATGATACTCGTATGGCAGCTCTTGATCAAGACCTGCGGCAATCGATGGGGCAGTCGAGTAAGTTGCCAACCAGTCAGACATGACCCATCCATCGAAGCCCATATCATCTCGTAAGTGATGAAGGGTATCGATATTCTCACACGCAGAGACGTCGTTGATGCGATTGTAGGCACACATGACAGACAGCACTCCAGCATCAATAGCAGCTTGGAATGGCACGTAATACAACTCGAATCTAACTCTCTCATCCACATTGGCACTGACTTTCTTACGATCAGTCTCGATCTCATTGTTAATGAAGTGCTTTGCAGTCGCTATGATGCCATTGTCTTGGATACCCTTGACAACGTTCTTGACTAGAGCAGCACCCAGCACCGGGTCTTCACCGCAGAGGTACTCGAAGTTGCGTCCAGCGTTGGGTACACGCGCGATGCCTATGCCAGGCCCTAGAAACACATTCGCGCCTTTCTGCTTGAACTCCAGCCCCATAGCTTGAGCCCACTTGTACATGGCATCTACATCCCAGGAAGCCGCAACAGACAATGCTGACGGCCATGCGGTAGTGGTACCGACGGGCCCCGTCCTAGAGGGCTCAACCCTGAACCCTTGCGGTCCATCTTGCATCTTCAGCTCGGGGATGCTCAATCTCTCATTGCCCTTAATATTCCCGACATAATATCCTGGATATCCATGCCTTTAAAATAGTTAAGATATGAGAACAATCATAAGCTATTCGGATGAATATGGATCGATTTGATTACGTTATGCCTTACATCATGGCAACTTTTTCTGTTAAATTCATACTTTGCAGTAGATTTAAGGCTTTTTCTTTTGAGCTAATACTGATAGATCCGAACACATGAACATGCCCAGCGATTAATATAGTCACAACGAGGATCTGAGTAATCATCATGCTTTCGCAACAACTTTAAAAATCAACTTAACTTGACCATCTTGAAGATTGGGTTCGTAAGTTGCCTGAGGGAAGAGGTTTCGAAGAAAGCGCCTACTTTATTGATTTAGATATGTAATTATCATAAAGATAGGCGTCTATGAAAAAGCTGGCCAAAGTTGAGCCCGTCATCGAACTTAAATTACAGGACACATTGGTCGTGAGTTATACAATACTGAAGACACCCAGTCTGCAACGCAATTATCATGATCACTGAAGATAGTGAGGATGTACTGAGTGTTTTCGATGCACTTGTGAAACGGTCTCGGCAGCAGACATATAACAGTGAAAACATCGAGAGTGTAGTCCATTCCAAAGATAATGTTATATTCGTTGAAAATAACATCTGCATAGATGATTTCATGGCTGTTCTACTAGAAGATAGCATACTGCTAAGCTCCGATGTCAGCTACGATAATCGCAGTGGTAGCACCAGTTCTAACATTGACGTCGGCCCAGCAGATGATGATGATTGTGATAATGGCTTCAGCAACAGTAACAGTATCAAATACAGAGATAGATTGAGGGCTACAGCCTGGAAAAAATGCCTTAATGTGGACACATGTTCGAGCGAGGAAGGCTCCGATACATACTTATCTCTGAGTAGGGTATGTCTTACACGATTATGTCTAATCAGAAGTCTTTTCATGCTTGATGATTCTACACTATTGTTTTCTTATGTACTTGCATTATTTCTAGAAGATCTCGTCATATGAAGCTAAGATCAAGAATGACGCCTTTCGCACCTTCAAAGGGAATGATGTCTTCTGGAACAAAATTAAAGATGAAGGGCCTCTCATTCGAGTGCTAACTGCTGTGTCCAATCAATACGGATATGTGCAAGGGATGAATGTATTGCTGGCACCCTTTCTTCATATTATGTCGGAAGTCGATAGCTACTATTGCTTCCGATCGCTAGTGCAGCATCGTATTCCACGATATGTTATGAAAAACCTAGATGGTGTACATGCGGGCGACAAATTGTTCTCCAGGTGCCTGAAGTTGCTGGATCCTGTGCTGTATGAATACATCATAAAGAAGATACCGACGACCTCCATATTCTCGTTGCCTTACATACTGACTCTATTTGCAAATGCTAAGCCTCTATCTGAGGTACTAAAGCTGTGGGATGGGTTGCTCTCCTTCGGGGTCCACTACAATATTCTTTACCTTTGTGGACATTTGATCAAGCTGAGAGACAGCATTATGGTGGAGAAGAAGGCGGCTAGGTATTGATTATACTATATAGTTTGTGAGTGCGATTGTATATTATCCTCTCGTTGTTTACACGTACAATTGTAGAATACTGAGCATCATTCACGACGAGCCTGTGGAGAGCAAGGTATTGATACATGGAGCTCAGCTTCTTATGCAATCAGTACCTCCCTCGTTGATCGTGGAGCTTATCAAGCACCCTATCAGCGATTGACCCCCAGCGTTATACTTTTTGTTGTGTATAATGTATAATATGCAGGTCATTTCACATAACAGTATGATGTCATTTTATTGTTTTCATTGTGTGTAGCGTGCTTTGACTACTAGACTATTTTTTCCCATAAGTTAAACTTGTAACTTACATCAATTTAAACTTCTCTCGAAGGAGTGACAAACTCCTTGTGTGTAAACTTACGTTCATCGTCGTTTTGCACAACTGTAATGGGTATTAAAGGTCAGAAGAAGCGAAAGGCATCGGATGAAGCAGTGGTCGACGAAGAGCTTTCAAGGCTGCTAGGTATCATATCCTCGAAGAATCATGAGCCACCACGTGTTGTGTCAAACGATGGCAGTTATGAAATGCCTGCTGTCCCGAAGGAGCTGTTATTGCTTCCTTCTGGATGTGGTGTGGGATCAGTGACTAATCGTGAGCTGGAGGTGCTGCAAGGTATCCACTGGAAGATCGATAGCGGTCTGAAGAGCTACATCTCCTGGGGTGAGTCGAAGTATGACCGACGAGCAAGAGGCTATGGCTACATTTTGAACGATGGAAACAGATACAATCGTATCGATCTCATCGAAGCGACCGGGATAAGGATGCACTCCGAGTATGAGGGTACAAAGCATAGGCAGCTTGAAGCCCTGTCTAAGCACGACTTCACGATGAATAACTGCTTCTGTGGCGTCCATCTGACTAACTCTGAGATGGAGGTCATCCATAGAGTTGTCGAGGCTACGAAGGAGACTCTTATTGTCCACAGAGATCGATTACAAGACTATGAATTCAACAGTATTGATGTGATGGAGATCGTTGCCATCCAGCCTAATATTCACCACGGTAATCATACAGTATGTTTGGATAAACATACATACTTTCGTGTCTCGAATCGTGTACAATAACAAGTGCCTATGTGTGATTACATTGTTAGGTCAGCGATACCTGCCGTTACATCTGGACATGCCTCGCCACGATGGGTTCGGTATCGTCATAGTGACAATAGCGCTGTGGTAAGCTTGATGTGTTTTCCTTGCTCTCCTCTATGATGTCATGTCATGCGATTAAGAACATACCGTTCGGTACTTGTTTTTTTTTCTCAGGGGTAGTGGTGACATAGTGATCGTGGATGATGGAGATATCGGTACCCAGTCAGATCAGTCGAGCTGGGTATTTCCGCTTCATCCCGGACAGTTCTACGTGCTCAGTGGACACTCCCGGAACAAGTGTGCTCACGGTGTGGTGATGAAGTCCGAGGGCTGCGAGAAGGAGACCATTTCAACCCACGACAGGATATCCATGAATATTCGCTTCGGAGTGCATACGATCGAGCAGGCTGACAGAGACATCAATCGGCATTGGGAGGACTGAAGAGACTGTGGGTGTAGTATTACTGCTACCGGATAGTGTTCACATTGAAGGATTGATTACCACAGTGGATGGGTTTCCTTTGGTTCCTCTTTGGGTGGTGAAGTACGTTGATGATGTGGTACTGCCATTCACATCACCGCAACGAGTCGTTTCGAATAATTTGATTTTCATCGAGGGCTCTCATCGAAGCATTCGACTTTGCTTATTAATCCGATTCATCATGCCATTTCTAGTTTACATCGTCTTCAAACACG
>Ga0164294_10004905_pt1 | contig 11566 bp, 12 predicted proteins | sample GEODES005metaG_FD_111479 | JGI IMG/M metagenome (GOLD analysis project Ga0164294, IMG submission 111479) | Oligotrophic lake water microbial communities from Sparkling Lake, Wisconsin, USA - GEODES005 metaG | ecosystem: Environmental > Aquatic > Freshwater > Lake | place: USA: Sparkling Lake...
CTATTGGTTTAGCATTGATTCTGTGAATCAGCAATTATATGCGGGTATCGGTGAGACACGACTTGATACAGTTATATACAAGTTTGAATTTGTAAAAAAGTCTGGTACAACACGGGATTTTTTAAGTAGTTTGACACAAGTTGATATGAGTGAAGGTGTAAAGGCCCTACGGTTATTACGTGATCCTATTACTATGCCTATTCCAATGTTAATTAAGGCAAGTGAGACACTAACTATGAATGATGTAGCTGAGGGTAAAATCCTGCCTAGTGCTAGTCTGACACCCGTTAATAAAAAGCTATATGACTACGTTTCTGGTAAGAACTTTGTATTGGATGACAAGGATTTTCCTGATTTCTCCAAGGCAATTGAACACAGTATTTTAACACCTGGACTCTGGTGTAACAGACGTTTAAAGGAAAAAAGTACGGAATTTAGCAAGGATAAGCCAAACCTTTTGGAGACATATCTGAGAATTACGATGGGGCAAAATAGCGGAGAATCGCCTGGCTCGCCCTATGTTTTGGAAATATGGCCCATTGGTCATTATTCACCTGTTCATAGTCATGCGGGGGCAAATGCTATTATTCGTGTGTTACACGGAAATATACATGTTCGCCTGTTCCCTTATTTATCCCCAAAGGTTCAGTCTTTTGGCAGTGCCACTTTCAAAAAAGATGATATTACTTGGGTGAATACTACACTAAATCAAACGCATCAGCTCATAAATCCCAAATCTAATAATAAAACATGTATAACGATACAGTGTTACATGTACGATGAGGCTGATAACGGGCATTATGACTATTTTGATTATATTGATGCAGATGGTGTTAAACAACAATATGAGCCCGATTCGGATATGGATTTTATAAAATTTAAGGCCTTAATGAAAGAGGAATGGATGATCACATCTTCTATGATGTCTTGCTGCTGTTTATAAAAATTGATATTAATATTCCAATATTTATGACTGTAATTAACACAAATGCCTTTATCGCGACACTTCTATTCTCTTGAGGAGGTTCAGACCGCACTTCTCTATACAACTAGTCATAATACACCTACTGAGGCACTATTCTGGTGTCAAGAGTTAGTTATAAGCGGCTCTATCAGCGAGGCAATTTCTACCCTCTTTCAGTCATGGTTATGGCATACTGGTCCCATGCGACTCCAATGGTTAGTAAATGTCTGGCGCTCTAGTCTAATTACCGAGGAACTCACTGAAGATGATATCTTACTTGCCACGTACCGTCTCGCCTCTATTCATCAGAATCAGCGCGATAACTCACTTTGGAATATACTTATGCTAACTATGGAGAATCCATCAAAGATGCCAGATAGAGTTACTAGAAAAACGCCACCTATTTGTGATGAAATTGATGATAAAAAAGAGTTATATTTCATTCGTGCCATGTTTCAAGGAAAAGCTCGTTCAGCCTGGTGGATTTCACAGTATATCACAGTAGACCGTGTATGGATTCTTTTGGACTGGTTTCTAGAGAACGTTCCTAGTGTGTTTAAAGAGGAATACAAGGTCTGCTTTTCAGCTCTAAAGAGTTATGAGTTATTATTAGGTTACAAATCAGCTGAATATGATATTATAGTGCGTTGTACTGCTATTAATATGATGTGTATTTCTGCGAAAAGGCAAGAGCTAAGTTTTAAAGTAGAGCCAGAAATTGATGTACGTAACTTACAGATTCTAAATGAATTGGATCTATCTGTTGGTCGTAAAGAACGACGTGTCCATAAAATTCCAACTGCGTGTTTATATGGAACAACGACAAGAGGCATGGCACAATGGACTCAAAAGAATTATACACAACTATATAATGTTGAAAAATACTTAATTGGATGCCCATTTTGGGATGAAGCATTAGTTAAATATTCAACTATTCTTGATAGCGGTATTATTCAGTGGCATTCAGATGATACAATGGAGCAGTTTTATGATAAATACTTTCCAGATGACATCCCTGATGAATGGACATTAATAGACCAACAACAATCACATGGTGATGGTATACTTGGACCGAATGATAAAGTTAAGTTATCTAAGTGGTCTCGCACTTTTATGTCAAAACTGCCGCACTTAGCATGGAATACTACAAAAGCTACTAATATCTATTTGGAAAAACTAGATATTAATGACTGTACTGACAGTAGTATTGGTGATTGTATTGACAAGATATTTGAGAACTATAAGATGGAGTCTATTCTACCATTCTCAGAGGATGAATTGGAGCCTGTTAAAAAGATTAAAATAGTTTATTAATGTTTACGTGTTTTATTATATTTAGGTTTACAGAATACTCTTCCAAATATAGCACATCCTATACGTGCTCCACTATGACCCGTTACTTTACTGTCTTCATGCGGGCCTTTTCCTAAATCATCTTCGTCTTGATGTACAATTATGGAGCGTCCCCATAAGTCCTTTACTGAAATACCTTTAATATGATATATTTTTTTACATTTACCATCTTTTAATTCTATGTTTCCTAGATCTCCTGTATGTTTTTCATGACTATGTGGACCACCATGTGAATTCTTACCAACATCATAATGTTCACACAGGCCATGGCATCCTTCTCCTCTTAGATCGCCGGCTTTATGAATATGAAATCCGTGTTTTCCAGGCGGAAGCTTTGTAAAGTGCGCTTGTACTTTTACACCGTCTTTATGAGGTGTGACTAAAACATCGCCGATAATTTTATCTGTTTTAAATACTGCGACTGCCGAGTTATTGCTCATTTACTTTATTAGTACTTAGATTAATTTTCTAGTTTTCAAATCCTTGAAAAATTTTGCCTGTTTTTGAAATATCTTTACACACTCTTCATCCACATAATCATCTACATAATATCCAAAATGTTCCGCTTCATAATGTGATATTGCCAGACTTTTTAGCTTCTCCAGATACCAATGTTTCGGATCCCTTATCATCGCGGTAATATAATGATTATTTGTAGTAACACTTGTTCTAAATCTTAATTTCTCTAGTTTAGCAAATATAAAATCAGAGAATAATTCTCTGTCTTCGTTTGTATCTAGTAATGAAATGCTCTTTTTAATTGAATTCATTGTTAGCGCAGATTTGTGATACATTACCCATCTATTTAATTTAAAATCATACTCTTTTAGGGTTGTAAATGCCCATTGTAGTTCACCATAATCCTTTAATTGATAATATATAGAGACTAATTGTTCGGGGCTGAACTCAACATTATTATTGGGATTTTTGGGGAATTGCGGCATTGAAAAACCATATTCTTGATATGTTAGTCTTGATTCTATAAGCGTGGCCAGACTTTTTGCGTCAAATACGAACTTCTTTTTATTTGGCCAATCATATACATAGACTTTCTTTATAGGCTCTGCTAATGTTATCGGATCTAAGCCAATTTCACACTTTTTATCCATTACATGAATCCTCCATAGAGCTAGTACTTTCTTAAATAAAAATCGTAGGCGGGTCTCTTTAATATAGGCTGTGTAAACTAGCTCTTTCAAGTTACCAAAATATCTCTTTTCCACTTTTTTACGATTTTGAGTATCGCTTCCTTCAGTATTGCTACCTTCACTACTTGATTCACTATCACTTTCCTCCTCTGAATCAAACTTTGCCAGGTATTTTAGTCGGTCAACCATTCTATGCGGCACTCTTGAAATAATATTTCTAATTAGACGATTTGGCTCCATTGTATTAGTTAATAAAATATTTTTACCATCCTCTTTATTAAAGTGGAACTCATGGCCTGATTTTAGTAGTAAGTAGGAGTACTGATTTGTCCTCTTTTTTATGATTCTTTTATTTTGGGTAACCTTTAGAGATTTATTTTGTTCTATTATAGTTTCATCTTCGTCTCTTTGGCGAATTCTTCGTGGTGGTGTTTGCCACAGGCTACCTTCGGTTTGCCAGAGTGGCGTAGCAGGTGGAGACGATTCCAGCTCAGTAGGCGGAGGAGTTTGAGGTATAAGAGGAGGCATAGGTGAATCATCTGGTGAAATTAGGGCATTAAGTATTGATAATGCTACATTTACATTAGGAACTATTACTCTCATTTCTTCCCATTCACTACTTTCTTGTCCAGGTCTTCTCGCCGGTCGCCACCGCCATACACGATTTTGACTATTAGTCATTACTTCCTCTTGAGTTTCCTGATCCTTGGATTCATGTTCTTGGGAATCCTCATCCTTGGATTCATGATCCTGATTCATTTCCTTAATTATAATATATATTACAACTTTTAGGCACTTATAATAAACATCTTAATTTTACCTGTTTCCTTATTAATTTTTCCCACAATATCTCCACTAGAATTATAAAGAGTTGTTTTACTGACCCATAATGGCTCCATAGTATTAGTATCAGTTAGGCGCTGAATCTCAATTGGATTTGTACCCTCTATAACCCGCATTCGTTTACTTCTATGATATGGGCAGTATTCACTTCCATACGCAGTCGCCTTTCTACAAAATACTGTTAATGTATCATGTTGAATGTAAGCTTTACATTGATTACATTCAGCATGTGTATCTTGAATTATAACTTTTAGAGAGTCGGATGTTGGTAAAACTCTTTTTATAAGTTCCTTCTCAGAAACTCCTAATCGTTTTGCCAATTCTCCAATATATCTTTTAGATTGCGCTAAAAGTACTGATTCTAAATTTTCCCAAAGTAATCGTGGGACCTTATATTCTATAGACATTATTTATCACAATAATTACTAAATATTTGTCCATTTTCAAATTTTATTTGACGGGCCGTCTTGTTACTCTTTTGCGTTTAGTCAGACTTTTGCGCTTATTAAGGCTGCTATGCTTTCCAAGGCTGCTACGCTTTCCAAGGCTGCTATGCTTTCCAAGGCTGCGCCTGGTAAGACTTAGTTTTCTACGAAGTGACGGGACCTTTTTAGCTACTCCCTTAAAGTTCTCAAAAAAATTAACTAATGCAGTTTTTACAGCTTGTAATAACTGATTATTCTTAAATTGATAAAAATATAGTTTAACATAGTATTTATTTGGTAGATTTGCGTCACGTCTATCACATAGTAGTAAATGGATTTTACCAACTACTTCGCTATCACTTTTAAGTGATATATCAGCCGTATTTACCTGTGTGCCATATTCAACCGTAAGTCTGTATCCTTGAATATTTTGAAGTACATTTGTCAGTTGATTTGTATTTCTTGAGTCAACAAATTTAAAATGCCAGTATTTTACTTCTTGTGGTTTGACATGGCGTAGAACCGCTTTTTTATTAGCAATTTCAACAGTCTCTGGCTTTACCTCTTCTGTTTGTTCTACCTGTTCTAATTGCGGAACCTTATCATTTATTAAATCTTCAAGCGAATTGCGCGGAGCTGAGACTGGAACTGGAACTATGGACGGTTCCATATAATCGGGGGCACCGTTCATCTCTAATTATGTTCGCAGATTTTATCGCGCTTCTTTACATATTTAATTTTACTTCATACTGTATAAATGGATGCGCCGCAAAATTACATATGGGGCCCTAATCTATGGATGATTCTCCATTCAGCTGCCGAGCGGATTGGAACATCGCATGTAAAACTTCCTCAAGAAGAGTTGCGAATATGGACCGGTTTATTATCAAGTCTACGACACTCTCTGCCCTGCCCCATATGTAAAAAACATTTTATTCTCTATTTTTCATCAACTCCTATTAAAACATTTAATCGGGAATTTATTAGAGATTGGTTATATATATTACATTGCCAGGTGAATGATAGAACTGAAAAGGGGAATACTATTACTATAGAGCAAATACCAGAAATCTATAGTAAATCTTTTAATTTTTCGGCGCATTTTAGAATTGTAGCTGAGCAAATGAGTCAGGCCTTACGAATAGGATGGTTGTCACGTGATGATATTCAAAAAAGTCTTCGGTTTTTTGAAGAACTTAAGAGGTTCTATGATTTCTTTTAGCACAGGAATCTAGGCCTGGCGTTTTGTATATAAAATATAGGTTAAACAATATATGGTAAATATTGCTAATGAACCAGATCCAATAGGTGATAGCCGTTTATAGATTTCCATAAACGCCGCAGAACCTAGCATTAATCCAGCATCACCAAAAATAATTTTTGCGCCATTTTCTTTAGCATAATCTTTGAAGACATCCATTAACTGGTTATGACCGTAAGGGAAGGGTTTGATAACAAATAAATAAAATAGTATATCATGTATGGCTTGTACACCAACAACTACTCCTAAAAAGGGGAGGAGAGAGTATGTGCTAAATAGAAATGGATAGATAACCTGCGCAATCAGGAATCCAATGACGATGATAGATACGTCGGATAAAACTGCGACAAGTCCAAAACGATCGTACCATTCATTTAGTGATTTTCCACCAACATCCGCGTATCTGGCTAAAAATAATACAGAAGTATCCAAAGAAAGAACAGAGAAAAATAAGGATACAATATCATAAATAGAATTGAGATACATTTCTACTTATTATATATTTATTATATATTTATTATCCTTATATATTTAGAAACTCATTGAATTTATACATATATATATTAATTAACTCAGTTATAACATTATTTTTCGCATCCTCAAATGCTTTATTAGCTTCATCTAAAGCTTTAATATCTGGAGTCGGACATTGTAATATCTTATTAACATCCTTTATTGTATTATAAAATGTATTTATACATTCCATATTGGGAGAAATTGATGTAAATATATTATTATGAATGTTATCTTTAATAATATTGAAATCTAAACTATTATCTAAAAATTCAATACACAGTGGACCAATAGATAGTTTGGCTATTACTTTAGAAAGTGATAAGTGATTATTAATTATAATATCATAAATTTCATTTAAAGATTTATTCATATCAGGTTCATCAATAGCTATACAGAGGTATCGTCTTGCCTCTACCTCAGCTATATCTGCGTCATCTACAACTGTTTTTAATGATGCCATTAGTTCTATATCATTTTTAACCAGAGTTTCTAACCAATATTCTCTATTAATCGCATTTGCTAACACTTTTCGTGCTCTTTGTGCCATATTAAATAATATACCAATATAATTGCTATAATAGAGGATATAATTATTACCTTCTTTCCATGTATTTAAAGCTGCTATACAATAGTTGCGGTAAGCACGTATACATACTAATTCCTCTTGAATGTCTCTTGGTATATTATTATAACTATAAATATTTATAAGATTCTGTTTGGCTTTAGTAAGCTCTTCATTATTCATATTAAATGCGTATTTTGTACAAGCCATCTTAATAAATATATCTATTGTATCTGGTTGTACACCAGATGTATCATCCGATATCTTATCTTTGGATAATGCTAATTCAGGTTTTATTATATTATTACATATAAAGTCCATATTATTAGCATATTATAATCATATATAATTTATTCTATATAGCTACAGGAACACACGCAATCGGCGCATTATTTATGGCACTTGGTGGAAGAAGACGACAGGCAATTCCAAATAAATCGGACAATCTATCTTCACCTATTGTGCTTAGTGCTTTATACCAACCATGTCCTGCCCATATAAAAGCGAATGTTGTTAATATCATTCCTAACATGCTTTCACATCCACTGTAATATCTAAATCCAAGAGCAATTAAGGCGAATACAATCGTAGAAATCATGGCAATAATTGCCTGTGTCTTACGATTTGTAACCTTCTTATCTAAATCGGATGCATCACTACTTGTTACAGTTAATGTATTAGCGGGCGCTTCACGATTATACAACTCTAGACCATTTGTAAATATATAGCCAATAAAGAATGCTACCATAGCCACCCAAGATGAGGATACAACTGTTGCGTCTGCAGCGGTAGAACTGTCAATAGGAAGTTGGGAAAATGGAATAACTAATTTACATACATCTCCAAACGTAGCTTTAAACGGATTAAATGATTTACCCGAAAATATTGCGTCTAATCCTTTATTAAGTCCAAATGCGACAAGTGGTGTTAAAAGCAAATATCCTATTAAAAAGAACAAAATCGCATAATTGGCTGTAAAAAGACCTAGAATAGACAGAGTTCCTGCTATTGTTAATGGAAGTGTTAAAATACCGCCGTACAGAAAAATGCGAATGTCTGATATAATACCCCGTAAATTAAATGAATCCATTTTAATCCTACTATTTTAGTATTTTAAAATTGAGTAATCATATTAGGTCAAGACTTATTCTCCTTTTGATTCTTCACTTGATTCTTCTTTAGAGCACACGTAAATTGGAGAGCCCTCCTTTTCTTTATTAACTAAGTATGGTAGCCCTAGAAAATTAATTGCTTCTTCTCCAAATACTGCCTTATTAATGTAGAAAAATATAGTGCCAACAATAACTGCCATAAATACAGCGACTACAATTTCGCCTAGATTATCATTACAATATGACCATCTGGCGGCTACAAAAGCTAATATTAATATACCAATAAATGAATATGCCACTGTACTTCTTGATGCCCATTCAGGTCCCATAGCCGCAGTCGTGCTTGAAAATTCAGCTGTCGCAAGCGCTAAATATGTACCGATCGCGGATACAGAATATAGTCCATATGACGGATATGGATCATGCGCAAATATTCTATCAACGTTAAATTGCGGAATTTTGTATCCAGAACGACATTGTATTTCGGCAGAGGACCGGGACGGACCTACTGCTTGTGATGATACCCATCCTATTAACTTGTGTGATAGCACAGTTTCAAATATAAAAACGGCAAATATTCCAAACGATTTATTTAGAGTTAAAAAATACATTAAAAGTGATCCAAATAAAATTGAGTCTGGCATTAACATATGAATTTCAGTTATAGACTTTATTACCGTACCACCCATAAAGTTTTTGAAGCCTTTCCATACTGACCATTCTTCTTGTTTTGGTGGCTGAGCCATTCCCTATTTATTCATTTTAGAAAACATAAAGCTTCAAAGCATCTTTATATTAAGATATTACAATGGGTATTCCATCATATTATAAGAAACTTATTGATACTGTGCCTGGATTAGTTATTAACGGGGGAAATAATGATATCCAATGGCTATTTATGGACTATAATTGCCTTATTTATCATTGTCTCCATAGAGAAGATACACCTGCGTATATAGCGGATAACGAATCATGGGAACAAGAATTTCTTGAATGTGTCGTGAAATATACACTCAAAGTTATTAAAAAGGTTAGTCCCAAATCTGGAGTATTCATCGCAATTGATGGAGTTGTTCCTATGGCCAAAATGCGTCAACAACGTCTTCGTCGCTTCAAATCTATTTGGCTTACACAGCATCCTGAATTTAGTGAAAATAAAGGTGATAATACATCGGGCCCTGTATGGGATAGAAACTCAATTACTCCTGGAACCGTCTTTATGACGAAACTTCGGAAACGTCTTGAAACTATGATTAAACAGGAAGGTAAAAAAACTTGGATACTTAGCTCAAGTGATGAACCAGGTGAGGGTGAACATAAAATTATCGCTGAGTGGCGTACTCATAAATATACAGGAAACTTCGCAGTCTATGGCTTAGATGCCGACTTAATTGTACTTACAATTCTCGGTCGTGAACTGTGTGGGTTTGATAATGAAGTGTGGCTCTTTCGCGAAGAGGTAAATGCGGGTAAAATTTCATATGATTCAGTTGGAGAAGAGTTGTTTGAATGGTTCTCAATTAATACGTTGACTGATTGGTTATCTGCCGAATTTATAGATGATGCGCTTAGACGCACCTTTATTCTAAATTATTGTTTCGCAATGTCTATCTTAGGAAATGACTTTCTACCAGGATCACTCGGTCTTAAAATCCGTGAAGATGGTCATTCTGAACTTCTTGATATTATTCGGACACTTACTCATGATAATATTGCTCTTGTTGATCCTAATACATTACAAATTAGTCATGCGCCTCTTAAAAGACTATTTACAGTTCTATCAGCTAATGAAGAGACCCGCATACAAAAGTACATTCATAAAAAACAAATTATGGCACGTAATATAAATGGAAATAATGATGGAATTAAAATAAAACTTGGAGATAATAACTGGCCTCTTTCACATATTGAAGAAAATGTACTAATTAATGGCAAGATGTTAGAACAAAGCTGGAAAGAGACATACCTAGTACATTTCTTTAATGGGTTTACTTTCAATAAGAGAGCAATTAATAGAGTCTGTAAAGATTATTTGTATGGTATTCAGTGGATTTGGGCTTATTATAGTGGTGTATATGAAGACGTATGTTTTAACTGGTTTTATGCTTTTAATCTTCCACCCCTTTGGGTATGGCTCAAAGATTACTTGAATGAATTAATGTTGCCTGAATTTCCTGAGAAAGTGCTAGTTAGAGCCACTGATATTCGGCCAGTTGAACAGTTAGTTCTTGTACTTCCATTGGAAAGTTGGTCATTAATTCCACCATGTGTAGAAAAGAGATTGCCTCTTTTAGCCCCACAGTTTTATCCTTCTACGTTTTCATTTGAATCAGTTGGAAAAAGATACTTTTGGGAATGTGAATCAATGATTCCCTTGCCAAGTATTCTAGAGGTTAAAGAGATTATTAGGAGTAATACTAATACTACTACAAATGGTTAAGTTTCGTATTTCGCTAGATTTATTTAATTATGATAATATTAAAAAGAAATATCGTAAGAAAAAGATTCTAAGATATTATAAAACTTTAGCCAATATTATTAAGGATAAATATAATTCAGATGTTAAACAAATAAATGCGACATCTAAAAAAAATTATGGACCATTAATTAAAATTAAAAAAACTATTTTTAATGAGCCAGATATTGATGCTGGTAAGAAAAGCACCAAAAATAAAAAAGTATCTTTAGATTCTATTATGAGAACTATTTTCCCACCTTCTATGAATATTGATATACAATACACAATGTCTGTCAAACGGGAAGAGCTTGCGATTAAACAGTTTTGTAAATCTTATATGATAAATGCTAAGAAAGACTACAAAGACCTCAGATCCATGTACTATTCTAGTAAAATTGTTCGCTTTGTAGTAAAAGTAAGAGAATTAATTAATGATAATATTTTGTGGCAGGATTATATGGAAGATAATAATCTTAAAACAGATTATGTACCTATTATTTCAGTATCAGATGCAGCAATTATATCACTTTCGTAGATATTTTGTAAGCCTTGAGCCAATTATTGGCCGCCGGCTTTTAGCCTTAAACACTTTAATACTTTATCAAAAGTAGGTCCGCAACTAGTAACAACTTTTTGAACAACAACATTAACAACTTTGAGACTTCGATCATAGCCTCCAAAGTTGGTTCAGCCACTACATCATAAACCATTAAAATATTAGCTTCTAGCCTATCATTTGTTACTACTTCTTTAATTAGTATACGACCTAGCTGAATTGCGACAGCTTTCTTGTCTTTACCAGTCGGCGCTTTTCCATCCACCTTCGCATTTTCTAGTTCTTTAATTAATTTGCCAAGTGTTTTAGTTATTTTAATAGTTTCATTAATACTCGGGTCAGAAATAAACTCTTTAATTGCGGCCTTA
>Ga0164294_10004906_pt1 | contig 11564 bp, 8 predicted proteins | sample GEODES005metaG_FD_111479 | JGI IMG/M metagenome (GOLD analysis project Ga0164294, IMG submission 111479) | Oligotrophic lake water microbial communities from Sparkling Lake, Wisconsin, USA - GEODES005 metaG | ecosystem: Environmental > Aquatic > Freshwater > Lake | place: USA: Sparkling Lake...
AATGGATCTGCGCGATTTAAAGTTTGAGGAAGTGGGGCGGTCATAAGAGCTGTTGTGAAATTAACCGCCTGTGACCGGCGCAATAATTTCCACTTGATCATTTTCATTCAGTGGATACTGGGCATGCTGACTCTTTGGTACAAACTGTAAATTAACGGCCACAGCGTAGGGAGGTTTTGCTGCAATCAAATTCAAGGCATCACTCACCATGCTTTGATGAGGTAAGTCATATTCTTTTTGATTGACCATTACACGCATGCAGCAACTCCAAGAGAGCTTTTTTCTGTAGTAATGCTCAAGCCTAAATCAAGTGCTGTCTTACTTTCGCCATTCAGAATCAGTTCTAGCGTGCAATCTAGAATAGCCGGAGCAATCATAAAACCATGGCGATATAAGCCATTGATCATCATTAAATCCGACTTTCCTTTGTCTTTTTGGATATGGATTGCAGGTAAATTATCTTGTAAGGTTGGCCTGCACTGGGTCGCCATTTCTAAAATACGGGCCTCAGCAAAGCCACTATGGACTGTATAAACAGCGCTCAATAATTCCATGGCAGAGCGAACGCTCATTTCTGACATATCATCTGATTCAATTTCAGTGGCACCCACAACATAAATATCATTTTGTTTTGGGGCAATATAAATAGGGTAGCGCGGATGGATTAAGCGGGTTGGTCTGCGTAGTTTTACCTCTGGAGCATAAAGTCTTATGACTTCTCCGCGAACTCCGCGCAAAGTCTTACTGGACTCATTCCAGTCAGTTTGAGCTCCTAATCCACGGCAATCGATTACTTGGGTGTAAACACCTAAATCTCGGAGAGATTCGGGGCTAACCGGACTGTGCCAATGACAATTGACTGATAGTAGATCTAGCTCAATTACTAGTGCGTCTAGAAGTTGACGATTATCAAGCTGGCCTTCATTAGGTAAATATAAGCCTTGGTTAAAGCGTTCTGCTACTTCAGGCTCAATATTTTGCAATGCTTCATGATCAAGGGCCTGAGCATTAGCTAAACGTGGATTGCGTAGACTATTTTTATTTAGGTGCGCAGTAAAACGTTCGGCATCATTGCTATCTTGACGATGCCACACAATGATTGTGCCATCTTGTTGAAAGAAGACAGGGCTACGCAATTCACTAATAAGTGTTTTCCATCGAGGTAGACTATAGATGCCCATCTGTACAACAGCATCTTCAGTGATGGCTGATTCTGCAAGAGGCGCTAACATCGCGGCAGCAATTCTGGCAGCTGCTTGTTTGGCCTCTGGACCAGTTTGATCAAAAATATCGACTTGAGCACCACGCTTAGCAAGCGCTACAGCCAGCATCCGACCCATGAGGCCGGCGCCAACGATAGCTATCTTGCTTTGCGAGAGTGCAGCTTTAGTCATGGTTACTGATAGATTTCACTACCGCGCTTACGGAACTCTGCAGACATCTCTTCCATGCCCTTGTCGACTTGGCTAGCATCTTGGGCAATTGGAATGACTTTGCCAGGTACCTTAGGATTGCCATCAGCATCTAAAGTCGCAGCGTAATCACGTACTTCTTGCGTAATTTTCATCGAGCAAAACTTAGGACCACACATCGAGCAGAAGTGGGCAATCTTAGCGCCCTCAGCTGGCAACGTTGCGTCATGGTATTCACGAGCACGTTCAGGATCTAAGCCAAGATTAAATTGATCTTCCCAACGGAATTCAAAGCGTGCTTTTGATAGGGCGTTATCGCGCACTTGTGCACCCGGTAAGCCTTTAGCTAAGTCGGCACCATGAGCAGCAATCTTGTAGGTAATGATGCCTACGCGAACATCTTCTTTGTCTGGAAGTCCTAGATGCTCTTTAGGTGTGACGTAGCACAGCATGGCCGTACCATACCAACCAATTTGGGCTGCACCGATACCACTAGTGATGTGATCATAGCCAGGAGCGATATCGGTAATGAGTGGTCCCAGTGTGTAGAAGGGTGCTTCTAAGCAATGTTTTAACTCTTCAGTCATGTTCTCTTCAATGCGTTGCATTGGAACGTGACCAGGGCCTTCGATCATGACTTGCACATCATGTTTCCAAGCTTTGGCCGTTAATTCACCAAGAGTATGGAGTTCACCAAATTGAGCGGCATCATTGGAATCTGCAATACAACCTGGGCGTAAACCATCACCTAAACTAAATGACACATCATAGGCCTTCATGATTTCACAAATTTCATCGAACTTTGTATAAAGGAAATTTTCTTTATGGTGAGCTAAGCACCACTTAGCCATGATAGATCCGCCTCTTGAGACGATGCCAGTAATACGATCTGCTGTTAAAGGTACATAACGCAGCAATACACCTGCATGGATGGTGAAGTAATCTACACCTTGCTCAGCTTGCTCAACCAATGTATCACGGAACATTTCCCAGGTGAGGTCTTCGGCAACACCACCAGTTTTATCAAGAGCTTGATAGATTGGCACTGTCCCGATAGGTACTGGTGAATTACGAATAATCCATTCGCGGGTTTCGTGAATATGCTTACCGGTAGAAAGATCCATGATGGTGTCAGCACCCCAGCGAATCGACCACACCATCTTTTCTACTTCTTCATTAATAGAGGAAGTTACAGCTGAGTTACCCAAGTTGCCATTAATCTTTACGCGGAAGTTGCGACCAATAATCATTGGCTCTAATTCAGGGGGATTAATATTGGCAGGAATAATGGCGCGACCAGCAGCAATTTCTTGCCGCACAAATTCTCCAGTGACGATATCTGGAAGGTTTGCGCCATAGCTTTTACCTGGATGTTGCTTAAGTAATTGCTTGTATTCTGGATTTTTACGAAGTTGCTCTAAACCCATCGACTCGCGCAGAGCGACATATTCCATCTCTGGAGTAATGATGCCTTGGCGTGCGTAATACATTTGACTGACATTTTTGCCGGCTTTAGCAACCCGTGGGGCACTAATGTGAGAAAAGCGCAATTGTTGCGTGGCTTCATCATGTGCTCGTGCAACACCATATTCAGAGCTTGGCCCTGCAAGTTGCTCAGTATCCTGACGTTCGCTAATCCAAGATTCACGAAGTCTAGGCAAACCTTTTTCAAGATTAATCACAATTTCAGGATCACTATACGGACCAGAAGTGTCGTATACCGGTACAGGTGGATTGGCAATCAACTCTTCACCAACGCGGGTAGGTAATTGTTCAATCATCCGAATCGGCGCTTTAATATCTGCACGAGAACCTTGCAGATAGGTTTTAGTTGAGGATGGGTAGGCAAACTTTTGCCCAAAGTCACGCTCTAAACTTTTAAGACTAGGTATTTCATGTTTGGTTTGTTTTTTACTATCGCTCATGTCCATCTCCTGACTGTTTTAGATGGACGAAACCGGGTGTGTCGGTCTGATGTAACTCCCCACGCCAGCATTATCTGGATCGGGTTTTAGGGTCTTTCTCAGCGCCTGATTATCTAAATCAATAATCAGGGCACCCCTGTTTCATCCTTATATGAGATTTAACCATGAAACAGGAAAAATAGTATGGAAACAATAATTATTTGGTGCGTCGCAATATAAAGTCAGCGGTTACGAAGGCGGCATCGCCAGTAAATTCATCGGCTAGGATCCTGGCCGCAGCTTCAGCGAGAGAAGTCTCAATAAAGCCGCTCACTTCACCGTCATGGTTGCTTGGTACAAATTGATCAGTTAGCTCTAAATCATAGACATAGAGCAACTCATCATGAAAGCCACGTCCTACAATAGGTCGACGCATGTGTATTCTGCCAATCGGTTCAATATTCGCGGCAATTTGTTCAGGTACACCAGCTTCTTCCCATAACTCCCGACGAGCGCTGACCCACGGGGTTTCATCAGCAGTAATACCGCCCGCAGCGATGTTATCCAATTTGCCGGGATCAGTAGACTTCGATTCACTTCGTCGACCTAACCAAATCGAATTGGATTTTGTGTAGCCATTGATATGGGTGGCCATACTTTGGAAGCCGAAGGTACGAAAGGCGGCGCGCTCAAGGCGAAAATATTGATGGCCATTCTGATCCAACCAGGCAAAATCTTCATGACGCCATCCAGGAATAAAGCCTGCCAAACGCATCGTTTGAGCGAGTTGATATAGGCTTTTCGATAATTCCTGAGGTCGAGTCAACGTAATGCTGATTTGATCATTACCAATAGAAATGAATGGGATCGGATCTTTTTCTAATGATTCTTGAAGGAAAGCGATAAATTCAGGATTAAGATATCCAATAGTCTGTGTGCCAGCATTGCCGCCGATCAGCATAATCGGAAGAAAATCTGGCGGAGCAGAGCGCGCTGTATTTTGTAGCATCTCTTCCAATGCGGCTAAGGTGCTGGTGGAAAGTGTATTCATAAAGAAAGTGTAAGAGAAAACGATGGGGACAGCCAAAAAAAATATACATGGCGGGCAAATACTGGCCAATGCATTGGTTAGACAAGGTGTTGATTTCGCATTTGGCGTTCCGGGAGAGAGTTTTTTGCCCCTGCTTGATGGTTTGGTTGATCACCCTCGGTTTCGTTTTATAACTTGTCGCCAAGAAGGTGGTGCAGCCTATATGGGTGAAGCCTATGCGAAGCTTACAGGCAAACCTGGCGTAGTAATGGTGACTCGTGGTCCTGGCGCTTCAAATGCCATGATCGGTATTCATACTGCCTATCAAGATTCCACACCCATGGTGCTTTTGGTGGGACAGGTAGGTACAGACATGGTTGAGCGTGAAGCCTTTCAAGAGATCGATTACCGTCGTATGTACTCTGAATGTGCTAAATGGGTTGGCAGTATTGATCGAGTGGACCGGATTGATGAATTTGTTTCTCATGCATTTCACATTGCTCAATCAGGTCGTAAAGGGCCAGTTGTCCTCGCATTGCCTGAAGATGTTTTGTATCTCGCTGGTGAAGAAAAGCCAACTGCTGCAGCGCATATCGTTCAACCTGGATTAGATAGAGTGATCTTTTCTGATGCGATGAAACAATTTGCAAATGCTAAAAATCCAATGGTATTGGCTGGTGGTGGTAATTGGAATAAGGCAGCTTGTGATAATTTAAGAGCTTGGGCAAATCGCGAAGGTGTTCCCGTAGCCACTAGTTTTCGCTCCCAGGATCTGATTGATAATCGTGATCCTTGTTATGCCGGTGATCTTGGAATTGGAGCTAACCCTGCATTAGTTAAGCGAATTGTAGAGGCCGATGTTTTACTGGTAATCGGCGAGCGCCTTGGAGAAATGACTACCGCCGGTTACAGTGTGCTGGCACCGCCTAAAGTAAATAACACCCTCATACATGTATTGTCTAGTCCCGATGAATTAGGCCGTGTTTATCGCCCAGAATTTGCCATCAATTGCAGTCCCGAAAATTTCTGTGTCGCCCTTAATGAAATTAAAATGACCCAGGAATATTCCGCCAAACGAATGCAAACAGCGCATACAGATTATTTAGAATGGTCTGCCCCGGTAACGGTTCCTGGTAGCTTGCAGCTAGCGCAAATTATGGCTTCACTACCTAATTTAATTCCGCGAGATGCCATTATTACTAATGGGGCGGGTAACTTTGCTACTTGGGTGCATCGCTTTTATCCTTATGGTCCAATCCGAAGTCAGTTAGCCCCAGCTAATGGTTCGATGGGCTATGGTTTACCAGCTGCGATTGCTGCAAAGATTGCCGATCCAAAGCGCGTCGTAATAGCAGTTTGTGGTGACGGCGACTTCATGATGAATTGCCAAGAATTGGCAACTGCTGCACGATACGAATCGTATCCAATCATTTTGGTGGTGAATAACGGTATGCTCGGAACCATTCGTATGCACCAAGAGAGAGAATTTACACAGCGCATCATGGGTACTGGCTTAACAAATCCAGACTTTATCAAGTTTGCAGATAGCTTTGGTATCCCTGGATATCGCATTACTCAAACTGAAGAATTTGAATCTGCCTTCACTAATGCTTTGAAAAGCAAACGTGGCGCTCTCATCGAATTGGTTTTAGATCCCGAGGTGATCACCCCTACAAAGCTTTTATCTAAGCTGGCTAAATAAAAAAGAGGAGTAATGCTCCTCTTTGATATTCCCAGTTCAAATATTTTAGCAATGAGACTTAATCAACTCTAGCGCCAGATTCTTTTACAACCTTAGTCCATTTGGCGATTTCTACCTTAATAAAATTGGCAAACTGCGCTGGTGTATTACCTACAGGCTGCGCACCCATCAAGAGATACTTTTCCTTTACTGAGGGGCTATTAATGGCTGCCATTAATTCTGCGCTGTCCTTACTCAAAATATCTGCAGGCATATTGGCAGGACCAACAACACCAAACCAAGAGGTTGCTTCATATCCAGGTAGGTTTGCAGCTTCAGCAATGGTGGGAAGATCTGGAAAAGCAGGTGAGCGTTTTGAGCTAGTGACTGCTAATGCTTTAAGGCGACCTGCGCGGATAAAGTTAATCGATGAAGGCAGATTATCAAACATAATATCTACATTGCCGGCCATCAAGTCAATGACTGCAGGCGGACTACCTTTATAAGGTAGATGAACCATATAGGTTTTGGTCATGGACTTGAATAACTCTCCAGCCATGTGAATCGAGGTGCCATTACCGCTAGAGGCCATATTGACCTTGCCAGGGTTCTTCCGGGCATAGGCAATGAGGTCATTAACAGAGTTAATACCATTCTTCGCAGCAAAGTCAGGATTGAGTACTAATACGTTTGGTAATTCTGCGACCAAGGTAATGGGTGTGAAATCTTTAATTGGATCAAAAGGTAACTTTCCGCCACCTTGCGTATAAAGGGGTAGATTAATCCCATGGGTACCCACTGAAGCCATCAACCAGGTGTAACCATCAGGTGCGGACTTCGCAACAATTTCAGCGCCAATATTACCGCCTGCACCTGGCTTGTTATCAATCAATATATTCCATTTATTAGTAGTGAGTAATTCATTTTGCAGTGGTCTGGCGATGTTATCGGTTGCGCCACCTGCAGGGAAGGGAACCACCAATCGAATCGGTTTATTCGGATAGTTACTCTGTGAGTAAGATGGTGATGAGAACGCTAGAAAGATAGCGCTACTGATAAGTGCCGAACTGATCTTTGCAATTTTTCCGATAGGGTGAGAGTAGGTTTCTCGCATCAAGGTCTCCGTTATTAAATCTGTCCATCACATTTATATGTGAAATGAATTATTTTTTTTATATCTTCATGGATGTTAACCATTTCTTAGTGCTTTGTCATTAATGCTTAACAATTGAGCATTCTAGCTAGGTCTATATAAATCTGCGACTTACGTAAACTTTTACCGATTTATCCACAAAGCCTGTGGATAAGTTCATACAAATTTTTGGTCCCGCCGACAGGAATCGAACCTGTATCCCACGCTTAGGAGGCATGTGCACTATCCATTGTGCTACGGCGAGGTGCAGAAAAAATTAAAAGTGTGCTAAGAGGATAAATCAGATCACAAGATCCTACCATCCGCACAATGCCCAGACTTGATTGGTGACAGCAATCATCATATCTGGCGCGAAATAGGCTGTAAAGATGAAGAACAATACACCCCCCATCAGCAGATAGATCAGCCATTGCCAGAGACTTCTTTTAAGCATTGGCAACACGAGCTAGGGCACGCTCTTTAACAGGTAGATTTACTAAGAAAGCAAAAATACCGAGCGCTATAGCAATTTCCCATACGATCAGATAGGAGCCAGTGCGATCAAATAAATAGCCGCCAAAGAAGGCCCCACAGAAACTACCTAGTTGATGAGAGAAAAATACCAAACCTGACAGCATGCTGAGATATTTCACTCCAAAAATTTGCGCCACGATGCCATTAGTTAATGGAATCGTTGACAACCATAAATAACCCATGATCGCTGCGAAGATGTAGGTTGTGAGAGGCGAGAGAGGAATCACTAAAAAGCCAATAATCGCAATGGAGCGACCTAGATAGATAGCGGATAGTAAATACCGCTTTGGAAAGCGCTGTCCTAATACACCCGCACTATAAGTTCCAAAAATATTAAATAATCCAATCAAAGCTAAGGCTGTCGTTGCTACTGCTGGAGCTCCCACGGCTGGAAAGATGCTCGACATATCCTTTAAATATGGTGCCAAGTGAACCGCAATAAACACCACCTGAAAGCCGCAAACAAAATACCCGAGTGTGAGCAAGCGAAAGCTCGGATTCTTCATCGCCTCCTTGAGGGCCTCTTTGATGGTTTGATCGCCTAATTGATGTTGGTGACTAAAATTTTTCTCACGCAACATAAAGGCGGCGGGAATCATGAGGCTGGCCATGAGTGCCAATAAAAGTAGGGCATCTTGAGCGCCAAACATACTGAGGAAGCCTTGCTCAACTGGAATCATGAGAAATTGTCCAAATGATCCAGCGGCCGCGGCAATACCCATGGCCCAAACCCGTTTATCAGCAGGTACATTGCGACCAAGGATGCCGTAAACGATGCTGTAGGTGGTAGCCGTTTGGGCAAGACCAATGAACAGTCCTCCTGCCATTGTGAAATTGAGCGCATCAGTGGAAAGGGCCATTCCCGCTAAGCCTAGGGCATACAAAATACCTCCAGCCACCATAATTTTGAGGGCGCCAAAACGATCAGCTAATGCGCCTGTAATCGGCTGAAATATTCCCCAAATCAAGTTTTGCAATGCCATGGTCAGGGCAAATGTTTCTCGTCCCCAACCGTTTTCTAAGGTGATGGGTAAGTTAAATAATCCAAAGCCATGACGAATTCCCATCGATAAGGTCACCATCAGTCCGCCAAAAATAAGGACCTGCCTGATCGAGAGAGAGGGTTTTGTCAGAGAATTCGTCATATTGAATGTAATCAGGGACTTATAGAGTTTGCTGCAAATAAAATAGGCAGATCAGCTCTTATGTAGGTATGTAGAGCTAAATGTAGCTTTGAACCCTTACCCATCAAGGCATGGCAAAGATTTAAAACCCATAGTTGACAGAAGATCCCCATAGCCCAATTTTGGCATGGATGTTGGGGGAATTGATGAAAAGTTCAGGTTAAGCTACAGACATGACTACAATTTGCGCGCATGGCTACCCGTAAAACTTCCGAATATAGTGAATCATCGATTCAGGTCCTAAAAGGTCTGGAACCAGTCCGGCAACGGCCTGGAATGTACACCCGTACTGATAACCCCCTGCATATCATTCAAGAGGTGCTCGATAACGCCTCTGATGAGGCTCTAGGTGGATATGGCAAGCACATCACCGTAACGATGCACACCGATGGCAGCGTCAGTGTCGAAGACGATGGTCGAGGCATTCCGGTCGGCATGCATCCCTCGGAGAAGTTACCCGTAGTGGAAATTGTATTTACTCAGCTGCATGCGGGAGGTAAGTTTGAAAAAGGCAGTGGAGGCGCTTATGCTTTCTCTGGAGGTTTGCATGGTGTTGGCGTATCCGTTACCAATGCACTTTCCAAACGTTTAGAGGTCATCGTTTGGCGTGATGGCCAAGTTTCAACTTTGACTTTTGCAGACGGTAAAGTCATCGAAAAGCTCAAAACCAAAGTCTCATCAAAGGGCGATAAATCTCATGGCACGAGCGTACGAGCCTGGCCAGATGGAAAGTATTTCGATAGTGCAACCATCCCAATGCCTGAGCTCATTCGATTGTTGCGCTCTAAGGCAGTGTTATTGCCTGGCGTCAAAGTCACTCTTATCCAGGAAAAAACGGGTGATACTCAAACATGGCAGTACGCACAAGGCTTGCGCGGATATTTAAATGAAGCGATAGCGCAAGCAGGGCATGGTCCTGAAGTAATCCCACCGTTCGAAGGTGAGCAATATGCGACTGGTGTGGGTGATGAAGATTCTTTTGCTGAGGGTGAGGGTGCTGCCTGGGTGATTTCATGGACGGAGGATGGCCCTCCAGTTCGCGAGAGCTATGTCAACCTGATACCGACTCCTGCAGGTGGTACCCATGAGAGTGGATTGCGTGAAGGTTTATTTAATGCTGTCAAAGGCTTTATTGAAATGCATGCCTTACAACCTAAGGGCGTTAAGTTAATGCCTGAAGATGTCTTTGCCCGCGCTTCATTTATTTTATCCGCCAAAGTACTGGACCCACAGTTTCAAGGACAGATTAAGGAACGTTTAAATTCTCGCGATGCGGTGCGTTTAGTTTCCGCTTACGTTAAATCTGCTTTAGAGCTTTGGCTCAATCAACACGTTGATTATGGTCGTAAGCTAGCCGATTTAGTGATTAAGCAAGCACAGGCTCGTACTCGTGCAGGACAAAAAGTAGAAAAGAAAAAGTCATCTGGTGTAGCTGTGCTGCCTGGCAAGTTAACTGATTGCGAAAGCCAAGACATCGCATTAAATGAGATCTTTCTAGTAGAGGGAGATTCTGCGGGCGGTTCTGCCAAGATGGGGCGTAATAAGGAATATCAGGCTATTTTGCCTTTACGCGGCAAAGTATTAAATACTTGGGAAGCGGAGCGCGACCGTCTATTTGCGAATAATGAGGTACATGATATTGCCGTAGCAATTGGCGTTGATCCGCATGGTGCCAACGACAACCCCGATTTATCGAATTTACGTTATGGAAAAGTTTGCATTTTGTCGGATGCGGACGTTGATGGTTCACATATTCAAGTCTTACTACTAACTCTTTTTTATAAGCATTTTCCTAGGTTGATTGAATTAGGTCATATTCATATTTCCCGCCCGCCCCTCTTTAGGGTAGACGCACCCGCGCGTGGAAAAAAACCTGCGCAGAAAATTTATGCATTAGATGCTAGTGAGCTGCAGGCGATCGAAGATAAGCTGCGTAAAGATGGTGTTAAAGAATCAGGTTGGCAAATTTCACGCTTCAAGGGCTTAGGAGAAATGAGCGCCGAACAATTATGGGATACCACTCTTAATCCCGATACTCGTCGTCTACTGCCAGTGACTTTAGGTTCATGGACCGAAGATGAGACATTTAAGACAATGGATATGCTGATGGGTAAATCAGAATCTGGAGCGCGTCGCGATTGGCTAGAAGAGCGCGGTAACGAAGTAGAGGCAGATATCTAATGGCAACTAAAAAGACACCTAAAAAAAGAATTAGCAATCCTCAAGCAGATTTGTTCTCTGATTCAGTGGATGTGGATATTACCGTGGCATCAAAAGATCAAGTGAAAAAAGTCGCTGCTAGTCGTGGATCTAATACTCCACGTGGTCCACACGATCCCAATACCATTGAATTAAATGAAGATAGTAAAGACAGTCTGACATTGGCGGTCTACGCTGAGCGTGCTTATTTAGATTACGCCATTAGCGTTGTTAAAGGGCGAGCTTTACCTGAAGTTGCGGATGGTCAGAAGTCGGTGCAGCGCCGAATTTTGTTCTCGATGAGTGAAATGGGGTTGCGGGCAGAAGCAAAACCCGTCAAGAGCGCCCGAGTTGTTGGTGATGTACTTGGTAAGTTTCACCCACATGGAGATCAATCTGCTTATGACGCTTTAGTGCGATTGGCACAGAGTTTTTCATTACGTTATCCCCTGATTGATGGCCAAGGCAACTTTGGTTCTCGAGATGGG
>Ga0164294_10004907_pt1 | contig 11562 bp, 9 predicted proteins | sample GEODES005metaG_FD_111479 | JGI IMG/M metagenome (GOLD analysis project Ga0164294, IMG submission 111479) | Oligotrophic lake water microbial communities from Sparkling Lake, Wisconsin, USA - GEODES005 metaG | ecosystem: Environmental > Aquatic > Freshwater > Lake | place: USA: Sparkling Lake...
AGGCCTTGGCGGCGCAGCAGGCGCTGACCTTCTCCATGTTCGATTCGCTGATGTGGTCGCCGCTGCGCGGCTTGCCCAGCGCGAGCACAGTGGCCCATCAGATGAATCACGCCGCGATGGGTGTGCTCAGTCAGGGCATGGCGCCCGTGCATCGTCGCGCGGTGGCCAACGCCCGCCGACTTTCGCGCCACAAGACGCGCTAGCCGGCATGGCCGGTGTGTCCACGCAAGCAGCGCCTCGCGCTGATGAGGCGCAGCGTGTGGCCGCCGTATGCGTGGTGGGCGTCGATTTCACCAGTCGGCCCACTGCGCGCAAGCCCATCGTGGTGGCGCTGGGTCGCCTCGACGGCCGGGCCGTGCGGCTCGAGGCGCTGCACACGCACAGCAGCTTTGAGGGCTTCAGCGGCTGGTTGAAAGCGCCGGGTGACTGGGTCGGCGCGTTCGATCTGCCCTTCGGTTTGCCGCGCGAGCTGGTCACCACCTTGGGCTGGCCCACCGAGTGGCTGCCCCTGATGCGGCACTACGCGTCGCTGTCGCGCGAGCACATCCGCGACACCTTTGCGGCGTTTTGCGATGCGCGTCCGGCCGGCGGCAAATTCGCGCACCGCGCCTGCGATAAGCCGGCCGGCTCGTCGCCTTCGATGAAGTGGGTCAACCCGCCGGTGGCCTACATGCTGCACGCGGGCGTGCCCTTGCTGCTCGATGCGGGCGTGCACCTGCCGGGGCTGCACGCTGGCGATGCCACACGGGTGGCGCTGGAGGGCTATCCCGGCCTGCTCGCGCGCGAGGTGCTGGGTCAGCGTTCATACAAGGCCGACGACCGCGCCCGGCAAACGCCCGAGCGGCTGATCGCTCGCAAGGATCTGGTCGACGCGCTCGAGCAGGGTCGCACCCGACTGGGCGTGCGCTTGCGTCTGAGCCACGCGCAGCGCGACGCGTTGGTGGACGATGCCAGCGGTGACAGGCTCGACGCGGTGCTGTGCATGCTGCAGGCCGCGTGGGCGCGCTCGCAGCCGGCTTACGGCCAGCCCACCGATGCCGATGCGCTCGAAGGCTGGATCGTCAGCGCCGGGGTGCCGTGAGCTGCGTTTCAAGCCCTTACAGTAGCCTCAACAGGATCGTTCAAAGACCCCCCGGCGCATGCCGATAGACATGGGTCCACCCCCGCTGACTTGCCAGCTCTCAGGAGATCCTGAATGAAATTTTTCACCCAACGTTGCTTGGGCGCAGTGGCGGTGCTGCTGTCGCTGAGTTGTGCGCCCGTGTGGGCCGACGATCTGGCCGACATCAAGGCGCGCGGCGAGTTGCGCCACCTGGGCATCAACTACGCCAACTTCGTCACCGGCGCGGGAGATGGCTTCGATGTCGAACTGGTGCAAGGCTTCGCCAAGCACATCGGGGTCAAGTACAAGCTGGTGCCCACCGACTTCGTCAGCGTCATCCGCGATCTGCTGGGCAAGGACGTGGTGCGCCAGGGCGATCAGGTCAATTTGCAGGGCGACTTTCCGGTCAAGGGCGACATGATCGCCACCGGCTTCACCGTGCTGCCGTGGCGCGAGAAGGTGCTGCTGTATTCGGCGCCCACCTTCCCGTCGCAGGTGCTGCTCGTGGCGCGCGCCGATTCGCCCGACAAGCCGATCAAGGGTAGTGCCGATCTGGCTGCAGACATCGCCGAGACCAAGGCCATGATCGGCCGCAAGAGCGTGCTGGTGATGGAAAAAACCTGTCTGGATCCGGCCAATTACGGACTCAAGGGCAAGGGGATCGATCTGCGCTCGTACACCAAGAGCGCCAACCTCAACGAGATGGTGCCCGCGCTGATCCAAGGCGATGCCGACTTCTCGCTGCTCGACGTGCCCGATGCCATCCTCGACCTGCAGCGCTGGGCCGGCAAGATCAAGGTGATCGGCCCCATCTCTGGCCACCAGCAGCTCGCGGCGGCCTTTCCCAAGAACTCGCCCGATTTGCGGCGCGCGTTTGACGACTACCTTGTGCGCCTGAAGGCCGATGGCAGCTACGACAAGCTGGTCGACAAGTACTACCCCGGTATCCGTCGCTACTTCCCGGACTTCTTCGTCGGCAAGCGCTGATTCACCGACACGAAGATGCCTTGGTTTGAAACGCGATCGCGGGGTCGATGGGCGCTACTCATCGCCGGGGTGTTCTGTGCCTACCTGGTGGTGTTGCTGGTCAACGCATTTGGTGACCGCGATCAACTCCGGCAGGCCGCCGAGCGGCGGCTGATCGCCGAAAGCCAACGGCGCACCGATGCGCTGAGTGACCTGGCCAGCGACCGCATCCATTTGGCGCGGCGCCTGACCGAGCTCAACGAGCTCAACACCTACCTGACCAGCAAGGCGCTGGGCATGTCGCCGATGTACGGCCTGAGCGTCAGCCTGGATGCGCTGGAGCGTCGGTTGCACGCCCACGTGACCGATGACAAGCTGACGGCCGAGGGCGCGCACTTTCTGTCGTTCACACGGGTGGTCATCTTTGACGAATCGGCGCGTGTGCTGGCTGACTCCGGTGCCGGTACCGCGATGCCAGCCGGCCTGACGCCGGGCAGCGCCAGCGCTGAAGGTTCTTCCATCGAGCTGGGCCCCGACGGCCCATTCATGGTGACCCGGGTGCCGGTGATGTTCAAGGACCAGTTCAGCGGCACGCTGGTCGCCTTGACCGACGTCGGTGAGATCTACCGTCGGCTGATGCAACCCGATCTGGTCGACAACTACCGCGAGACCTTGTTGACGCTTGACGGTCAGGAGATCGTGCCTGCCGGTCAGGCGGCTCGGTTCGCTCCTGAGCTCGCAAAGTCAATCGCTCGATTGCCGGAAAACCAGACCGTGCGGCTGGCTGAGCTGGCCGGGGCTGGCGAGCTGGGCAACTTTGTCGCCATCGTCACGACCGTGACCGATATGCCTGCGCGGCTGGTGACCACTCAGTCGCGGGCCGCCATTGAAGGCACCGCGGCGTCGTCGGCTTTCCTGTACTCGATGGCTGTGTTTCCCGCCATCTTGCTGCTGCTGGCTGTTCGATTCAATCGATTGCAAAGCCGCACCAGGGAGCTGCAACGCGAGGCGGTGTTCGCCGATGCGCAGCGTCGTGCGCTGCAAGGCCGCAACGAGTTGATGTCAGAAGACATACGCCGGCGCGAGGCACTCGAGATCGAGCTGGCGGCCTACCGCGATCACCTTGAAGATCTGGTCAAGCAGCGCTCGGCCGAGCTCACCCGGCTGTTCGACGCGCTGCCCGATCTGTACTTTCGGGCTTCGCGCGACGGCACCATCGTCGAATGCCGCGCCGGCCGCCCCGAAGACCTGCTGATGCCGGCCGAGGCCTTGCTCGGCCAGCGCATGCAAGACATCTTGCCGCCCGATGTGGCCAGCCTGTTCGCCCAGGCCTTGAACCAGCTCGAGTTTGGTGCCGACCAGCTGGTGATCGAATACCAGCTGTCGCTCGAGCACGGCGAGCAGCACTTCGAGGCTCGCATGTTGCCGCTGGGCGCTGACCAGTTGGTGGTGGTGGTGCGCAACGTGACCGACCGCCACGAGATCGATGCGGCGCGCGAGCACAACCGGCTCGAGACTGAGCGCCTCGCGCGGCAGAAGAGCGAATTCCTGATGAACATGAGCCATGAGATTCGCACCCCGCTCAATGCGGTGCTGGGGCTGGCCCAGATGGGCGCCCGCGCGGCACCTGACGAGGCGGCGCGCGGGGCCTTCAAACCCATCGAGGTGGCCGGGCACCACCTGCTCGACATCGTCAACGACATCCTTGATTTCTCGAAGCTCGAGGCCGGCAAGCTGTCCATCGAGCGTGCGGTCTTTGCGCTCGAGCCGCTGATCCAGGCTGCCGCGAGCATGGTCGTTGGCCGCGCCCAGGCCAAGGATCTCGAGTTGCGTGTCGATCTGGCCGGCGGGCTGCCCGAATGGGTCGATGGCGATGAACTGCGGCTCAAGCAGGTGCTGGTCAATTTGCTGTCCAACGCCGTCAAGTTCACCGAGCACGGCAGCATCACGTTGAGCGTCGCGCCCGACGCTCACGGTGTTGTCTTCAGCGTCAAGGACACCGGCATCGGCATCTCGCCCGAGCAGATGGAGCACCTGTTCAAGCCCTTCGAGCAGGCCGACGTGTCGACCACACGGCGCTTTGGCGGCACCGGCCTGGGCCTGTCGATCAGCCACGATCTGGCCGCCCTCATGGGCGGCGGCATCGAGGTGCGCAGCCAGATCGACCAGGGCAGCGAATTCATCCTGAGCCTGCCGCTCGCCGCTGCCGCGCGCCCCGATGAGGTGGCAGCGCCCCAGGCCAGCGACGGGCAGCGGCTGCGCGGCCTGCGCGTGCTGGCCGCCGAGGACAACGAGGTCAACTGCCTGGTGCTCGAGAGCATGCTCGAGTACGAAGGCGCCGAGGTCGTGTTCGCGTCCAACGGTCAGGAGGCCGTCGACGCCATGCAAAAAAGCGATGCCACCGGCTATCACGCGGTGCTGATGGACGTGCAGATGCCGGTGATGGATGGACTCGAGGCCACGCGGCGCATCACGGCGCTCAACACCGGCGTGCCGGTGATCGGCCTGACCGCCCACGCCCTGGAGGAAGAGCGAGAGCGCTGCCGCGACGCCGGCATGGTCGCCCACGTGGCCAAGCCGGTGGAGATCGACGAACTGGTGGCGGCGTTGCAGCGCTTCGCGCGGCCTTTCTAGGGCTGCCGACTACACTTTTCTCATGCAATTTTTCTGGCGCAGTCGACGTTTTTCAGCCTGGCTGGCCGCATGGGTCATGCTGATCGCCTCGCTCGCGCCGACGCTTTCGCAGGCCTTTGACGGCAAGCCCGGCAGCCTGTGGCTCGAGGTGTGCAGCTCGCTCGGTGCGGGCACCGCAGTGCTGGTGGAGCGTCCTGAGTCGCAGCCCTCGCCGCAGTCATCGTTGCTGCACAGCCTGGAGCACTGCCCCTATTGCTCGGTGCATGGCGTGGCGATGGCTCCTGCGCCAACGCCAGTCAGGCTCAGTTTGCTGCCGTTGAGTTTCGAGGTGCCGCTGCTGTTCCTGGCCGCGCCGCACACCTCTCACGCGTGGCGACACGCGCTGTCTCGAGGACCGCCCTTGATCGCTTGAGTTCCGGTCGTCTCCGAGCCTGGGCAGTTGCTGCCCACAGGCCGTGAGCGACCGCTAGGACTGACGCCTGGCTCCCGATGCGGGAGCGGCGTTGTTTGCCGATGTGATCCGCGTTGATTTCGTCCGCGCGCGAGCCATCGGTTCTGGCCGGCGAGCCCTCGCTGCCGCCGGCCGTTGGAACTTTCAAGGACTTTCGACATGACCTCGCGTTTGCGCAACCACGCGCCATCGACCTTTCTTTTCGGCGCCTCATGCATGGCGGCATTCGCTGCCTGCACGGCGGCAGTCGCCGCATCAGACACCGCAGCAGACGCCGCATCCACCGCCCAACTCGAGCGCGTCGTCGTGACGGCCACCCGCTCTGACACCCGGCTGCAGGACATGCCCTTGCACACCACCGTGATCACGCAAGAGGACATTCGCCGCGTGCCCGCTCAGACGCTGGACCAGGTGCTGCGCAACGTGCCCGGCCTGCTGGTGCCCGGAGCGCCGTTCTATGTGAACGACCCAACGGGGCAGAACATCAAGTTCCGCGGCATGGACAAGAAGGTGCTGGTGCTGCTCGACGGCGTGCCCATGCTCGACCCGTTCTTCGGCACCATCCAGTGGTTCAAGGTGCCGTTGAGTTCGGTCGAGCGCGTTGAAATCGTGCGCGGCGGTGGCTCGAGTCTTTGGGGCAATCTGGCCGTGGGTGGTGTCATCAACATCATCACCAAGCGGGCCACGACCGATTCGGGTGAGGCGACTTTCAGCGTCGCCAGCCGCGGTACCCAGAGCGTGGCTTTGAGCAAGAACTTCGTGCTGTCGGACACCCTGAGCCTGAGCCTGTCGGCCGACCGGCTGCAAACCGATGGCTACAACACAGCTGGTGGTGGATCGCGTGCGGCCTACTGGCCGGGGCGCGACGAGTCTTCGGCCACGGCCGACAACTTCAGGCTTGGCGTGTACTTTCAGCCCGCGCCTGATCTCAGCGGCTTTGTGCGCGTGGGCTATCACCAGCAAAACGACCGCATCGGCGGCTACGACTACGGCAAGAACCAGCAGCGCAGCCCCGACGTGCAGGCCGGCATCACCCAGCGGCTCGATGAGTCGAGCAGCGTGATGACGTCAGCCTATGCGCAGCACGTGAATTTCGACAAGTACAACGGCGCGGGTTGCTACGCGGCCACGAAGTACGCCTGCGGTGCACCGGTGTCCGGCAGCGGCGCCACCGCTGCCCAGCAGGCGGCTCCCACGCTGCAGTACGCGTCTTCGCACGACACGCTCACCTACCGCGAACGCGGCGGCTCGGTGGTCTACTCGAAACGCCTGGAGTCGCTGCTCAAGGAGTTGCAGCTCGGCGTCGACTACCGCTACATCTCGGGCGAGGACGATCAGCAGACCTACCGCACCCCCACCAAGGAGCTGCCGCAAGTGCTGCGCATCCAGCGCACCAACGAGGGTGCCGGATCGCAGGAATTCATCGGCGTGTTCTCGCAGTTCAAGCTGCGTCCGCTCGATCCGCTGGAAGTCACGCTCGGCCTGCGTGTGGACCATTACAGCAATTCAGACGGCTCGGCCGTGCAGACCAGCTATTCGAACAAGGCGAACCCGGTGGCGGGCCAGCCCACCGGTGGCCCGGTGCCCGGCACCAGCAAGACCGCGTTCGACCCCAGCCTGTCGGCACGCTACGAGCTGAGCGATGAGTTCGACCTGCGCGGCGCGGTCTACAAGGCGTTCAGGGCGCCGGGGTTGAACAACCTGTACCGCAGTTTCGGCAGCAACTCGATCACCATCGCCAACCCGCTGCTCAACCCGGAGACCATGGTCGGCGAGGAAATCGGCCTGGACTGGAAACGCGGCTCATCGGCCTTCGGCATCACGGTGTTTCAGGCCAAGGTGAAGGACTCGGTGAACACTTACGGCATCACGTCGAAGACCTTGCCGATCCCTGCGGCGGTGAGCAGCATCTGCGGCAGCTCGTACAGCGGTGTGCCCAACGCGTCGTGCCCGGGCACGGTCAATTTCTACACGAACGGGCAGGATCAGAAGACCTGGGGCGTGGAGCTTGACGGCAGCTGGTCGCTGGCGCGCGATCTCAGCGTCAATGCTTACGCCACCCGCACCCAGTCGTACTACAGCAGCACCACCACCGGCGACCCGACCGGCGAGCAACTGCCGCTGGTGCCGCGGCTGGTGGCTGGGGCCGGTGTGGCGTGGCGCACGACCGAGCGCTGGAGTCAGTACGTCGATGTGCGTTACAACAGCTCGATGACCTTGAGCAGTCTGTCACTCATGCCGACCTTCGAACAGGGCAGCTACACCGTGTTCAACCTGAGCACGACCTACCGCATCAACGAGCGTTTCGAAGTGGCCGGCGCGGTGGTCAACCTGTTCGACAAGCGCTACACCGACAGCAGCGCCAGCAACCAGCAAAGCATCAGTGACGCGATGCCGCGCACGGCCAGGGTGAGTCTTCGTGTCAGCTTCTGAGCGCATCGCGGCCGGCTTGGCCGCACTGATGTTGTCGGCGGCTGCGCTGGCGCAGTCCGTGCCTCAGGCGGCCGCCAGCGCGCCCATGCACCACCACGGCCAAGCATCGGCAGCGTGCTCGGGTTCGGGTCTGGCGTGCGCCAAGTCAGCCACCGCGGTGTTTGACGATCGCGGTGCGCTGTGGGTCGCGTGGGCTGCCGCCGGGTCGGTGTCGGTGGCCCGGTCCACCGACGCGGGCTTGACGTTCGGGCCGGCGTCGGTGGTCGGCAGCCCCGGCGCATCACTCGATGCGGGCACCGACGCGCGGCCGCAAATCGTGGTCGATGCGCAAGGCCGCATCGTGGTCGCTTACTCGGTGTTCAAGGACAAGGCCTGGAACGCGCAGGTGCTGGTGGCCACCTCGACCGACGGCGGTGCCAACTTCTCGCAGCCGCGCTCGCTTTCGGCCGATCCCGCCAGCCAGCGCTTTCCCGCGCTGTCGCTGCGCGCCGATGGCAGGCTGCTGGCGGTATGGATCGACAAGCGCACGGCAGCGGCCGCTCGCAGCCAGGGCCTGCCGCACGCTGGCGCGGCGCTGGCCACTGCGTGGTCAGACGACGGCGGCGAATCGTTCACCGACGAGCGCATCGTGCAGGACCACAGCTGTGAATGCTGCCGCCTGGCCGTGGCCTTCGACGCGCAAAGCCGGGCGCTGGTGCTGTACCGCAGCATCTTCGACGGTGGCGAGCGCGACCACGCGCTGCTGACCCTCGGCAACGAGGGCGCAGCGAAGGCCGCCACGCGCGTGGCCGAAGACCGCTGGGTCATCGACGGCTGCCCGCACCATGGTCCGAGCGTGGCCGTCTCGTCTGACGGCACGGTGCACGCGGCTTGGTTCACGCAGGGGCGCTCGCGTCAGGGCTTGTTTCTGGCGCGCTCGACCGATGGCGGCGCCACGTTCTCGACCCCGCAAGCCGTGGGCAACGCCGCACAACAGCCCGGCCGCCCGGCGCTCTTTGCACAGGGCCGCGAGGTGTGGCTGGTGTGGAAAGAATTTGACGGCCGCTACATCTTCATCAAGCAACGCCGCTCGGCCGATGCCGGCCAGACGTGGTCGCCCGAGCGCGTGCTCGCGGCCACGGCCAATTCGGCCGATCACCCGCTGCTGATCGGCGACGGTCGGCGCGTTTATCTGTCGTGGCTCACGCGCGACGAAGGCTATCGGCTCATGCCGCTGGAGGCCCCATGAACAAGTTATTCGTGACCCTGCGCGCGTGTGCCTTCATGCTGCTGGCGGTGTGCGCTGCGGGTGCTCACGCCCAAGCCGAACGCGCCTTCAGCCGCGACAGCTACGCGCACATCCGCGCCAGCCATGCCGGGCGTGCGCTGGTGGTGCACCTGTGGGGCATGACCTGCGGCCCTTGCCTCGTCGAGCTGCCGCAGTGGGGTGCGCTGCTGCGCAAGCGCCCCGATCTGCCACTGGTGCTGATTCAGGTCGACCCGTCGTCGCCCGACGCTCGCACCAAACGCCTCGCCGCCGCCGGCCTGGCCGGTGCCGAAAGCTGGTCTGCCAACACAGAGTTCGACGAGTTCCTGCGCGCCAGCATCGACCCCACCTGGCCCGGCGACATGCCCCGCACGCTGCTCATCTCACCGGGCGGTCAGGTGAAAACCATCCCCGGCACGGCCCAGATGAACGAGGTGGAGCGGTGGCTCGATGGGCTGAGCGCCGGCCACTAGGCTGCCGCAAAGGAGAGCTCACGTGGAACTGACTACGAACCACCCGCAATCAAGTTATGGCATCCCCGTTTTGTTGATTGACGGGGTTGCTCACCATGCTCTCCAGAGGTGCCCGCCGGACGGGCATTTGGCGTATGAGTTGGTGCGCGATAGCGACTCGCTGGACGACGCATTGGCCGACAAGTTTTTGAGGTCGGCCCCCGATCTTTATTTCGACCTGTGATCGGCAGCGGTGACCCTTTGGGACGCCGTCACCCCGCCAGCCCCGCCAGCCAAGGCGCGGCGCCGACCACCTCGACGAGCCCGTGCTGCGCGGGCTGGCGCAACTGCTCCACCACCTGAAGCGCGCGTGCCGACGTGAAGCGTTGCGCCATGCGGTGCAGGTAGGCGCTGGGCACCGGGTCGGCGCGCTTGACTTCGATCAGGTCGGTCACCGTGTCGCCTTCGGTGAGCACGAAGTCGATTTCATGGCGTTCCTTGTCGCGAATGGTGTGCAGGGCCACCGCCTTGCCTTCGGCGTCCTGCCGGTGATGGCAGTGCTTGAGCAGCATGGCGGCCACGGCGTTTTCGAGCTTTGCACCGGCATCGCCGATCACCAGACCCGTGTCGGAAAAGTAGACCTTGGCCTCTTTGAGCAGGCTGCGTGACACGTCGCGGTGCCAGGGCGTGACGCGAAAGACGATGTACAGCGCCTCCAGGATGTCGAGGTAGCGCGCTGCGGTTGATGGTGACACCTGAAGCGACTGCGCCAGTGCCGATACCTTGATCGGCGAGCCCACCCGCTCGCGCAGCATGGTGAACAAGAGTTGCAGCGTGCGCACCTCGTGCACGCGTGAAAAGTCGAGTACGTCTTCGCGGATCAGGTCGGTGGCGTATTGCGCACGCCATCGATCGGCTTCGGTCGCGCTGCTGGCAAGGCAGGGTTCGGGAAAGCCGCCGCGCTCGAGCAGCAGCGACAGCGCATCGGCCGGGCTGATGTCTTGCGTTTCCACCAGTTCGCGCACCGAAAACGGATGCAGCCGCCAGTTGAAGTAACGCCCGGCCAGCGACTCGCCGCCCTGGCGGAAGGTGTCCATGCGGGCGCTGCCCGTCACCAGCATGGCCTGCCCGGGGCTGCGTCCGTCCCAGGCGCCCTTGAGGAAGGATTTCCATTCCTTCATCTTGTGGATTTCGTCAAAAACGACCAACCCGGACTTGGGCGACCAGGCGTTGTCTGCGATGAGCGTGCGGTCGGCGGGCACGTCCCAGTTGAGGTACTGGGCATTTTCGAAGCCGACCATCAGTTGCCGCGCCAGCGTGGTCTTGCCAGCCTGTCGCGCGCCGGTGATCACCACGAGCTTGCGGCCAAGGTCGTGGCGAATGTTTTCAGCGAGCTGCCGGGCTGACGAATTGATGTTCATTAACGAAAAAGTCTAGACTATTTCGCTAAATACTTCAAAAAAGTCAGATTTTATCGGCCCACGCCAACTCACCGCCGCATCAAGGTGCTCTTGCCAAACAGGCTTTCGATCAGGTCGACAGCCAGCTCGGCGGTCTGGTTGCGAACGTCGAGCGCGGGGTTGAGTTCCATCACGTCGAGGCTGGCCAGTCTGCCCGTGTCGGCGATCATTTCCATGCACAACTGCGCTTCGCGATAGGTGGGGCCGCCGGGCACGGTGGTGGCCACGCCGGGGGCGAGGGCGGGGTCGAGGAAGTCGACGTCGAAGCTCACGTGCAAGTGGGTGTGTTCGTCCAGCGTGGCCAGCGCCAGCTCCATGGCGTGGCGCATGCCCATCTCGTCGATGTAGCGCATGTCGAAGACCTCGAGCTCTTGTTCATGCACCAGACCTTTTTCACCGGCGTCGACGCTGCGGATGCCGATCTGGCGCACCCACTTGGCGCTGATGGCCGGTGTGTGGCCGCTGAGCTCGATCAGATCTTTCGGGCCCAGACCGCACAGGCAGGCCATGGGCATGCCGTGCAGGTTGCCGCTGGGCGTGAGCAGGTGGGTGTTGAAGTCGGCGTGGGCGTCGAGCCACAGCACGCGCAGCCGCTTGCCCTGCGCGCGGCAGTGGCGCGCCACCGCGCTGATCGAGCCGATGGCGAGTGCGTGATCGCCACCCAGCAGCACGGGCAAGCGCTGCTGCTGCAGTTCGCTGAGCACCGCGTCGTGAACGGTACGGTTCCAGGCCACCACCTCGGCCAGGTGCCGATGGCCGTCAACTGGCGGTAGCCACGGGTTGGTCGGGCCGGCCAGGTTGCCGCGGTCGATCACGTC
>Ga0164294_10004908_pt1 | contig 11561 bp, 20 predicted proteins | sample GEODES005metaG_FD_111479 | JGI IMG/M metagenome (GOLD analysis project Ga0164294, IMG submission 111479) | Oligotrophic lake water microbial communities from Sparkling Lake, Wisconsin, USA - GEODES005 metaG | ecosystem: Environmental > Aquatic > Freshwater > Lake | place: USA: Sparkling Lake...
ACTTTTTGTCCAACTAATAATCATATTGTTAATATTAGGCAAATCGTTTGAATATGGATTAGGCGTTGCAGAACTAATAATATTGTTAAAAGCCAATAAAGGCGCATTATATATCAATTGCAAATCACCACTGTATAATGTTAAAAAGCTTTTTTTAAGATCTGCTTCCGTTACCATTGTGCTACCACTATTGGGCGAAGCACTTAAAACCCCAGGCGTATAGCATTGAATGTTTTGGATCATAGCTGAAGCCAAGTTAGGTAAATTGGGGAAATAATATCTGGTGTTAGTACTGCCGTTTGGTATTGCTAATTCAACGGCCTCAAATCTATTTAATTGTGGCATAATTGTTTTTTTAAAAATTAAAAAAAGCCAGGCGTTTGCACCCACCTGGCAAGGTGGCGATTGGGATCGGCTTTTTTATTTTACGCTTGTAACGTTTTGGCAAAGAATAGTTCTAAAAATTGCTACGATACGGCTATTTGATTTTACTGTTGCAATTGCAGCAGGCAAAACAATACTAGCAACAATATTTGCACCACCATTTAATAAAAGGTTTGGCTCAATTGGATAAAAACCGTTATCAGCTGCGTCAAATTGATCTACTGGAAATACAGTTTGCGCCGTAATTCCTACTCCGCCCTGAGTTTGTGGTACATAATAACTCCTTAAAATATCGTAAGAAGGCAAAACGTTTTGATTATTTACCTGGATAGATAAAAAACCGTTATACAATGTCAAAGCTGCGTCAGCTTGTGCGGTTGTAAATTCGTTTGTTTCAGTTGATGGATAAGATAATACGCGGAAAGCTGCGTCAGTAGAACTTGACGGCGCTGCTAATCCAACAAATAAACTACTTACTACGTGTACGTCCTGAAGGTTGACGCGCCTTTCTGTGTTAAAAATTGTACTTGAATTATCGGTAACTACGATAGGTAAACGATAATTTGTAACGCTTGCAGATATTGCAACTTCAGATCTTACGTAAGATTGAGTAAGTACTGCTTGACTTACGTCATAACCTTGTGATTGAACAAAAGATCTAGCATTTTCGAATGTAAGGCGTGCGCCTATTTGATTAATCATTTTTTTAAATTTTAATTTTTTTTTAAATTTTTTACTTATTGTATTAACACAAAACCGCTGCGCTCATTGTATCCATTCCGTAGTTCATTGGATCCATTCCCGCAACTACTCCGCGCGGATTGTTAGTTGATGGAGCTAGGCCCATATAACGTCTTGCGATTACTGGCATACCTGAAAGCACTCCAGTAGATTGAACTAAACCTAAACCACCAACGGCAATCATACCGTTTCCAATTGATTTACCAATGTCAGACTTTATAAACTTAGGTAAGAATAAACCTACCGCAATTGGTGCTACTGATGCAACATACTTTTTGTATGAATCATTTAAAGTAGTGCCGTTAATAGTGTTTGCCACAAATCTAGCAGCTACACCGCCAGCAATTGTGAATAAAGCCGAAGTAAGGCCCCCAGCCATATTTACTGCGCCCATTCTTTTAGAACGTCTGCGAGTAACTCTTTTTTTAGTTGTTTTTTTTCTACGTGCCATTTTTATTTTTTTTTATTATTAATAAAGGTGAAAAAATCAAAGTAACTTTTTAAGTTCACTTTTTTGTATTTTTAATTCTTTTAAATATTTTTTTATCTGATCAATTTGAAGTTTATAACCTTTTTTTGCTAAAATGTTTTTTGTTTGTTTTAAAGACACATTTTTATCAATTAAACTTTTTTCTAAAATATTAATTTTATTTAAAGTTTGATTAAATTGATCCAATTCCATTTTCTTAATAACTCCAATTTTAACATTTCCTGGCGTCAAAGTATATCCGTGTTTAAGCCTCTTTTTGTCTTGTTTAAGGACTTGTTTTACTTTTGTAAGGGTATTACTACGTTTAACCGCTTTTTTAGCCGCTTTTTTCTTTTTAACGCCGCTTACTACTCTTATATTAACATTGTGACTTTTACTGTCTTTATGTTTGTCGTTAGGCTTTAAAACGCCAACTTTTTTCTTTGTAGCTTTCTTTTTAACAGTTTTAGTTTTAGAAGCGTATTTTTTAGAAGCTTCTTTCACATAATCTGTCCACTTACTATATTTTTTAGGACTTTTTGCCCTTAAACTTTTAGCGTCCTTTATTATTTTTTGTAAAGTAGTCATTATTTTTTCTTTTTAAATATAAAAAAAGCTACTAAAGCAGCACCGCCAATAATTAAAGGGATTGTATAACTGCCACCGCCTCCAGGCTTATCAGATCCGCCGCCAAAAAGATTAGTCAATGCGCCTGGCTCTGGTTTCATCTCATTTTTACTATTTATAAAATATTTTTGATCCAAATAGCCTGAAGCTACCGCTTCGTTAATTATAAAAGCTAAATCAACGTTTTTTGTTTTTTGCCAAATTTCAGGTAGCCATTCCATTCTTTTCATTGATATAAATGGTTGCGGCACTCTTTTCTCAACTCCGTCGTTTGTGCCTACACCCCACCAAAGTTTAGGATTGGCCGATTTTGGACTTAATCCAAAGTCTTTATACCATTTAAAAGCTATTCCCATCGCTTTGTCATAATCTCCAGTAGTGAAGCTAGTATCAAAAAGGAAATTTTCTGAATGCCCTTTAATTAACGGGCCTATTAATGTCAAAAAACTTGATATTGTACTTCCAAAAACTGGTATGGCAGCAGTTCCAGCCGTTAAAATATTTACTAATCCGCTACCTTTTGGCGGCGTTATTACTGATGAACCTGGACCGCTTTTGGGTAATCCAGTTGTTGTTGTTGCTCCACCTGGTCCGCCGCCTTTAGGCTTTAAAAAATCAAATACCCCGTTCATTTGTGCTTGCTGGTTAATTCCTGAAAGTGCCATTAGTGCCATATTTTGAATTTTTTTATCTTTATAAAAATTAGGTTCTTTTTTTTCGTTAAAATTATCTAGTACGGCGTCGCACCAAATTTCGTTTTTACTTCCTGGATTAATTACTACAAAAACGTGCTCTGGCGTTCTGCTTCCGTCATATGCTGCAAACCGATAACACAAATCAAATATTTCTCCAGTATTCCTTCGATAACTGTCTAAAATTCCAGCAATAAATAAACTCATATGTTTACAATCACCGTTTTTTGTTGCCAAAATTGCTGCGGGCGTTTTTACCGTTTGCAATTCGTCAGGCTCAATTTGATACTGTATATTTTTTTTTAAAAAATTAAAAACTTTTTTAGCCGTATCGTAATAATTTCCACAATCAAAAAAATAAAATAGTTTATCGTAATCTCTTTCGCTTTTATTGTGTTGATTTAAAATAGCGTTAATAATGTCGTTAGTTGTTTGATCATAAGTAATTATTTCTTGATTATTTTTAAAACTATCTAATTTACTTAATAAATTCATTTACGGTAATTGAATTTCAAAATTTAAAGGAATAAAAATAAAGTCAACCACTAAATTACCTCTTAATTGAATAATTTGATTTTTAAATTTATTAGAAATTAAAATTATTGCAGCGTCTGCCAAATTTAAATTTACATCAAAAGCAATAACCGTTTTTTGTTGCGCTTGTAAAGTTTTGTTTATGTCCTGGTAAATTGTACCAACAACTTTATTTTGTAGTAAAATTTCTGCCGATACTTTTTGTACGTCTGCCGTTGTTTTTGTAGGGTTTTCAACTTCTAATTGGACGTTAACAATTGGTTGTAAAAATGTGCCGCCGTTAAAACCAATATTTTTTAAACCAATATTTATTTTTTGTGACAAAATAAATTTTTTGTAACCGATCCAGGCAAGAAAAGCCAAACCGATATAAATTAAATTTTTTGACACTAAAAAAAAATTAAAAATTGATAAAAATTAAAAAAGATTTCCAAATCTACAAAAAAATTTTAAACCGCCAAACATTTTTTTTTTCACGGGTATATGTGCGGAACGGGTGAACAGTAACGGGCCCCCCTTTAGGGGGGGGCCCGTTCCACCCGTTCCGTACCCGTTCGGTACCAAAAACACCCTAAAATTTAAAGAATTTTAGACATAAAAAAACCCTAAAAAATAGGGTAAAATTTAACAAAAATTTAATATTAAGCTACTTTGATTTTTTCACCTTTAAAAAAACCTTATGAGAAAATTTTTTTGTGTCTTTGCAATAAAAGTTTATTTCAACCGCTTTTTTGGTCAAAGCAAAGCTTGTAAACTGGTCCAGTTTTGTAGGATCATTTAAAATATTTTTAAATTTGTAAGCTTTTTTTTTGTCATCAAAAAAAATAGCGGTAAAATAATTTGTTTCTATCATATTTTTTTTTATTTTTGTTTTGAAAATTTCGAAGTAGCTTAAAATAAAATTTATTTTAGCTAATTAAGCCCCGTTATTAAAACAATAGAACGGGGCTTTATTTTTTTAAAATTTTTTGAATACTATCTAAAATAATTAACATTCTTAATCTAATTCTTTCTTTTTTTTCTGCCTTAGTTTCTTTTTTATTTTTTGTATTTTTAGAGATAATCTCATTAAAAAAATAAAGATCCAAATTTTTATTTTTTTCATTTTCTTGCATTTTTAAAATTGTTTACGATAATCAAAATATTCGTTTTGTGTATTTTTTGAAATGTAATTTTTGTCTTTAAAATACTTTAAATAACTTTTAGAAAAATTAATACCTCTATTCTCAATTTTTGATATTTCAATTATTAAATTTTCGTACTTAAAATATTTTTCTTTTTCAAAAATAACATTTAAAATATTGTTATGCTCTTGATCCGTGTAATTGCTAAAATGCTTGATTTTAGGCTCATTTACGGGCAAAGAATTAATTTGTATAAATTTGTTGTCATCAATTGAATATTGTATTTCTATGGGCTTAAAACCGCCTGAGGATCGTAAGAATTTAGGCTCTAGAATAAAAGATCCGCTTTCCTCTTTTTTAACCGATAAAGTACTTTGCGCCCATCGGTCCGTATTGCTTCCCAGGTGGCCCAAAGTTTTGCCCTCATTTTTGCCCGTATGCAAAATACCAATTAATAATAAATTGTTAACGGTAGTAAGTTCTTTAATCCAATTAACTAATTTTCTAGTTTCAAGAATATCATTAAAATCGACGATTGTGTCAAGAAGCCCATCCAGGATAATAACACTACATTCAGGAGTATTTTCAATATACGCCTGGATCATTAATTTAATTGTTTCAGGGCCTTCCTTTCGCAAACAAAAACTGTCAAAAAATGTTGGTAACTCGTTAATATCTGCTACGTCTTTAATTCTTGACATATGTTTATAAAAGTCAAATTCGCTGCTTTCAGTATCAATATATAAAATTTTATTGCGCCCTGGTAAAGTTTGCAGCTTCATTCCAAAAATGTCATAAACGCCAAAGCTACTTGCTACAATTGAAGTTGTAAAAGTAGATTTGCCACTTTTAGGCAAACCAGAAATAATAACATAATTCTGAATACTTCCTATATTTTGGCCTTGTATAGATAGTAATATTTGCTCTTTTGGGGGTATATGGCCGCGTTTATAAGCATTTTTTAATAACTCAATGTAAATTGGGTTATCTATCATTAAAAGTTTATTAAACTGTCTGCTAATAGGGCCAAAATGATTATAACAATTACAGTAATTACATCTCTTTTCATAAATTTTTTTTTAAGGATTATTTAATAAGATATTCAATCCAGGCCTTTGCACTTTTTAGTGATCTATATTCCTGGTTGAAAGGATAAATTATGTACATTTTTGTTTTAGGGTTATAAACTATTGTATAACCCTTGTAGGCTGAATATTCCATTATTTTAAATTTTAAGTAAAAAAATAAGCCTAATTAGGCCATTCTGTTAATTTAACATCTAAAATGTCACATCCAGCAGTCTGCAAAAATGTAACAATATTGTTACTTTCAACAAAAGCGGCGGTAAAAAATAAGGAATTTAATTCAATTGTGTAACTGTACAATGTACGTTGGTCGTCGCTTCCATAGAAAAAGCGAAATGTTGCTTTGATCATTTTGTTTAAGTTTAAAGATTATAGATAAACAAAGATTATATAAATAATTTGATATAACCTAATTTTTGACAAAAAAAAATCGGAGTGTAAAAACACCCCGAAAAATCTATGAAAATCCTTCTTAAACAAATTCAGCTCAAAAATAACTTTTTTTCTGCATTTCGCCTATTAATTAGGCCCCTAACTTTTACCCCATTATCGTAAACCCACCTATCAAATTGATCTGCAACTAATTTTTTATCAGCTCCGCTATTTAATAACCTAAGTAAACTTGAAGCTTTAAAGGCCCCTAACCCGACATTGTAAGTAAAAGATATAAGCGCGTTTAATTCGTTGTTATTTAATGGCACCTTAACCAAATTTTTAATTTCAGCCGCGTCTTTACTTGTAGTAATTTCTAGCCATTTTTGGGCCTGCTCTGCCGTAATTATATCGCCTTGCTGGACTTTTCTTTGTTTGTCAAAGTCATAAGTTGATCCGTACCCAATTGTCCAAACGCCGCCGCTATCCTGGTAAGCTTTTAAATACAATCCCCCTTCAGCTTTTTTTATAAAATTTAAAGCTTTGGTTAATCCTGATCCCTTAGTAATTGCAGTAATTCCCAAAATACCTAGTATTATTAATAATATATTTTTATTTTGCTGAGTCATTTAATCGCTTTGTATGATCCTTTGCCGCCCATCCTAGCAATAATAAACCAATAGCCCTAATCAGGCCCTGAATTCCAGTACTTACGGGTATAACTTCAGAACTTGCAGCTAGTACCCCCCCCAATGTTGTTTTCCAGTTATTCATTTTTCTTTATTTAAATAATCTAATTTTGTTTCGATCCTGGCTAATTTGTCGATAATATCGATACGATCTGATTTTATCTCTTTCATGTCGACTTCTATTTCTGATAATTTTTTTTTTGTAGTACCATAAAATGATCCTATAAAAATAATAGTTCCAACAAATGATCCTATATAAAATAAATTTTCCAAATTAATCTGCATATTAAATTAATGTAACGCCAATTTGTTGCGCCGTCCAATTATATATATATTCGTTACCGTCTGGGCTTGTATTAAAAGCCTCATAATCAAAACCGCTTAAATATAAATTACCATTTTGTAACTGTTCATTTGTTTCAGTTAATAATTGGTAATATATTGTAACGCTTGTATTAAAATTATCTGATCCCACACAATTTAAAATTTTTGCCGTTCCTAAATTTAAAGGAAATATTACGGGTTGTATTTGTTTCATAATTATTTATTTTCTAATATTTCAATTCTTTGTATAAGACTTTCAATAATTTTTTGTTGATCTTGAATAGCTTTTATATATATACCATTAAATTGGTTATAATTAATACCCTTTAAACCCGTTGAAGGAGTTTTAAAAACCGCCTCAGGAATTATTTGTTCAACTTCTTGAGCAATTGCACCAATTTGTAAACCTTCGCCATAATTTTTATATTCTTCTATAAATTCAAACTGTACAACGTTTAATTTCATTATGGTATCTAAACCATATTTTAAAGGCTCAATATTTTCTTTTACTGTTATATCAGAAACGGGAGCCGATAAATTACCACTAGCGTCTGCTAAAACGGCCCTTGAACCTGTACCCGCTAAATTTCCTATTGTAATAGTTCGATTAGTATTTATTAGCAATGCTGAAACTACATTAATTTCAAAATCAATAACACCACCCGTTCCAGTATTTATTACCGTAGCCGAACTTGATGCCGCTAAACAATGATTTGAAATGGAAGGAGTAACAGTTGATGGATATATTGCCCCAAATCCAGCACCACCAACATAAGCCCCTATAATTAATCCTTGTGAACTATCCGAAAATTTACCTTTACCCGTTACTTGTAAAGCATTTATTGTGTCATCGGTAGAACTTCCAACACCTAACCTACCACCTTTTAAATAAGAAAAACCATTTGCGTTTAATTGTACTTGATTAAAAGCGATTGCATCATTTAAAATTAATAAACCATCTCCACCTATAGAAGTTGTTACAAGAAATCTTGTGACTCCACTTGGCCTTACTTCTAAATCCCCTTTTGTATATAAATTAGAACTAAATTCTGCAGTTGTTCCATTTAATGCACCAGTTAAAGTTCCACCCGTTAAAGGTAAATAACTTGACAAATTAGAAGTTAAAGCAATGGTACCTGTTGCATCTGGAAATATATAATTTCTTGAAGCCGTTAAAACATTAAAAGCAAAAGTTGGATTAATTGTAGAAGTACCTAATTGAAAACCAAAACCATTTGCCGTACCGATTATTGAATTAAAGCCAGCAGTTGCTTGAAAAGCACTAGTTTGAGAAATTTTAATACTTTCTATAAATGAAACTATATTAGTAGCTGAACTAATTGTAATTGCATTTGTGGTTAAACCAACATTTAAAACGTCAAAAGTATCTGATGAGGAATTACCAATGCGCCATTTTGCAGTAGAATTTTTTGCAAAACCTATTAATGATTGATTGCCCGCAGTATTATTTATAGCAATTAATGGACTTGTTCCGGTTCCGTGAACGTCTAAATTATTTGAAGGCGTATTAGTATTGATCCCTAATCTATTATTTGTATCATCAAAAAATAAATTAGTATTATCTTGTGTAATTAATCCAGCCGTTCCAACAAAGGGAACGGATCCAGGCGTCAAAGTTGTAACTGTTAAACTGTTTGAACTTACTCCGCCCGCCGTTACTGATATACCCACATTTGACGTATTGCCATTTGTAGTAACTTGTTGTAAAGTTCCGGCGCCGCTGCTTACATTTGCTATTAATACCCAAGCCGTTCCCGTATCTTCATATATTGCCGCCGTATCATTTGCAATAAATAATCTTCCTGCAAATCCAAATGCAGGCCTATTTGCAAAAGTATCCGTATAAATTGCAGGACTTCCCTTTTGATTAAGTACGTTGACATTATATGAAAAACCCATATATTAAAATATTTTTTTTACTACTATCAAATTATTTTGGCCCGCGCCAGTAAAATTAATTTGTAAAGTAACCGTTGTAAATTCATTTTCGTTACCATCAATTACAAAACTTTGTGATGGCCCTAAAGTTACATTTTCAATTACCGCCGTTGTAGTTCCAGAATTAATAAATATAATACTATTACAATCGGTTGGAATTGATTGAGCCGTGTTATACGCTATAAATACGGGTGTATAATGTGTCATAATTAGCAAGTATATATTTGTTTTAAAATTGCTTTGTTTTTAGACTTAAAATAAGCTAATTGGCTAGGGCTTAAAACTTCGGCTGGTGTTGGCTGAATTTGTTTTTTGTCCCAATAGGTTGGCGTTACAATTGCAAACGGTGGTAAATTAATGTTTGCTTTGTTAAATGGATTATTAGGATCCATATTGCCTTCAGGTTCAGTATTTTTATAAACTTTATAAAGTAAATAAATTATTGCCCCGTATATTATATATTCGCTAGTCTTCATTATTTAAAAGTTATGTCGTTATTATATATATATCCAGTTTTAACTGTATTATTAGCCGTAAAAGTTACTTTTGTATATGGCAAATCAGGATCCTCTTCTAAAATACCCAATTTCATTTCAGTTCTAAATGTGAATAAAGGTGTTGATAAATTATAATCATACATTGTTGTACCTGGTATTGAATAAGCATTAACATTTGTAGGATCACTAACAATAACCCGACTTTTAGGCTTTTTTTTCATTTTTGCAAAAGCATAAACGCCTAATAATAATAAAGCTATTGTTATATATATCTTATTTTTTTTCATTATAATCCTGAATTATAAACTCCGCCGTATGGTATTTGATCTAAAATGTTACTGCTTACAATAGTAGGCGCGTCATAACCTCTTGCCGCCCATTGTTCTAAAGTTAAACCGTATATTTTGCCATCTTGTAAAATTTGTTGTTCGTTTCCATTATCTGCAAGTACTCTCATACCTTCAGTTAATCCGCCTGGATAAGTTGGCCTATCAGGTAGCATATCAATTGGAAACTTATTGTCAACTGGTGGCAATATTGGTGACGGTGGCGGTGGCGGCGGTGTAATAGCAGTTGCTTTTTTCTTTTTAAAGAAAAAAAACGCTGCAATAATTACGGCCCCAATAATTAGTAAGTTTTTATTTTTCATTAAAATCTAAATTTTATTCCTTTACGTTTATAATTATCGTTAATTAAGTTTATTTTTTCCCTAGATAAATTGCTTGTAATAAATTCAGTCAATCCCATTGGCGAGCCGCTAGGGATCCCAAAAAGATATTCTTGCCTCTTACCAAAAGTTTTAACTAAGTAAATTGCGTCGGCGTCATTTTGTATTCTTGATATCTGGTATCCCGCTTCCTCTTTGTCATCTGCAACGGCGCTAAATCTTAAAGAATTATAAATTGCATTTGCAATTTGATCAAATTCCGCTTTACTTCTAGATAGTTCAATACCCCTAGCATTCAAATTTTTTTCTATTTCCTCAATGTTTGCAACTTCGCTTTTTTCTTTTTGTATTTCCTCATTAGTTTTAACAATACCTAATTTTTGAAATAGTGGCCTAATTACTACTATATAAGCAGCAAGCGCAATACCTACATTTGTTAATAACTTCTTATTATCTTCACTTATTGCCATATATTTTTTATTTCATAAACCCCAAAAGCATTTTATATGTACTGTCGTCAATATTAGCTAGATAATACAAATGATCGCCATAATTAACGTCTTTTGTACTTAAAATTTCAATTGCTTGTAAAGCTTTTTGTTTTTGTTCGTCGGGAATACCCGCCAAGGCCGTCACAGTTGGCGCCATTGGTCCAGGTGCCGCAAATTTATTTATTATTAATCCCAAAGCACCAATAGCCATTTGTTGAAATTGCTCATTTTCTAAAATACCCGCTAAGCCCTTTGGCTTTTCTTCTTCTTCAAATTCTTCAGCACTTAATTTTGATATAATCAAATTTTGCCCTTCAATCATTTTTTCTAATAAACGGCTAAAATTTTGATCAGGTTGTGTTTGCTGCATTCCACTTATCATTGGTAAATACCTTTCAGCCTTATTTAATTGAAAAACTATTTGCGTCAAGCTTTCAAGATCTTTGCCCCTAGCAACTTTCTTTTTTTCAATTAATTGTAAAATATAAGGATTGGTATTGTCGACATTTTGCTGGATGGCCCTTAAAGCTTCAGATAATTTTTGCAATCCAATTTCCTTCTCATCCTCATCAAAATAAAAACGGCAATATTCAACCTTTGGACTGGTTCCCGCAAATATTTTGTAGTGCGTTGCGGGACTATTTTCGTAATAGTCAAGCACATCCTCCAACCTGTGTAACTCGGGCTTAAATACTGCCATTTTTAAATAATTTATAATTTATAATAAACTCCAAAAGCATATACGCAATTGGTTGTACCTGGTGCGCTTGAAAGCGAAACAAAACTTTTTGTCCAACTAATAATCATATTGTTAATATTAGGCAAATCGTTTGAATATGGATTAGGCGTTGCAGAACTAATAATATTGTTAAAAGCCAATAAAGGCGCATTATATATCAATTGCAA
>Ga0164294_10004909_pt1 | contig 11560 bp, 13 predicted proteins | sample GEODES005metaG_FD_111479 | JGI IMG/M metagenome (GOLD analysis project Ga0164294, IMG submission 111479) | Oligotrophic lake water microbial communities from Sparkling Lake, Wisconsin, USA - GEODES005 metaG | ecosystem: Environmental > Aquatic > Freshwater > Lake | place: USA: Sparkling Lake...
ACCTTTCGTTGTTGTTTTATATTTCGAGCCCCACTCACGACCCGTCCGCACCCACAATATTGGGTCAATACGATGGCTCTCACGCGCCCGCTCGCCTAGAAAGAAGGTATCTGTGTGGGCCGTCAAGTATTTCACGCTGATCGCGTCGTCCGCTCTCGCGGTTTCGCTCCGTCTCGCCCTCTCCTCCGTGGGCACCTTGCATGGCATGCTGTGTGGCAGCTGCTCAACTCTCGCCGCTTGCCTATTTGAGCATCTCGAGCAGATCGGACGCGATTTCATGCGTCGCCTCGGGCGTGGCGCATGCACGGGCGGCCTCGGACATTTCCTCAAGCTGCTGTGGGTCCTGGATCCACTTGCGCACCGTGCGCGCGATCTGCTTGGGACGGCGGCTGTACTCGCCGAATCCGTTGTCGGTCACGAAGGGCACATTGCCCGCCTCCTGCCCGGGCAGGAAGGAGGAGAGCATCGTCGGGACTCCGCGGATTGTCGCCTCGGCAATGGTGCCTGGGCCCGCTTTCGTGATCATCACATCGGCGCAGCTCATGTAGTCGCTCATCTTGCTCACGAAGCCGCGCACCTGCACGTGGACGTCGCCCCAGTCGCGCGCCTCGAGCTGCGAGCGCAGCTTGTGGTTCTTCCCACACACGGCGACCACTTGAGCGCTGCCTGGGATGTGTCGGCGAAGCTCGTTGGCAGTGGCCTCGACTATGCGGCCGAGGCTGCCCACGCCATCGCCGCCGCCGACGACGAGGACCGTCTTGCGCGTCGTGTCGAGCCCGAGCTCGAGGCACAGCTCCTCACGCGGGCGTGGCGCCTGCCAGAATGAGGGGCGTACCGGAAGGCCGTGCTGACGAATCTGCTCACTCGAGAGGTGACGACGAATCGCCACCTTGCGCACCGCGTCGGAAGGGATGAAGCAGCGGTCGACCCGTCGGTCAAACCACCAAGGGTGCGCGGAGCCGAGGTCGGTGACCACCGTCGCAAAGGGCACCTGGCGCCGGCCGCCACCGAGCTCCTCGAGCACTCTCAGCGGGACAGTCTGCGTGAGCGGGTGGAGCGACACGACGAGGTCGGGGTCATGCTCGCGGATGCAGCGCTCAAAGTCGGGCTTGCAGAAGAGGTTGGAGAAAAAGTTGACAGTGTGCATGACGGGCACGATCGACGTCGCGTGGTACGAGTACTTCCACATCCACGAGTTCTTGGCCATAATCTGATAGCCACTCACGAAGGTGTTGAAGGGCCACCTGCAGTACTCGGTGAAGACGTCGACGATGCGCACGTCGTTCTCGCCGGGGCGCAGGCTCTCCATCATGGCCTCGAGCGCCTCCGCCGACGCGCGGTGCCCGCCGCCCGTGTCCGAGATGAGCATCAGCACGCGCCTCTTGCACCCACGCGCCGGCGGCGCCGGCTTGTGGGTCGCTGGCCGTATTGCTGTCACGAGCTGCACCTCGTCGGCGGTGTTCCGCAAGCGCCACGGCCGGCGCAGCGGCTCACGCACATCGGCCGATACCACATTGCTCGCATCGCCCGCCTCTGCCCTCCGAGGGCCACGGCACTGCTGCCAGAGTTGCCGAGGCACTGCGAGCGGACTCACGTGGTCGGCCTGGTCCGCCGTTTGACTGTCGCGCTCGACGGTGCGGCTCGCGAGCTGTACGCCGCCATTACCCTCGCCACGGGGACGTGAAAACCACGTCGCCGCCCCGCATAGCTGCACTAGTGCAAGCAGGAACATCACAGCATGCCGAAATGGAAGAGGCATCTACGCTCCGTCTGCCTCGTTCGGAAGCCGAGCCTTGCTGGGACGATCGCTGGGCTCTGCTCACTTGGATCTCCGCACCGGAGCCTTGTGCTCCGTCATTCCGTTGCGTGAATGACGTGTGGGGTTTTCTAGGTACGCTTCTTCGAAGCCTTTGAGAGCCGTACTGGTACGCTCGTGCGGGGAGGCTGAGGTGGCACTCGGCGAGCCCGGTACAGCATGTCCTTAGATACAAAGCATGTCCTATTATGCGCTTTGCTATTTCGTATACACATGCGTGCCGCGGTAAGGCTGTACGCTGTAGCGTGTACGCTGTAGCGTGTACGCTGTAGCGTACAATAAAAGGGTAAACGCAAAACCGCTAAACGGCCTAAAGCAAATAAGCTGTATATAACGCAGAACCGCGGCGGGACGTCGCGCGCAAGACGGCCCGCACGTTGGTTCAAGTATAAGTCGAGCGTTATCGTATTAGTTCTAACGTCGAAATGCTATCCAAGCGGTGTATCGAGGCATCGAGGAGATGTGCTCGAAGTCCTAGACCATCTCATAGACGAGTCGTTTAGCGGAGCGACGCGTCGGACGCCAATCGTAACTGGGCTGAATGGTGGGCTCAGTGCTTGGCATGCAGCGGTGCTTGGTGGGGGGCTGCGATGGCTGTCAACGCTCGAGAAGACGACGGACGTCTTCGCGGACAATACCACCGGCGCAGATTGCCACTGCGGCCGCTGGACGGTCCTGGGATGTTTCCTAAGCAGCATGCTCGGCGAAGGACTCGGCTCGGGCATGGCCATACGCATGGGCATGCGCATGGGACTCGGGGCGCGTGGCTCGTACGTGCGATTTACATCTTCGTGTCTGATCTCTGCGTCGATACCCGTCGAAGGAATTGCTGCGCCTGCCGGCGCGGCGGCACTTGGCAGCGTCATCGGCAGCAACGGGATCCTGAACGAACCGCTGAGTTGATACAACTTAGGTCGACGAGGCGAGTTTGGAAGAGACGCTGGTGTGCGCAGGTGCGCCCGTCGCGGTGAAGGCGTGAGTAAGACGGCGCTGCGTGCGTGGCTTGGAGGTCTCTCGGTAGCGCTGGTTTCGTCCTTCCACCATGCGCTCCTCTCGACGCTATTCGCCATGCTGGCACGCGATTCGGGCTTCGATGGCCGCGAGACACCTCGGGACGAGAAGGGAGGCGAAGAGGGGGTGCGAGGGTCACTGAAGCCCAGCGACCGCCGAGGCGAAGCTCGCGCAGTCCACAACGAACTCCGCGGCGTGACGAGGGGGCTGAAACTGTTCTGGGCCGAGGGCGCCGTGGCGGGTTGGTCACTCGAGAAGATCATCGGCTCTAGCTTTCTTTGCTTCAGTGGTGCGCGGGACGGTGGCCTGAGGACGGTCGTTGCTGCCTTAACGCTGGGCTCAAAGGAAACGCCAGGGGTCAGCAGCCTCGCGTGTGCCATCGGGCACAGCGTCGACAGCGCCTCCATGGGCTCCCAAAAAACGCCGAGCAGCTGGCCACTTCCGAATTCCCACTTGCGCACGGGGTACTTGCCGGCTTTGTCCTCCTTGCCAATATTGTAGAAGTGCTCACGATAGAGGTCTGGCCCAGTCCACTTCGGCTTCAGCCCAGCTCGTCGTCGCTTGCCATTAGCCTTACGCGCCAGCGCTCCGCGTATGTGGGCTTGAACAAGGGCGGCTGCTTGGTCGTCGAGTTCAAACTCGGCCTCTCGTGCGGCAAGCCGCTGGTCCTGCAGCCCTCTAGCCCCGCCGCCTCCCTTAGCCTCGAGACGCACCACATTTTTCTGCAGCGCCTCGAGCTCAGCGAGCTCCTCGGGCGTCAGCTTGCCCGCCGCCTGCCGTCGCTTGAGCTCGGAGAGTCGAGCTTGGGCCGCGTTGAGCTCGGCGGCCTCCGCCGCGCTGAGCCCGCCACCGACGCGCATGGGCTTGCCGTCGGCGTCCAAAATGACACCGCCCGGGCCAATCTTGCCGCCAGGGGGCACGCGTGGGTCTCTTGAGCTGCTAATGCTACGGCCACCGGGCAGAACGCCATCGACGGACGCATTACAGAACGCCTCGATGATTTCCAAATACGCGCCCAACTCAAGCGAGGGAACTGTCAAATCGACGAGCGCGTACATGCTGTTCATAAACTGCCTCTCGTTCATCCGCCCACTTTCGCTTCTGTCTGCCCACTCCTCGTCAGCGGTCTCATCAACCTCCTCTTCATTGTACTCTTCATCGTCGAGCAAGACGTGGAAGACATCTCGGTTGATGCGCTTGTACTGTTCAAAGGTCAGCGTGTCCGAACGGGTCTTGGCGATCTCGGCATCCCACCATGCCTGTAGACCCCGGACGATGCGTGGGTGTTGGCGCAACTTGCGCCTCTTCAAGAACGCGTCAAAGGTGTTCAGCTCCTCGTTCGCAAACTCGAGGCCGGCCTCAGCGGCTGATGCAACGGCCGAGCTGTGCTGTCTGCGCGCCATCGCACGGTCGAGCCAACTTAAACCCCCACTCTTACTGCCGAGAGCCGCAGCCAGCATGACCGACATGGCACACCTTTTCTGTTACGCAGTCCTTCCTCCACGGAACTCATACAACTTTTTCATGTTCACCGGCACAACGCGCGCGCGCGGCGCGGAACGTGAGTATGTAGTAATCGGGTATTCTTTGGTTCAACGTACCGAACCTAGACGCGCCGAGTTCGGTCCGTTGAACGTGGAGGAGGGCGTGGACAGGTGGACTCACGCCACCGCGTGGAGGTGAGGCCCAGATCGTATGCTCTCTCTCTCTATGCGCTCACGAGTACGAATCGGGCACGTCAAACGTGTGCATCTGGCTCTTTTCGTGGCCGTGATGCAGCAGCAGCAGCCCCGTCGACGGGACGGTGTTCCAGTTGAGCGCCAGCGTCACGTTGTTCGCGCGCAGCCCGTAGCCCTGGTCAGTGAGCGAGTACTTGTTGGCCACGGAGCTCGAGCGGATCCACGCTTGGCTCGGGTGTGAAATGATCTGGTCCCACACGACGACCTGGTTGAGCGTGTTCGCCTCCGTCTCGTACTCGGCCGTCACGTACACGAAGAGCTGCTTCACGTTCCAGTTGAACACGGAGCGCAAGTCGGCGTCAATCTGCAGCGAGAGGATGGCCTGATCATGGCCCGCGCCCTGGATCTTACGCCTGCGTGCGGCCGGCGACAGTCGGACAGGCGTGATGAGACGGGCACGAGCACGCGCGAGACGGCTGTGGCGATTGCGAGCGCGCGCTGCGGCCGCGCCAGCGTCGCGGCTGGCACGCGCGAAGAGAGGAGTTGCGCACAGCATGATCTTCTTGAGCGAAAGGTTTATCCTCGGCTCAGGCTTGTGGAAATAGGTGGTGCCCGCAGCGATGAAGGCAAGGAAGCCCAGAACGGAGAGCGCGTAAAAGAAGATGGCATTCAGCCGCTGCCAGAACGTGTGCATGACTCGTGGTCTTCTGTCAGTCTTCGGAGATAGCCGTGAACACAAGGAAGTTCGGGCGTCATGGTGGGCGTGCACCCAGAACAGCGCAACAAAGCGGCCTTTCAGATCCCCACGCAGACGTGACACAATGAAAACGCCCCCAACGTGCGATCGTGACTTCGTGAGTCACTGTCGTTCGTCATTCGTCGCGGCGTCCACCTCAAACCTCTCCTGCCTCTCTCGCCGCCTGTGCTCGATGACAACCTCCGGTCCACGCGCGCGCGCGCACGGCGTGCGCTTCTCAGGCGACCGCCTCGCCGAGCTCGAGCGTCCTCGAGAACTCCTCCTCGGTGAACGAGAGCAGCGTGGCCGCCTCGACGTGCAGCTTCTGCCGCTTGAGCACGTCGATCAGCTTCGACTGCTTCTTGAACGCAAGTAGGAGCTCGGAGAGCCGCTTTCGAAGCCTCGTGTTCTCGGCCGCAAGGCGCGCCGCCTCCAAGCGCGCAGTGCCGCCCACCTCTTCGCGCTGCTCCTCGGCTTGCTTCAGCTGCGTCTTCGCCTTTTGGAGCTCCTCGAGCGCTCGATTGAGCCGCACCTGTGGGGAGAGGACGCCGTGGTGAGCACTTACATGCGAGGCGGGCGGGAGAAGTTTGGGAGCTCTTCGAGCGCTCGATGCAGCCGCACGTCTTTGGTGCGTTGGTCGCCTGCTTGGCTCCGTTCACGCCGCGCATTCTCGTCACTGTCCTTGCGCAGAAGGCTGAGCTCCCTCTCGAGCGCCTCTGCACGCTTCATCTCCTCCGCCATCGCCGCACGCTCCTTTTCGAGCGTGTGCTGCGTCGAGCGCTCCGCACGCTCGGCCCGCCCGACACGCTGCTGCAGCTCGCGCGCCATCGTCTCCGCCTCGGCGAGGGCGCTCGTCTTGTCGGCGAGCTGCGCACGAAGCCGCTCGACCTCCTCCAGCGTGACGGTCAGCTGCGCCTTCTGCAGCCGCAGGTCCGCCGCGCTCCCCAGGCCGGCAGCGTCGGCGCCCACGGCGGTGCCCACGGGGAGTGGCGGCGGCGGCTCCGCGCCGAGGCTGGGGCCGCCGCTCGCGCTCGCGAGGCGGTTCGTCGAGGTCGACGGCGGGCGCACCGAGGAGGCGGATCCCAGACGCGCAGCAGCCGTCGGCACGCCGCCGCTGCCACGAGCAGAATTCGGACGCGAACCGGCGGCCGAGGGCCGAGGGCCGCGCGCAGAGCCCGGATCCGTCGGAGTCGTCGACGGTTCCGGGTCGGCAGAGGCGCTGGCTGCCTCGGCCGCGGCCTCGGAGCGACGCAGCTCACGCGAGAGGCGCATCGAATCCACGCTCGGCGTGCCCATGCGCGCGAGGCGTTCCTCCTGTTCGCGAGCTGTCTGGCTCGCCTGCCGCATAAACTGCTCCTTCTGCTTGTCGAGCTTCTCGTTGAGATCCCTGCGACATTGGAGCGCGTGCGATTCGTGGGTGAGCGGCGGCTGCTGACACGAAGGGGGGTTTAGTGATGACGATGCGCACCGCAGCTCTTGCTCGCGCAGCCGGTGCGCCTCGTCCGACATCGCGATATGCAACTTCTCGGTGGGGGCTCCCGCCACAGTGCAACGAGGCAACGTCCATTCACAGTAAAGACAATCAACACCTCATCGACGATCCTGCGTGCCCTCCATATTCCGAGTAGGCGGCCGAGTGTTCACTGGCATGCGGAGTTGAATTGACGAACCTCTGTTTCCGAAGACATGAAGCGGCCGACGCTGCTCATCAGCGTCGGAGTCCTCCTCCTCGCGCTCCACACAGAGGCAGCGCTGCCGTCAGCTGGGCGCAGGGCGACGACAGCGATGGTAGTACCAAGCAGCCGCAAGCGCGCCGGGCTGCAGGTCGCGGCGGGCGCCGCGCTCGGCTCGCTGCTCCAGGGCTTCAACACGGGCGTGATCGCGGGCGCGCTTCTGGGCATCAGCAGCGAGTTTGGGCTGGCGGCGCGACCGGCGGTGACGGGGCTGATCGCGTCGTCGACCACGATGGGTGCGGTCGTGGGCACCGCCTGCTCGGGAAAGCTCTGCGACTGGGTCGGCCGGAAGCGAACGCTTGTGCTCTCGTCGGCCTGCTTCGTGCTTGGCGGGCTGCTGATGGCATGGTCTCCGGGGAGCGAGGTGCTCGTGGCCGGGCGCATGACCGTCGGCCTCGCCGCAGGCATCGTCTCCTCCGCCGTGCCCACCTACATCGCCGAGTGCGCCGAGCCGGCGCAGCGAGGCGCCCTGAGCACGCTCCCGCAGCTGTGCGTCTCGTCCGGCATTCTGCTCTCGTACCTCGTGGGGCTCGGTGGCCTGGTGCTCGGGCACTCGTGGCGCGTGATGCTCGGCCTTTCGCTCGTGCCCGCGCTCTTCCAGGCCCTCGTCGTCCTCAGCCTACCGGAATCTCCACGCTGGCTCCTCTCGAAGCGAAATGACGAAGCCGGTGCGAGGGTGGCCCTCGAGCGTCTTCGTGGGCACATGGAGGTGGTTGAGCCTTGAGTTACGATTGGATCACCCTTGATCACCCTTGATTGCCCTTGATCACCCCTGATTGCCCTTGATTGCCCTCGAGCGTCTTCGATCCCCACAGGTGGAGGACGAGCTGCGCTCGATCCAGGACGGTCTTGCCAAGGAGACTGCCGCTGGTGGCGGCGCCCGCGACGGCGCCGGCGGCGTGGCCCGTGCTCAGGACAACGCTTCGCCCGCGACGACGCTCCGTTTGCTCTGGCAGAGTCGTCGCACGCGCCGCGCTCTCCTAGTGTGCTCGGCCCTCCAGCTCTGCCAGCAGTTCTGCGGCGTGAACGCGATCGTGTACTTCACACCCTTGATCCTCAAAAAGGCCGGGGCGCCCGCCATGTTCACGGCGCTCGGCGTCACTCAACCAGACGTGGCGGCGATGCTGGCGACGGTAATGAACGCCATCACAGCTGCCCTCTGATTGCCCTCTGAGTGCCCTCTGAGTGCCCTCTGAGTGCCCTCTGAGGGCCCTCTGAGGGCCCTCTGAGGGCCCTCTGATCGTGATGCATGGCCACTCCAAATGACGTAACCCGATGCCTGGCCACTCCCGATGGCAGGTACTGACCTACCTTCCCAAGATCCCGTCCGTCCTCCTCGCCTCCTATCTGATCGATCGCAAAGGACGTCGCTGGATGCTCCTCCACTTCATACCGCCCCTTGCCATCTGCCTCGGAGTACTCGCCCTCACTGTCGGCGCTCCCGCCGCCGCCGCCGCCGCCGGCACGGCGCTCGGCACGGCGCCTTCGGCTCTCTCAGCAGCAGCAGCGACGGCCGCCATTACCTTATTTGGGGTGTTCTTTGGTATGTCGCTGGGGCCGCTCCCCAACATCCTTGCCGCGGAGCTCTTCCCCACAGCGGTACGCGGGCATTTCAGCGGCCTCGATCGTGCACTGACTCTCTGATGGGCTCTGATGGCCTCTGATAGGGCCTCTGATGGCCTCTGATAGGGCCTCTGATGGCCTCTGATGGCCTCTGATGGTCCTCCTCATAATGGCACAGGTGCGTGCCGCCGGTGTGTCGGCCACGACCACGGTGCAATGGCTCTCCAACATGCTCGTGGCGGCGCTCTTTCCGATTGCGAGCGCGCGCTTCGGCATGCAGCCGATCCTGTTTGGGTTCGCGTCGGTGTGCGTGCTGGCGTGGGCCCTCGTCTTCGGGTGCCTACCGGAGACCAAAGGGGTCGCCCTCGAAGACATCGACCTTAGTGCGGCCGGCGGTGGCGCCGCCGTGGCAGGCGCCAAGAAGAAGGCGGACTGAGTTAGAGATCATGTTCCGGGCGCCGTTCCGGGCGCCAATTAGAAGGCTCCATGAGGCGAAGACGCGATGTGCGTGTAGCGGCACTATCTTCAAGTGCCGGAATAGGCCGCAGCCTCCCCTGCTCTCTCTTCATTTGAGATGTGTGCATTGCGGCTGTCTTGTGTCTCGCGTGTGACGGAGAATGCACACACAGCAGACCTAACCTTACATTGTGCTCCGTAAAACGCTCAACGCAGCGCTCATAGGCAACGGCCGTCGCCCTGCCGACGCAGCGAAGCGCCGACGTTTGCGTCGCGGACACTCGCGCCGCCGCCGCCGACATCGAGATATAGGCACGGACCGCGCTCGCGATGTCGTCGACGCTGAATGCCATCGACATGACGCCCGACGAGACGCCGGCTGCTGAGAAGCCGACGATGACTGCGCCTGACCCCGAGGAGGCGGCGGCCAAGAAGCCGACGAAGCGCTCCAACTCCTTCTCGCGCCGAGCCAACAGGGGTGGCAAGAAGAAGGAGGAGGATGCGATGCCAAACGCGGGTGGTGTCGGCGGGGGCGCCGCGGTGGCGCCGGCCGCCGGCGGGGGCGCTGCTGCGGTCGAAGACACTGGCTACGTGGACGAGGAGGCGGTGGCAGCGAAGCCGTCGTTCAAGCTCGAGAAGCAGGGCAACCCACTCACGGACGCGATCCAAAAGGAGGCGGTCGAGCTCTTCGAGGCAGGCGCGTATGACGACGCGGGCGAGAAGTTCTACTACCTCGCCGAGGCCGCCCACCAGGCAGGTGACAGGCAACAGGAGTGCACCGCGCTTCAGAACATGGGGACATCGATGGTGATGCTCGGGTCACTCTTCGAGGCGTCGCGCTGCTACGATTCGGCGCTGCGGCTGGCCGAGACGCCCGCCGCCGAGATCGAGGTCCTTGAGAGCCTCGTCTGGTGCCATTCGGAGCTGGGCGCCCTCGACAAGGCGGTGGCCGCTCTCCATCAGCTGCGGATGGTGCGCTGACGGCCGCTGATGACCGCTGATGGCCGCTGATGGCCGCTGATGACCGCTGATGGCCGCTGATGGCCGCTGTGACCGCTGATGGCCGCTGATGGCCGCTGACGACCGCTGATGACCGCTGATGCCCACCGCTGATAGCCACCGCAGATGTGCGCCGCTCTGAGCCATCGGTGATGGCCATCGCAATTTGCCACTGATGGCCACTGATGGGCACTGATGGGCACTGATGGGCACTGATGGGCACTGATGGGCACTGATGGGCACTGATGGGCACTGATTGCGCCTGTGCTCGGGAACACCTCGAGCCGCCTGTAGATGAGGCCGTGATCTCGGACTTAATCTCGCCTGATTGCGCCTGTGTCCTCAGGTGCATGAGTCCCTCGAGCCGCCTGATGATGAGGCCGTGATCTCGGACTTAATCTCGGAGGCGAGCTGCCGCGCGCAGCTCGAGCAGCACGAGGAGGCGAAGGAGGTACGTACCCGGGACGACGCCCGCGCGCCATCTCGAGCGTCCAAGATGGTCTCTCCGATTGTCTCTTGATCTCCCTAATTAGGACATATCCGTAATTAGGACGTCGTGCATCGGACTGCCACTGAGCACTTCTGGATTGCCTCCCTCATCAGGTGCTCGAGGCCGCGCTGCAGCGGGCGATGGAGAAGTTGCCCGAGGGCGCAGTGCGCGCTAAATGGCAAGCACGCGCCTCGTCCGATCTCGCGCAGGTGATGATGGCCCTTGATTGCGATGGATGATGGCCCTTGATTGCGACGGATGAGTGCTGATGCTTCCCGTGCTTGCGCCTGAGTGCGCCTGAGTGCGCCTGAGTGCGCCTGAGTGTGCGTGCGTGTGCCCACGAGTGTAGGTGAAGCTGCAGCTCGGCGACGCACATGGCGCACTCGCGCTGTACCGAGCGGTACTCGACCTCGCGCACGCGACCAACGACGGCGAGCGCGAGATGCGAGCTCACGGCAATCTCAGCTTCGTCTACCGGCTGCTCGGCGACCTCGAGCCGGCAGTGAGTCACCAGCAGCAGGCGGTGGAGCAGGCGGCGGCTCTGAAGGACGTTTTCATGGAAGGACGTGGCAACCTTGATCTGGCGATGACTCTCCGCCTCCGGTGCGCATGGCTGGGGTGGAGCTCTTTCCCACGCCAGCAGCCCCTCCCCCGCCCCGCCCCCGCCCCGCCCCCGTCCCTCTCCTTCTCTGGCTCTCTGGCTCTCCCCTCTCCACCTCTCCAATCTCCCCAAATCTCACCTAATTTCCCCTTATCTCCCCTTATCTCCCCTCATCTCCCCTTATCTCCCAATCTCGCAGCGGCTCGCTCGACGAGGCGGTCGTCGCGCTGCAGCGGGCGCTCGCGATCGCCTCGGAGCTCGACGATGACGAAGCCAAGGGCGAGTGCAACACGCGCCTCGGAGCCGTCTTCGTGCAGCAAAAGGCGTGGTCCAGGGCCCTCCCGTGCCTCCTCCAGTCCGCTAGTGTCTGGACCGTCCTCGCTGAGTCGCTGCATGAGACGCACAAGGAGCGCGTCGTCGCGGGCGAGGCGGGCGGTGAGTGCCACTGATGGCGCTGGACTGCGCTGATGACCACT
>Ga0164294_10004910_pt1 | contig 11559 bp, 10 predicted proteins | sample GEODES005metaG_FD_111479 | JGI IMG/M metagenome (GOLD analysis project Ga0164294, IMG submission 111479) | Oligotrophic lake water microbial communities from Sparkling Lake, Wisconsin, USA - GEODES005 metaG | ecosystem: Environmental > Aquatic > Freshwater > Lake | place: USA: Sparkling Lake...
GCCCTGGCCCTCCAGAGCGCCACCACACCCGTGGCGGCCCTGGCCCTGGTGTTCGTGCTGGCCACGGTGGCCTTCAAAATTGCCGCTGTTCCCTTCCACCAGTGGACCCCCGATGTCTACGAGGGTTCGCCGACGCCGGTGGTTGCCTTCCTGTCGGTGGGATCAAAGGCGGCGGGCTTTGCCCTGGCCTTGCGGATCTTGGTCGGTTGCTTTGAGGGCTTCCAGGAGCAGTGGAAGTTGCTCTTCACCGTGCTGGCAATTTTGAGCATGGTGCTGGGCAACATCGTGGCCCTGGCCCAAACCTCGATGAAGCGGATGCTGGCCTATAGCTCGATCGGCCAGGCGGGCTTCGTGATGATCGGCCTGGTGTGCGGCACCGAAGACGGATTCGCCGCCATGGTGCTTTACATGGCTGCCTACCTATTCATGAATCTGGGGGCCTTTGCCTGCATCATTCTCTTCTCCCTGCGCACAGGCAGTGATCGCATCTCAGACTACGCCGGGCTCTATCAAAAGGATCCCCTGATTACCTTGGGCCTCAGCCTTTGCCTGCTGTCCTTGGGCGGCATTCCGCCGATGCTCGGCTTTTTCGCCAAGATCTATCTGTTTTTTGCGGGATGGGCCGATCACCAGTACCTGCTTGTGGTCGTCGGCCTGGTCACCTCGGTGGTGTCGATCTACTACTACATCTCCGTGATCAAGATGATGGTGGTGAAAGAACCCCAGGAGGCCTCCGATGCGGTCAAGTCCTATCCGCCGATCTCCTGGGCCCTCGACGGGATGCAGCCCCTGCGGGCGGCCCTGGTCACCTGCGTGGTGATCACCGCCGTTGGCGGCATTCTCTCCAACCCCGTGTTCAGCTGGGCCAGTGCCGCGGTGACCGGCACACCAATGCTGCAGCGGGCGATCACCCTGGCCAGTGCCACCCCCTTGAGTTAGGCCTCCCTTGAACGATTGCGTTGCTGAACTTCGCCAGATCAGCAAGGTCTATGGCACCGGCGATACGGCCGTCGTTGCCCTCGATGACCTCAGCCTGCAGGTGCAACGGGGCGAGTACCTAGCGGTGATGGGCACCTCTGGCTCGGGCAAAAGCACGGCGATGAACATCCTCGGCTGCCTCGATCGCCCTAGCAGCGGTAGCTACCACCTCAATGGCACGGCCGTGCAGGATCTCTCCGATGACGCCCTGGCCGATCTGCGCAACCGGGAGCTGGGCTTTGTGTTCCAGCAGTTCCACCTGTTGGCGGAAATGAGTGCCCTCGACAATGTGATCCTGCCGATGATCTATGCCGGCATTGCGGCCGATGAGCGGCGTCAGCGGGCGATTACGGCCCTCGAGAGGGTGGGCCTGGCCCAGCGCTTGCAGAACAAGCCCAACCAGCTCTCCGGTGGCCAGCAGCAGCGGGTGGCCGTGGCGAGGGCGATCATCAACCAACCTGGCCTGCTCCTAGCCGACGAACCCACCGGTGCCCTCGATTCCCGCACCACTGAGGAGGTGCTGGATCTGTTCGGCGAGCTCCATCGCCAGGGCATGACGATCCTGATCGTCACCCACGAACAGGACGTGGCCGACCGGGCCAGCCGCCTGGTGCAGTTCCACGACGGCCGCCTGCTCAGCGATAGCGCTAACCCCTGAGACCGGGTCCCCATCCCCGGGCAGGGGTTTGCCGGCCAAGGCGGTGTCAGTCTTTTCGCTCCTTGCTGGCGGCACGCCAGGCGCTCAGCCGGCCTTGGCTGGGCCCTTGGGGCGCTCCAGGCTCTGGAGCAACTGGCCCATTAACTGGGCCACCGCATCCTGGCCGCTGAGGCCCCGGCCGGGATCCAGTTCACCCGGTTCCACCGCCACCCAGCCGCCATCGGCCGGCTGGCGCACCTCGAAGTGCAGGTGGGGGCCGCTACTGAGGCCCGTGCTGCCGACCCGGCCGATCACCTCCCCTTGGCGCACCCAATCGCCGGGCCGCACGTAGAGCTCCGAGAGGTGGCCGTAGAGGGTGCGGCGCAGGGGGCGCCGGTGCTCGAGCTCCACCGCCAGGCCATAGCCGCCGGCGGGGCCGCTGGCCATCACCCGGCCGGAGAGGGCCGCCAGCACGGGGGTGCCCTCCGGGGCCGCCAGGTCGCGACCGGCATGCATCAGCCAGCTGCCCAGCAAGGGGTGCAGGCGATAGCCAAAGGTGCTGGTCGTGATGGCTGAGCCGACGACGGGGAAGAGCATCAGGCGATCGCCATTGCCGGCTAGGGGCAGGGGCCTGGGCGTGACCCGAAAGACGCTCGAGAGGCTGAAGCTGCCCTCGCTGCCCGCCAGGAGGGCCGAGACCGGTACCGAGATGGGCGGCGGCAAAAGCCCCTGGCCCAAGCCACTGCCGAGGCCACCCTCCAGGCCACCTTCGAGGCCACCGGCCAGGCCTGGTTGGCCATGGCGCCGCCAGCGCACGGCGAAGCCGATCCGGCACTCCTGTTCGGAGAGGGCGCCGGTGCGGCAGGCCTGCTGCTGGGCTGGCACATCGATCGGCACCAGGGCACCCCCCTGGCGGATTTGGCTGCGCTCCGTTGGGGTGACAACCCCCTGGCGCACCAGGTTGTCGAGCGATTCATCAAAGCGCCGGGGCGGCGGGCTGGCCAGGCTGTCGCTGCGGGGGCGCAGGGGGGCCAGGGACGCCGCACCCGCCGCCGGCAGCTGGGGGGCGAGGGGGGCACCAGGCCGGTTGGGGGCGGCGCTGCCGCCGGCTTCGCCTGCAGGCTGGCCCTCGACCTGGGCCCAGGCCAGGCCACTGCCCACCAGGGGCACGGCTCCCAGTAGGGGTATGGCTCCCACCACCAGGGGCAGCCAGCGGGCACAGGACAAGGGGGACAAGGGCGAAGTGCGATCAGACCAGCTTAGAAATGGCGGTGCAGGCTCCTTTGCTCGCCGGCCCGGCCGATCACCAGGCTGCCGTCCAGGCCCAGGCCCTGGGCCTGCCAGAGCTCGCCTTCATGGGCAATCGCTGGGGCCGGCAGCCAAAGCCGCGCCTGGGCTTCGCAGCGCACCAGCTCGGCCTGGTGGGCCCTGGCACAGGCCCAGTCCAGGCCCCGCAGCAGCCGGGCCGCCAGGGGCAGGGGATCGGCCAGCCAGCGGGCCCCGGCGGCCGTGAGCCGGTTGCGGGGCCGGGCCGCCAGGGCTGCGGCGAGGCTGATTCCCCCGGCCGGGACCCGGTTCCAGCCATTCAGGCCCAGGCCAACCCTGGCCAGCACGATGCGCGGGCCGCGCCGCCGCAGCCGCGGCAGCAGCCCCGCCAGCTTGCGATCGCCGATCAGGAGGTCGTTGGGCCATTTGATCTGCACGGCCAGGCCGAGGGTCTCCAGTTCCAGGGCCAACCCCACCGCCACGGCCAGGCCCAGGGCTGCTGCGGGCTCGGCTTGCTCGGGCCAGGGCAGGGCGGCACTCAGCCAGACCCCACCCCGGGGGGAACTCCAGGGGCGTCCCTGCTGGCCCTGGCCCCGGCTCTGGCGATCGGCCAGCACCACCAGCGGGGCAGATGCCCCCGCCAGCAGCAGGCGGTCGAGGGCGGTTTCGGTGCTGCTGCATTGCCGCAAGCGCTTGATCCGCCAGGGCTGGGGCGGCGCCAGGGTCCTAGCCAGACCCCCTGGCGCAGGGCTGACGGGGGACGCGCTAATCGGGCGGGGCCCGGGACGCAGCTCCAGGCGCCGCCGGGCGGCCGCCACCGCGCCGTTCAAAGCTGCTTGAGCCAGCGGCCCATGCGCCTGGCGCCGGCCACCAGCTCGGCGCTGGGATGGACCAGGGCCAGCCGGGCCCAGCCTTCGCCGCCGGCGCCGAAGCCGCTGCCCGGGGTGAGGCAGACGCCACTGCGCTCCAGCAGTTGGGCGCAGGCCGCCTCCGCGTTGAGACCCTGCTCGGCGGCCGCTTCCGGCAGGGCCAGCCAGAGATAGAGGGCCATCGAGGGGGTTTGCACCGGCCAGCCCTCGGCCGCCAGGGCCGCCAGCATCGAATCGCGGCGCTCCCGATAGGTGCTGCATAGGCGGGCGGGCCAATCAGGCGCCTGCTCCAGGGCGGCAATCGCACCGGCCTGCAGGGCCAGGGACTGGTTGAAGTCGACCACCCCCTTGAGCTGGCGCAGGGCCGTGATTAGCCCCTCGGCGCCGATCGCAAAGGCGAGCCGGTAACCCCCCAGGCACCAGCTCTTTGAGAAGGAAAAGAATTCAATGCCCACCTGGCGCCAGAGGGGATTGCGCAGCAGGGCCGGCGCCTCCCCCTCGAGGGCCAGATCGACATAGGGGTTGTCGTGGGCGAACACCACCCCATGGCGCCGGGCCCGTTCGGCCGCCTGATCCACCCACTCCTGCTGGCCGACGGTGGCGGTGGGGTTGTGGGGGAAACCCAGAACCATCAGCTTCAAGGCATCCCATTCGCCGCTGGACAGCTGGTCGAAATCGGGACGGAAACCCTGGTCGGGGCGCAGGCGCAGGACCTGGGGCTGGGCTGAGGCCAGGTGGAGCCCGCCGAGGTGGGAGGGGTAGTAGGGATCGAGCAGCAGGGCCCGATCGCCCGGATTGAGCACGGCCAGGGGCAAATGGGCGGTGCCCTCCTGGGATCCCACCAGCAGCAACACCTCCCGCTCCGCATCGACGGCCACACCGAAACGGCGCTGGGCCCAGGCGGCCACGGCCTCCCGGAAGGGCAGGGTGGCGCCATGGAGGCAGTAGGAGGCGCTTTGCGGTTGCTGCAGGGCGGCGGCCATGGCCGCAATCGCCGCGGGCGGGGGCTGCAGGTCGGTGGAGCCGAGCGAGAGATCGAGCAGGGGATCGAGTCCCTGCTCGGCCGCCCGCTGGCGGTAGCTCAGCTTGCGTTGGTCGTTGCGGGCAAAGACGCCACTGCCCAACCGGGCCAGGCGCTCAGAGATGGGCATCCAGGAAGGCCTGCAGCTGGGGCTTGGCCATGGCGCCCTCGTGGCGGGCGATCTCAACGCCGCCCTTAAACACCAGCAGGGTGGGTAATCCCTGGATCTGGCAGGCATCGCGGCTGGCCGGATTGGGGTCGGCCTCCAGCTTGGTGACAACCAAACGCCCGGCGTATTCGCCAGCGGCCCAATCCATCAGCGGAGCCATCAAGCGGCAGGGTCCACACCAGGAGGCCCAGACATCCACCAGCACGGGGGTGGGGGCGGCCAGGACCTGGGCCTCAAAGGTGGCGTCGCTAAGCACGACGACGCTGGGGGCTTCGGCCACGGTTAGGGAGTGCATTGACGGCGATTCTAGAAAGCCGGCTTCGAAGCACGACCCTTGGGCCTTGGGATGGCCCCTGTCAGCGGGGGCCTAGGGGGCGATGCCCAGATTCAGAGCTTGTCGATCGAGCGCTTCAGGGCTTCGAGTTCGCTATCCACCTCAGCCACCTTGACGGGCTCCAGCTTGGGCAGGGGCGCATCGGCCGCCGGCAGGGACACCGGAGCCGGCGCGCCCGAGAGGCGGTTCTTGAGGGCAGCCAGTTCGTCATCGACGTCGCTACCGCCCTGCAGGGCTTGGAACTGGCTTTCCAGGTCGGCACCGGCCAGCTCGGCCGCCGCTTGGCTGCGGGCTTCCAACACCTGCACTTTTTCTTCCATCTGCTCGAAGGCCGCCATGGCGCCATCGGTGCCGAGGCCGCTGACGGCGCTTTGCAATTGCTCCTGGGCCTTGGCTGCCTGGGCCCGGGCCTTGAGCATGTCCTTCTTGGTGCGGGCCTCGGCGATCTTGCCTTCGAGGCCCATCAGGCTTTTTTTGAGCGACTCCACCTGGCCCGACTGGCTCTGCAACTGGGTGTTGAGGGCGTCGGCGGTGTCCTGGTAGGTCTTGCGGCGGGTGAGGGCTTCGCGGGCCAGGTCTTCCTCGCCCTTTTGCATGGCCAGCTCGGCCCGTTCGTACCAGGTTTTGGCCTGGGTGCCGGCCTGCTCGGCCTGGTTTTGGATGCATTTCTGGCTGGCGATGGCGGTGGCCACGGCCTGGCGCAGCTTCACCAGCTCCGCCTGCATGTCGGCGACGGACTGGTCGAGGATTTTGCCGGGATCTTCGGCGCTACTCAGCACCGCGTTGGCGTTGGCCCGCACCAGTCGGCTAAGGCGAGCAAAGAAACCCATGGACTCGGTGGAGGCGCAGGTCCTGAGGTTAGCCAGGACTGGCTCCCCTTAGCCTGATGCGATGGCGATTGCCCCCCGAAACCAAAGTCGTCGCCAGGGTTCGGTCACCCTGCTGCTGCCACCTCCGCCGGCCTCGGCCAGCCCCCTGGCCAGCTGCCTGGCCCAGTTGCAGGGCGAATGGCGGGCCAGCGGCAACCTGGCCGCCCTCTGGCAGGCCTGGCCAAAGATCGCTGGTTCCCAGCTGGCGCCGCACTGCCGTCCCCTGAGCCTGCGTTCCGGGCGACTGGCGGTGGGAGCCAGCCATCCCCAGTGGCTCCAGGCCCTGCGCTACAACCGCCACCAGCTGCTCGGGGCCCTGCGGGGAGCGGGTTTTAGCGTGCGCGACCTCACGATCCAGCTGCACTATCCCGCCGCCGGCCAGACCGCCGGGGCCCTCAGTGAAGCGGCCATCTGGGCAGTCCATCCCAGCCGGGTCGATGTGCACGGCCTGGGCACCTGCCCCCACTGCGGTCGCCCGGCCCCCAAGGGCGAAATGGGGCGCTGGGGCCATTGCAGCTTCTGCCAGCGCCATGAGTCCGGCCTGCCGTCCGAGCCGGCGCCAGCCGGCCATCCGGCCGCACCTGCTGAGGCGCTAGCAACCCGCCAGCGCCCAGCCAAGGGCCTGATCGAAGCCAAGGGCATTGCGCCCAGCCAAGGGCCTGGCTCCAAGCCAAGGGCCTGGCTCCAAGCCAACAGCCTTGATCTAAGCCAGCAACCTGGATCCAAGCCCCGTCGATCCCCTGGCCGGGGCCCGAATCAGGCTTAATAACGCTCGGGCCGGGGATCCTGCCAGTTGGCCGTCACGGCGTAGTTATCTTTGAGGGATTGGGCCTGGCGGGCCAGCTCGAGGCGATCGACGCGCCAGAGTTGGTAGAGCCCGCGCTGGGCCAATGTCTGGTGGGCCACGGGTTGCCAATAGGCCAGGCGGCTGGTGTCCCGATCAATCACCACCAGCACCGTGCTGCCCGCGGTGGCGGCACTGGGGCGCTGGCCCTGGCGCCATTCCCGCTCGAGCCGGTCCGCGAGGTTGACCAGCCCGTAGCCGCGCAGGCCCTCAAAGAGCACCACCTGGCGCGTGTAGTAGTGCAGGGAGGGCTTCAGGGTGCCGACCATGGCCAGGGGTTCGCCGGGGCGGCGCAGGCGCACCACCTCGACGGCGATTTGGCGCACCGGCAGTTGGCGCACCCGATCCCCCAGCGCGATCAGCGGTTCCAGCGCTGAAACGCCAAACAGCACCAGGGCCAGCTGCATGGCCGCCAGCCAGGCCGGTCGCCAGCGGCTCCAGGCCAGGGCTAGGGCCAGGGCCACGGCCAGGCCGAAGCAGAGTCCCGCCCGCACCACCAGGCCACTGGCCAGCATCTCCGCCGGCAGGGTCGGCATCTCCGGGTCCTGAATCAGGGGAATCCAGCGGGCCGAACCGACCAGCCCAGCGCAGAGCAGGGCCGTGAGGGCCAAGGTGGCCAGCCACGCCAGCCGGCCCCGCCAGGGGGAGGCCCCCGGGCGGGCTGAATCGCGCCAGGCGCCCAGGTCTTGGGCGGCCAGGGCGATCAGCACGGCGGCGGCCGGGGTGGCAGGCAGCCAGTAGCTGGGCAGTTTCGTCGCGGCCACGGTGAAAAAGCCAAACACCACCAGCAGCCAGCAGGCGGCAAACGGACCCAGGGAAGCGCTGGCGGGTTGGCGCCGGCCGCGGGCCAGGGCCTGGGCTAGCCCCAGCAGCAGCAGCGGCGTGAACGGCAGGCTGGCCACCACCAGCATCAGGGCGAAAAACCACCAGGGCTGCAGGTGCTGGTTCACCACCGAGGTGAAGCGCTGCAGGTTGTGGTACCCAAAAAAGCTTTGCCAGAAGGGCTCCCCTTCCACCAGCAGCTCGGCGCCGTACCAGGGCAGGGCCACGGCGGCGGCGACCAACAGGCCCGGCAAGGGCCGCCACAGCCGCAGCAGCAGCCTGGCTTCGCCCTGCCACCAGGCGAATAGGACCAGGGTCGGCCCCACCAGCAGCAGGGCCACGGGCCCCTTGGTGAGCACCGCCAGCCCCAGCAGTAGCCAACCGGGCCACCAGCTGTGGCGCGCCGGGTCGGCGTAGCGGCGCCAGAAGAGCAGCAGGGCCAGGGCCAGGGTGGCGGTGAACAGGCAATCGCTCACCGCCACCCGGCTCCAGATCAACACCAGGGGCGAGAGGCCAAAGGCCAGGGCCGCGCTGAAGGCCGTCAGGGCAGCCCTGGTGGAGCCTCCCAATCCGCCCAATCCGCCCTGGGCGGCTGCGGGCGAGGGCTGGGGCCAGCCCAGCAGGGTGGCCGCCAGGGCCAGCATCACCGCCACGCTGGAGAGGGCTGACGGCAGGCTGGCCGCCCAGGAGCCCAGGGGATTCCAGAGCGATTGGCCGGGCACCAGGTAGCCCAAGCCCATCAGCCAGTAGACGAGGGGCGGTTTGTCGTAGCGGGGCAGGCCGTTGACCCGGGGGGTGAGCCAGTCGCCGGTTTCGGCCATGGCCCGGGCCGAGGCCGCAAACAGGGGCGGCGTTTCATCCACCAGGCCGGTGCTGCCCAACCGCCAGAGGAACAGGGCGATGCCACTGGCCAGCACCAGCAGCAATACCCGGCGCCGCACCTGGGGCGATGGACGCTCAAGGGACACGGCGCTCGGGCAAGGGGACGCTGGAGGGGAACCTATCGCCCGCCCCCCAGGCCAACCCCGGAGCAACCCGGAGCCAGCTCAGCCACCAGCCAGCGTTCGATGCGCTCGGCGAACCTGGCCCGGGAGGCATGGGTTTCGGCCCACTGGCGGCAGTGGCTGCGGTCAATCGAGGCGCTGTCCAGCACGGCCGCCGCCAGGGCCGCCACGTCGTCGGCAGGCACCAGCAGGCCATTGACGCCGGGCTCCACCAACTCGCCGGGGCCGCCGCGGCGGTAGGCCACCACGGGCACCCCGCAGGCCATCGCCTCCACCACCACGTTGCCGTAGGCCTCATTCCATTTCGGTGTGTTGATCAGCACCCGGCAGCGGCCCAGCTCAGCCTGGAGCTGGGCGGTGGGCAGGAAGCCGCGCCAGTCCAGGCAGCCGGCCGGCACGGAGGCCTCCACGGCCGCCGCGTAGGCGGGATCCTCCACCAGGCCCCAGATCGCCAGGCGCTGGCCCAGCTGGGCCGCCACGGCCGCCGCATCCTCCAGGCCCTTTTCTGGGGCGATGCGTCCCACCCAGCCCAACAGGGGCTCGGGATCGGCGCAAAAGCTGTAGGCGCTCAGGTCAAAGCCATTGCCCACCACCAGGGGCGGGGCGGGCAGGTTGAAATCGGCGGCCTGGGCGTGGCTGTGGAAGGCGAGGCGGCCCTGGTTCCAGCCGGCCACCGCGGCGATGGCGGCATCCATCACTTCAGCCACCGATCCCATGCTCACCAGATGGAACAGCGGCGTTTGGCATTGGGGCGTCAGCCAGAGGGGGAGCCAGTCGTAGGCCAGGTTGAGCAGGCCATCAAACTGCTGCTGCTCGGCCAGGGCCCGCTGCCAGAGCCTGGGCAGCAGGGCCCGATTGGGCATGGTGATGGCGGCAGCGCGGCCTTGGTGCTGCCAGCTGGGTTGGTCCACCCCAGGGCAGGTCCAGAGCCGGGCTGCGGCGCAGGCGGGCGCCAGGCTGGAGCCCTCGGCCGCCAACACGGTGAGCTGGTGGCCCCGCTCCAGCAGCCCCGCCACCAGGGAGTTCAAGGTGAGTTCGACGCCGCCGCCCCGGCCGCTGCCGAGGCAACCGACGGGCGTACTGACCACCAGGAGGCGCATCACGGTTGGGGCTCCCAGAGCTGGCGGCGCCGATTGATCAGGGCCACCGAGACCAGGGCCAGGGCGGCCCCCAACCATTGCACCGGTTTGAGGCTTTCGCCCAGCAGGGCCAGGCCGCAGAGCAGGGCAAACAGGGGTGTGAGGAAGGTCAGCGAGGTGAAGCTGGTGAGATCGCCGCGGCTGGCAAACCAGAAGAACAGGCCATAGGCCAGGCCGCTGCCCAGCAGGCTGGCGTAGGCCATCAGGGCCCAATCGACGCCGCTCCAGGCGGGCCAGAAGGGGGCCGCCGCCGGATCGAGGGCCGGCCGCACCAGGCAGGTGGCCAGGAGGGGCAGGGCCCCGATCAGCAGGTGCCAGCCCGTGATCACCAGGGCATCGGTGTGGCGGCAGGCATAGCGGCAGAGCACCGTGCCCACGGCCATGGCCATGGCCGCCCCCAGCATCCACAGCTCTCCCTGGTTCCAGGTGTGGCTGCCCAGGAGCTGGGGGCCCTCCAGCAACCAATGGCGCAGCAACGGCCCCGGCAGGCCCAGGCAGGCGATGCCAGCCAGGCCCACCAGCAGGCCCAGCCAGCCCACCGGGTTGATCGCCTCACCGAACAACAACCGGGCCAAAAGGGCCACGGCCAGGGGTTGGGAATCGATCAACACCGAGCCCAGGGCGGCGCCGGTGTCGCCCAACCCCTGGGTGAGCAGAGCTTGGAACAGGGTGCCGTCGACCAGGGCAAACAGCAGCAACCAGGCCCGATCGGCCGCGGCCACCGCCAGGGAGCGACCGCTCAGCACCGCCACCAGCAGCAGCAGCAAACCCGCTGGTAGCAGGCGCATCCAGGCGATTGTCAGGGGGGTGGCCCCCGTGAGCAGGGGCTTCATCGCCGCCATCGCCGTGCCCCAGAGGGCAAAGGGCAACACCATCAATAGCCAGCGCAGCACCAAAAGCTTTTGCCAGCCCACGGCCCCCTTTTTAAGATCCAACGACTGTGCAGTGACCTGATGGTCTGGCCCTGGCGCCGCAAATCCCGCCGAACCCTGGCGAGGATTGCCATCGAGGGGGCCATTGCCGGCCCCACCCGCGAGCGGGTTCTCAAGGCCCTGCGCCAGGTGGAGCAGCGCCAGTGCCCGGCCTTGCTGCTCCGCATCGACAGCCCCGGCGGCACCGTGGGGGATAGCCAGGAGATCCACAGCGCCATTGGCCGGCTGCGCAGCCAGGGCTGCCGGGTGGTGGCCAGTTTTGGCAACATCTCGGCCTCTGGCGGCGTGTATGTGGGGGTGGCGGCCGAAAAAATCGTCGCCAATCCCGGCACCATCACCGGCTCGATCGGCGTGATCCTGCGGGGCAACAACCTCTCGAAGCTGTTGAAGCGCCTCGGCATCAGCTTTGAAACGGTCAAAAGCGGCGTTTACAAGGACATCCTTTCGCCGGATCGGGCCCTGAGCGCCGATGAACGGGCGTTGCTGCAGTCGTTGATCGACAGCAGCTATGGCCAGTTCGTGGCGGCGGTGGCGGCGGGTCGCCAGCTGGAGGAGGAGCGGGTGCGCGGCTTCGCCGACGGCCGGGTGTTCAGTGGCGCCCAGGCCCTAGAGCTGGGCCTGGTTGATGAACTGGGCGATGAGGACCACGCCCGGCGCCTGGCGGCCCGCCTCGCC
>Ga0164294_10004911_pt1 | contig 11559 bp, 12 predicted proteins | sample GEODES005metaG_FD_111479 | JGI IMG/M metagenome (GOLD analysis project Ga0164294, IMG submission 111479) | Oligotrophic lake water microbial communities from Sparkling Lake, Wisconsin, USA - GEODES005 metaG | ecosystem: Environmental > Aquatic > Freshwater > Lake | place: USA: Sparkling Lake...
AGCGCGGAAACAGAAGTGTTGTCCTCGATGCAGGATGTTCTGCATGCGACCCGCAGCGTGATCCTGTTGACCGATGCAGATGGCGTGATCCTGGAGAGCTTCGGAGCACAGAGATACATCGATTATGCTGCCGAGCGAAACCTGCATGCGGCGAGGGTAGGGAGTTTCTATTTCTAGCTCAAACAAAAAGGCTCAATTTGTGAGTTAGATTAAGTGCTTGTTTTTATTAGATTCTCGATTTTTACATGAGCCTGAATCCCGCAGATTAACAGGGTCGGTGGCTTTGAAAATATATTATTAAATTAATGACTTAAAATGTATTTTTGTTGGCGAGTAATTGTCCGTGTAATCAGAAATTGGATCCGAAGAACGGTAAATCAAAAATCGCTTAGAGCTTTTTCAATCTGAATTTTAAGGTGGGGCAGATCTGCCTCGATGGTTTTCCACACAACGCCCAGATCAACTTTGTAGTATCCATGTATCAGTAAGTTGCACATGTCGTATGCAAAAGCTAATGGCAGATCCGAGTGTGTGGAGCGAAATTTTTGATCGGCAACGGGTTCAATATTTTTACTTGCTTAGCCAATGATTTCGAAATTACGAATTACCGCATCTTGCGTAATTTCGCTTGCGAGGAAACTACTCTCACTCATGTCGTCGCAGTATTTTTGAATGCGGTCTATCGCCTCCAGTATGTGCTTTAGATACTCCTCAAGACGAAGCGCCCCACGGTTCATATCGGCTTGGCTTCTTTAATAACGCTATCGCGGAAACTGTCTGGCAAAGAGTTTGGCGTCAAGATATCGACAGGAACGCCAAGCAAAGTGCGAAGCTTGTAGCGAATTGCACCAAGATCGAATAGGGTTGTTTCTGATGTTGGATCAATCAGGATGTCCAAATCACTTAAGTCCGTATCGGTACCATGAACGACAGATCCGAAGACGCGCGCGTTGCTCGCCCTGTGAGCGAGGATGATCTCGCGGATTTCGGCGCGATGGGCATTCAGGGCGACTGAGGGTTTCATAGTCCGAAAAGTGTAAGGGTAGTCCAAACTTTCAGCAAGCTTTAGGCTTATCCATACCAATTGCCGCCGCGAGGGCGGTTGATCACTCGAGGTGTCGCTAACAAAAAAGCCCGCAAACTTTCGTCTGCGGGCTTTTGAATTCTGGCTCCCCGACCTGGACTCGAACCAGGGACCTGCGGATTAACAGAGCGTTCTTCACTATGAGTAGCATTCCAACGTAATCAAGAGTTTATCAGAGAAAAGGGGAGTTTTGTCTAGCCTACACTGCCAATCACTTTGGCCTAGTGATGATTCGAATCTTTATTGCTCCGCCAAGACTATTTGCTTCTGACTTTTTCGGAATTGGTTCTGAGCCGTGAATTTGCGGTTTGAGGCAAAACAGGCTTTGAACTTTGTTAGATGAAAGTTGGTGACTCGGTGTGGGATCTGAAACTGAGCATTTGAGAATCGTCATACAGGGCCAGATAAACGGCTACCCAGCACAATCCTCTTGTAGCTGACGGCAAGGACTCATTTATCGAATACTTCGAGCGAATGGCGCGAGAGTACCCCGGGATTCGATCTGGATGAATATCGGTAGCGATGCTGTAGGCCAACTTAGTACTTGCACCCGCCCTCCGTTAAATCGACACTACACTCATTCACTGCTTGCGTCTCACAGTTCGCTACAGTGCTGCAGGAATGCGGTACAGCTTCCCGGTGGCATCTAGATCTTCTACGCTCCACGGCGCGCCGACCCCTTCGATCATCCAGCACAGGATTTCCCAGAGGTCGCGATCCACGACGGTTTCGTCGAACGGTTCGAGTGCATCGACGATGGCGCTGATTTCCAGACCCGATGGAAACGCTTCGCCGCTGCGGCCAATGAAGCAGAGTTCATAGACCATTGAGGAGGGCGCGCAAACATAGCCAGGTTTGCTCAACCCGACGCGGCCGAGGTCGAAGCTGCGATCGAAGAAGGCACGGAATTCCGGATAGTGGCCGACCCTGTCCTCCATGAGCACAAATGCGCGGCGTTTTTCAGTAAGCGCCGGCGCCTCGATGATTTTGATTTTGGGTGTCATTTGCGGGTCACAGGGCAGGAAGTTTTTTCAGGAACTGCAGGACCAGCGCTGCGATTTCAGGCCCCGAGTCTTCCTGCAGGAAATGCCGGCCGGTGACCAGATGCGGTCCTTCTGCGTGCGGAAGCATTTTCTTGAAGCGGGTCGCGAAGGTCGCGGCATCGAACACTTCGTCCTCGCGGCCCCAGATGATCATCGCCGGCAGCTTGCAGCTTGACAGGCTGGACTCGAGCCAGCGGAAGCGTTCGTTGGCCCGATCCGAATTGTCGAGCGGAATCCAGCGCGGCCAGGTCCAGGTCAACAGGCGTGAGGCTTGATCGGGCAGCACCGCTTCGTAAGCGCCCATGCCCCGTTGCTTGAATTTCTCGCGGTCGACGACGGACAGATAGACCCCGCGGCCGGCGAGCGCGTTGTGGCGCCCGAACAGGTAGGGTCCCACCAGCGGCGCATGCATCGTGCGCCAGGGAAATATCCGGGTATGGAATTCCGCGGGCGGCGCCGGCCAGGCCCAGGTACTCATGATCACCAAAGCCCGGATCTTGTCCTGGTGCGAAAGTGCGTAGCTCAATCCAGTCGGACCGCCCCAGTCATGGCAGACCAGCGTGATGTTTTCCAGCTTCAGGTGCTGCATCAGGCCAGCCAGATTCGCCGAGTGTCCATCGAGACTGTGTGCGTGCTCGTTCACCGGCTTTTCCGACAGCCCGAAACCGATCATGTCCGGAACGATCACGCGATAGCCGGCTTTCAGCAGCGGCGGGATCACGTCCCGGTAAAGGAAACCCCAGGTAGGATTGCCATGCAGCAGCACCACCGGTTCGCCGGCGCCTTCGTCAATGTAGTGCATGCGCCAGCCGTTCACCCTCGCGTACTTCTTCGCGTACGGCCACTGGTCGCGGAGGTGGGAGGGGAGGTCGGATATCAGCATGTCGGTATTATCATCAAGTTATATCAGCTGGGTAATTCAAGAACTTCCGGTCAGCCATGCAGTTTTGCAAACGCGGACCGGATCAGTGGTCACGGCAGGCATAGCGAAAATGGTTACCTACGCTTGGTTCGCATTTTATAAAAATTCTACTCAACCTGTTGGATTAAAGGAACCTAACCAGTTTGGTCTCTATGACATGTTTGGTAAGACTGTCATCAACACCGTGGATGCCATAACGCCAGATGTAGTAAATAAGAAGAAATGACTCGCGGCTTAGTTACACCAACTCAACTGCAGCCTTTAGGCGCATCAGATTTCATTTACCGCGCAATCGGTTCAATATTTTATTTGTAATGCTTTCAGATTCGAAGGTTTGAGAAAATTCACGCACTTCTTTAAACCTAACAAGAGGTGTGCCATATTCATCAAGGCAGTGGGGTATTTTATGTTTGTTCAACATTTCAATTTGAAGGAAACTACTTCCTCGGCCTGTGAGCAGGCGTAGTTCATCCGAAGTTAGATAGTCGTTTTCATCCATCATTTTTCCGCGAATAAAATTTAATCTACGTTGGTAATTTTAATAGCCTAGCGATTACTAATCCTTAAAACATGTTCTGCTGCCTGTATGTGAAAAATATTTTATTAGAAATAATCTTTATGGACTAGTACCAGTGCATTTTAACGCTCTGGTACTGTCTAGAGTCTAAAACCCATACTGCTTGGCTACAACTAATCATCATCAATGGGCTTCAAAGCCCTAGCTAGTTCAATCAAGCTTGCCGGTAAATTTTCCCACTGAACGCGCCATTGCTTGAACCATTCACGCCGCTTGGGATTGTTAATGTACAAAGTCGAGCCAGGTATTACGCTACAAGGTATTAAGTAGTAATTCGGTTCCGGATCGGTTGCATTCGGTTTGTAGGCAAGTATGGCATCTATGTTGCCCCTTAAAAACATCCTATAGCCGGGATGTGCCTTGGTCTGGGATATAGCTGCAATCATTACTACCCATTTACCGTTTATTTGGATATTGACCTTGCCGACTAATTTTGCATTACACCCCAAAAATTTCAGTTCGACGAGCAAGCGATTGGTTATACCGCAGGATTCTTTCTGGGTAATGATTTTTTTAGAGTGATGGTCTTTTCCGTGTTGGGTTACGTTATATCCAATCTCGATATAAGCTCGTTCCATACCACCAAATGCCCTACGATAACTTGAGGGGGCAGGTGCACCTTTGGCCCCAATGATCAGTGATGTTGAAATCCGTCCATGTTTTTTATAAATTTCCTTCAGATGTGCCAGCAAAGCTTCGTTTGAATGTATACGGATATTTTTTTCGATCTTTTCTTGAACAAGTCGGAATGTTGTTTCGTCAATGATTCCTTCAAACGCATTATTGTGCCTAACCCATTGACTCTTTGGATTCTTTTTTTTAGGTGATTTTAGGCGCTCGGTATATCGGTTGTAGATCATGTGACCTAAGTACTTTTCATTTTTTAACATCCCCCGAATAATCGGTTTGTTCCAAGCTGGATGAGGTCTGGGTGGTGGAACTCCCATCGCTTTAAGCCTTTTGGCGATAGTCTCGTAATAGATTTTTTCTTCAAGAAACCATTGAAATATCATCTTCACCACATCAATTTCTTCTTGTGGCCCGGGTCGTAGAAATACCTTGTCCGAATGAAGGTACTTACGTTGCCCATATTCGAGCTGAGTTCGTGCTTGACCAGCGGTGTCAAACATCACTCGCCTTAGACCATAAGGACTAGGAGCGCCAACATGGTGTCCAAGAGCGGCTAGGCGGGATTGACCAAGAAATACCTTACTGGATAGCTCGCGACTGTATTCACCCGCCATGACGCGTTTTAAGCCTTTGACGATACTAGCCATGGGAGAGCCGTCATTTGTAAACTGCTCAGCACAGTAAATGATGGATTTGCCTGCACGGCGACAGATAAACTCGTAATGAGCACTTTCATCAGTATCTTGGAAGCGCCCCCAACGTGAGACGTCATAGACAAGGATTAGCTCGTACTCCGCCTGACCAGAGGTCACATCCGCTAGCAGAGACTGAAGAGCGTCACGACCGGCGAGCCTTAGTCCACTTCGACCCTCGTCTACATAGGTCTTAATGATTTCAATTCCATGATCATCTGCATACTGGGCAATGAGTGCTTGCTGGTTAAGGGTGGAATACTGCTGCATATCTGTGGACATACGAACGTACTGTGCGGCTTTGCGAAGAGGTTTAGGCATACAGGCTCCCATTTCATAAGGTGAAATATTGGAAGCCCCGATTGGCTTCCGGGAGGTCTGTAACGGTAGAACAGTTTTATATCCATCATCCCCCAAAATTAATTTGAGGCGGGGCTGGGTTGCTCGCTAGACTGAACTGCTTGTATAAAACCGGTGGGGGTGATCTTCTCTTTGATAGAAGTTTATGAGCTCACTGTTGCCATTTTTCTTAATCGTCGGGTCAGTGGTCAAGATAAAGAAAGTTCGGTTGTCGTGTGGCGCATAGGCACTAATAGGCAGAGTCTCAAAGCCTACTTTTTTTAGCATCTGGATTGAGCGTTGATTGCTTACAAAAGCTGCCGTAAATATTACTGATATGTTAGCTTCAAATGCATGCTGACAAATTATTTGAGCAGTCTGTGTGCCTAAGCCTAGGCCTTGAAATTTCTCACCTAACCAAATAGCAAAGAAAGCAGCGTGCTTGGAGACTATCAAATTAACAAATCCAACAAAACCCACAACTGGTAATTCGATGGCGTAATTGTAGGAATTCTTACTTGCTGCTTCTTCATTAATCCATTCGCAAACTTCGCTGACGCTTGCTAATGCGGGCAGGTCAGTCATTTGCTGTATGCCACTACTTTGATATTGGTTATGGAAGGACAAGGCATGGTCCGTGGTCAAAGGGACTAATGTAATGTATTCGCTAGGAACAATGGTTCTTAACCTCTGGTCGACAGAGGCTAATTGTATTTTTAGCTGATCTTCTTCGTTGTTTGACATCAGCATACCGTCTTTAGGATTTATTGGATAACGTCAAACTCGGTAGTCTTTGAGTATTGCTAAGCACTAGTTTTTTTCAAGGCGCGGAAACTAATAAAGAGTTATTTAATTTTATTTTGCTACTTTTTGCATTGCTTTGCTAAGCTTGCCGAAATGAGCAAGTGTATTAGCAGTTAGCTGTAATTGCACTCGTCTACCGTCTTCAGTTGGTTCGTGAAATATCCAACCTTTTTCCATAAGCGCTTTAAGTTTTCTTTGCATTGTCATTGATGGAGCCAGTTCTCGTCTAGCTAAAATATCAGTAACGGACAGCCTTTCTCCATTAGCATTCGTAACCGCGATGAAATTTAATATTTTTTCTTCATCAGCTAATAACGGTGATAGATCAGTTACTTCTTCAGCTTTCTTAGCCAACTCTACAAAACAGAAATATTTTTCTGAGGCTGCATTTTTCATTTGTATCTTTACAGTCGAGTCGAGTATTGGATTACATTATTAATGTAAGTTGTAAAACTAACGCATCGAAATCGCCTTATCTATGGCTTTACCAAGCTTATTAAAATATTTTAAAGCTTCGTCAGTTAGCTTGACCTGCTTTCTTCTGATATCAACAGTTTCTTCAAAATATAACCAGCCTTTTTTTTCTAAAGAGTGAATTTTTAGAAAAATAGTGGAGGATGTTGCAATTCCTGAGTTTTCGTATAAATCTTTTATGCTAAGTCTTTGATTATTCTTATTCGCAATACCAACCAGTTCCATTATTTTTACTTCCATTGGGGTAATTGATGGCAATGATGTTGAATTTTTCAAGTCCATCGATAGTGCTAAAAAATTCAAATAAATCTGAGAAGTTTTCATTTAATGATTAGATTTTCTATGATTTTATTTAGTAACCATTATCATATCAAATTGAATTTCGATGTAGGTAAACTGATTATCTTAGTTTGATGGCTATTGAGAACTAATGTCTGGGTATCTTGTTCGTGCTTCAGTGCTGCTGGTTCTATGGTGGTACGAAGACATCGGGATGTTTTTCTAAGCATTCATATTTGATGTTTACAGCAATCTCACTGATGAAGCATTACAGAAGCGATTTGCAGACGCCAATGACCGAGGATTCATGGTGCGTCATATTACCTTCCGATGGAATGATGAAGATGCCTGACTGATTGGGAATCAGCATCTAGAAGAAAAATCTTCTCAAGCGAATAGTTTTACTGCCAGTGATTATATTTAATTTAGTTTAATTGCAAGTCAGCGATATTGCATGGAGTGACACCAGCGCCTCGGTCTCTTCAGAGATCATGCGGGGATCCATACCAGAAAGGTATCTGACATCGACTAAAGAAGTATTTGTAATCCCGCTGGGCATCGTCTACGTTAGAGCCAATCCCGTCTCAGCCATATTTGCGGATGACGTGAACTGACTGTGACAATTCGACATTTTTCATGAGGCGCATAATGACTAATTCTTTAGACCAGAGATTCGATGTTTTAATAATCGGCGCAGGCTTTTCGGGCATCTACCAGCTCTATCGTCTGCGGGAACTTGGATTTAATGTTCATCTATTCGAAGCAGGATCAGGATTGGGTGGCATCTGGCATTGGAACTGTTATCCCGGTGCGCGCACCGATACCCATTGCCAGATCTATCAGTATTCTATTGACGAACTCTGGAAAGAATGGAAATGGTCTGAACTTTTTCCGTCTTGGAAGGAGATGCAAGACTATTTTAGCTTCGTCGACCACAAGCTCTCACTTAGCAAAGACATCAGCTTTAATTCTCGCATTGCTTCGGCGGAGTTCGACCAAGGCAAACGGGAGTGGATTGTGCACCCCGAAGGCAAGGCGCCAGTACGCGCGCAATTGGTAATAGCAAACACGGGGTTTGGGTCGAAGCCTCACATTCCCAAGGTTGAAGGCATCGAATCATTCAAGGGTGAATGTCACCACACAGCGCTGTGGCCGCAGTCGGGTCTGGATCTGACCGGGAAGCGGGTTGCGGTGATAGGCACTGGCGCCAGTGGTGTCCAGGTTGCGCAGGAGGCGGCCCACTGCGCAAAGCATCTGACGGTATTTCAGAGAACCCCGAATCTCGCGTTGCCCATGCAGCAGCAGACGTTGAGCGAAGAGGACAATCGCAAGATGAGGGAAGAATTACCTGCTCTGTTTGAGGCACGAGGCGGTTCATTTGCCGGATTTGGTTTTGACTTCATTCCGAAAAATGCCACCGAAGTCTCCGACAAGGAGCGCAATGATACCTACGAAAGCCTTTGGAACTCGGGCGGTTTCCGCTACTGGCTGGCGAACTTCCAGGACACTGTTTTCGTTGATGAGTCCAATCAGTACGCTTACGAATTCTGGCGCAACAAGGTCCGCGCGCGGATTAAGGATCCGGCACTTGCCGAGATGCTGGCCCCAACCAAGGCGCCGCACCCGTTCGGTACCAAACGGCCATCCCTGGAGCAGTGGTACTACGAGATATTCAATCAGGGAAACGTCAAACTCGTAGATTTAAACGAGTCGCCAATACTGCGCATGAAGGAACACAGCATTGTCACCAAGGATGGTGAAATCGAGGTGGACGTGATTGTTTTTGCGACCGGCTTCGATGCAGTGACCGGCGGCCTAACCAGCATGGACATTCGCAGCACCGAGGGCAAGAACTTCAAGCAAGTCTGGGCTGACGGTGTTCGAACTCATCTGGGCATAGCGACTGCGGGTTTCCCCAACATGCTTTTCGGATACGGCCCGCAATCGCCCTGTGGCTTCTGTAATGGCCCTTCCAGCGCAGAGTATCAGGGCGACATGCTGGTAGAGATGATCAAGTACATGCGCGACAAAAAAATTACGCGCTTTGAGGCGCTCCCAGAGGCTCAGGAAGCTTGGAGAAAACTGATCGCAGATTTCTGGGCGATGACTTTATTCCCGAAAGCTAAATCTTGGTACACGGGAGTCAACATCCCCGGTAAGGTCGTCGAAAGCCTGAACTTCCCACTGGGTCTGCCCGCGTATTTGTCCAAATTCAGAGAGAGCGCATCCAATGGCTACTCTGGGTTTACGCTCAGCTGACTTTGGTCGGGTGATTGACCGCGAGACGTGTCAGTCTTAGCCCGCAATATGCTCCGGGCTTTAATCACAAACATGGGGAGGGTGATGTGGCTAGTAATCAATCCAATGCAATCAAGGTGCTCTACTCGCACTTTCTGAAGACTTTCGGCGAGAACCCGGACATGCCTTTGCCAGAAATGCGCTCGCTGATGGAGCACGTCGGCGACCTGGGCGCCGAGCCTGGAGAGGTTGATTACATAGAAGTCGATTGCAGCGGTGTTCCAGGTATGTGGGCAATACCCAAACACTCGAGCGATCGGCACGTGCTTCTATGTACGCATGGCGGAGGATACATCGCTGGTTCAATGTACTCGCATCGGAAGATGTTCGGGCATCTCGCAAAGGCGACAGGCTGCCGCGCATTGATCGTTCACTACGGTCGAGCTCCGGAGAATCCGCATCCGGGACCAGTCAACGACTGTTTATCAGCGTACGAGTGGTTGCTGAGACAGGGTTACCATGCAGCGAATATCGCGACGACCGGCGATTCGGCAGGTGGATCGCTGAGCACGGCTGTGATACTGGCGGCCCGCGATAAAGGACTGCCACTGCCCGCCGCGTCGATGCCGATGTGTCCCTGGTATGACATGGAAAACAGTGGTGCCTCGATGACGGTCAATGATGCAAAAGACTGCCTGGTGAAGAAGTCTGTGGTCGATGGCATGGCAGAGGGCTTTTTGGGTGGCGCATCGAAACGGGATCCGCTCGCCAATCCATTGTGGGCGAATTTAAATGGATTGCCTCCCACCTACATTACTGTTGGCGGCGACGAGACTTTATTGGACGACTCACTTCGCTTTGAGAAAAGAGCTAAAAAAGCGGGTGTGGACATCAAGGTTGATATCTTTCCCGAAATGCAGCACGTGTGGCACTTCATGGCAGGCGAGGCACCAGAAGCAAATCAGGCGGTGCAGCAGATGGCGCAATGGGTTAAACCTCGAATAGGCCTGAAATAAATAGCTACGCCACTCGGGTATCGCTAAACACGCGATAAGACAAGCGTGTCTGATCTATCTTCGGGCGGCAAGCGTGATGCTCCCGTCTGCTATTGAGACATGACCTTTGAATCCGTGACAACGCCTAATTGTGCGATATCAATCGCGGTAGCCACGAACTCTCGTAGTAGTTCTGAGTAATGCGAATGCCGCCATGCCAGATAGGTAGTGTTCCGGATTTCGTTTGCCCCCTTCAGCGGTCGATACACAATGCTGTCGAAATGAAGCCTTTTGGCTGACAAAGGAACAATGGCAATTCCTGCGCCGGTGCTCGCTAGTGCGAGGGCTGTAACGATCTGGTCCGCCAGCATCGGTGTATTTGGCGATATCCCTGCTGCCACACAGACGCGTGTAATCATCGCGTGATAATCGGGTGCATGATCACGCGCGTAGCCGATAAGCGTGTGAGCAACACAGTCCGCAATATGCACGGACTGCTGCAATGCCAGTGGATGACGAACACTTATCGCAGCCACGAAAGGCTCATCGATCAGAAGCATTTTTGAAGCGCCATGCAGATCGACGGCGGGTGGCACAAAAGCAATGTCAAAATCTTGGCTTTCCAGTGCGTCGCTCTGATCCGTTAAAGAAAACCATTTCAGCTCTACGTCGATATCCGGAAATTTTTCGCTAAAGCGGCTCAGTATCGGCGGCAGTAGTGTGTAGGCGATCTGATCACAGAGTCCGATGCTGAGCGTACCCCGTTCGTGGCGTTGTACGCGCTGGGCATCGGCTACCGCCGCCTCCACTGCCTCCATTACCCCCCGTGCTCTTTTTGAAAACGCACGCCCGGCTGCAGTCAGCGAGATCTGCTTGTTCGTTCGATGAAACAGGGCGACCCCCAGCTCATGTTCGAGCGTATGGATCTGCCGGCTCAGCGGTGGCTGGGCAATGTGCAGCTTCCTTGCGGCACGGCTGACATTAAGCTCTTCAGCCACGGCCAGGAAATAACGCATTCTTCGCAAGTCCATTTGAGCATCCGGGAAAATATTTGCAGTACGGTCGGTTACCTACGCATTTGCAACAGGCGTGCCATGTATTCCCCGAAAGCCGCACAGCGCCCGGTACCGACACCAGATACCTAAGGTTTATCAAGAAAATATGACGTGCAGCAGTGTTTCATTTGCGCCGTCGACCATGCCATTAGCGCTGGCGAGGTGAGCGGCTCATGCAGCGATCTCAGGCAGCCGCGCTTGAAAACGTATGAAAATCGGACATATATTTTTCAAACTGAAATTGGCCCCACGAATTTAATTGCCAAGAATTTTGCCCTTAAGTAGACTCAGAATGAGAATGCTCGGATGTCCCGCATTAGCCACGAAAAATGGGAGTTAAAGCGGCCAAAACAAATAAAATTTAGCCAAAAGCAGGCGATACCCCACCGGAAGCGATGAAGTGACATTCATAAGAGGAGGCTGACAT
>Ga0164294_10004914_pt1 | contig 11552 bp, 21 predicted proteins | sample GEODES005metaG_FD_111479 | JGI IMG/M metagenome (GOLD analysis project Ga0164294, IMG submission 111479) | Oligotrophic lake water microbial communities from Sparkling Lake, Wisconsin, USA - GEODES005 metaG | ecosystem: Environmental > Aquatic > Freshwater > Lake | place: USA: Sparkling Lake...
GACATGCGATCTATTGCAGAAGGTAATGATTGTATTGCTTGTGAAGGGTAGTATATGAAAGAAGTATTAAAATTTAGTGCATCATGGTGTGCACCGTGTAAGACATTATCTAATGTAATTAAAAGTTCAGGAGATCTTGGTGTTGTAATCACAGAGATTGACATTGACGACAAAATTGAATTAGCTGCTAAATATGGTATTAGATCAGTACCAACAATGATTATGTTAGAAAGTGGACACGAAATAAAACGCGTAACTGGCGTAATGTCATCACAACAATTAAAGGACTTTGTAGAATATGAAACTATTTAAACTACTAACAGTTCTATCACTATCGGCATGCTCTATTGTATTTGCTGCAGATAAAGTAGAATCAAAACTATATGACTGGAAAGTTGAAAAAGTACTTGATGGAGATACAATTAAGTTTCAAGTTGGATTCCTTCCTTCTGAGCTTAAACCATTCTTATCAGTACGTATTAACGGAGTCGATACTCCAGAAAAGAAGCCGCGCAACAAATGTGAGAAAGAAGACGAGTTAGCTCAAAAGGCTAGTAAGTTTACTAAAGACGCAGTTGCTGCAGCAAAGTCTATTAAGGTATCCATTGATGGATGGGACAAGTATGGTGGACGAATTCTAGGTGATGTTCACCTAGATGGTAAGAGTTTATCTACTATGTTAATTCAAAGTGGCAACGCCCGTGAGTATCACGGAGAAGCGAAAGGAAGTTGGTGCAACTAATGGCAAAAAATCAAAGCAATCTATTGTCTGACCGTAATTCATTCAAACCGTTTAACTACCCTTGGGCATATGACGCATGGCTTAAACACGAACAATCGCATTGGCTTCACACAGAAGTACCAATGGCAGAGGATGTAAAAGACTGGAAAAAGAAACTAAGTCTTCCAGAGAAGCAATTCCTAACTCACATCTTTAGATTCTTTACTCAAGGTGACGTTGACGTTGCTGGTGGATATGTTAAGAACTATCTTCCATATTTCCCTCAACCAGAAGTACGCATGATGTTGCTTGGATTTGCAGCACGCGAAGCACTACACATTGCTGCGTACTCTCATTTGATTGAAACACTTGGTCTACCTGATACTACATATAATGAATTCCTTGAGTATGCAGAGATGAAAGAAAAGCATGATTATGTGCTTGATTTATCAGCTCAGAATACTACTAAGGAAAATACCGCTAAACACATTGCAGTGTTTTCAGCATTTACCGAGGGTATGCAACTATTCTCCTCATTCATTATGCTGTTGAACTTTCCTCGTCATGGCAAGATGAAAGGTATGGGACAAATCGTTACATGGTCTATTGTTGACGAAACAATGCATACAGAAGGAATGATTAAGCTTTTCCGTGAATATATAAAGGAGAACTCTGAGATTTGGAATGACCAACTTAAAGGGGAACTTTACACCATCGCTGAACGCATGGTGGAACTTGAAGATAAGTTTATTGATCTAGCGTTTGCTCTTGGTGGTATGCAGAATTTAACCTCTGTTGATGTTAAGACCTACATTCGCTATATCGCTGATCGTCGCTTAATTAGTCTTGGACTAAAAGGTATCTTTAAGGTTAAGAAGAATCCATTACCGTGGGTTGAAGAAATGATCAATGCACCTATTCATGGAAACTTCTTTGAAAATAGAGTCACTGATTACGCTAAAGGCGCACTTGGTGGCACCTGGAATGACGTATGGGGAAAGGCCGCATAATGACAGCTAGTAGATTATTCGAGTGCTCAGAGTGTGGTGCTTTTGGTAAAATTATATTAAAGAGTGAAGAACATGAAAAGTCTTCAATCGCTTGCTGCCCGGTTTGTGCAGCTGATATAACTGAGGATGAAAAATATGACGACGAAGAAGATTGACAAGATAATTGTTTATTACAACGATGGAACATTCGAAGAAGTTAAAACTGGCGTTCATGATATGGCGCTTAAACAAGATACGCCTTCTACTATCACAATTGGCAAACAGGACGTGAATAAATATCCTCCGCTATACTATCCACCCGGTGTGCGTGGATGGGAGCCTCCTTACACTGTAACTTGTGGTCCAAGTGGAACAGATAAATATACCATTACAACTAATGGTATTCGTAATGTGGGTTTTTCAAAAGAAAGTGGTAGAGAGTTTACCTGAAGATTGTGTAGGATTTGTTTATCTTATCACTTGCAATACTACAGGTAGAATGTACATTGGTAAAAAATTAGCAAAGTTTTCTAAGACCACATATAAAACTGTGGTCTTAAAAAATGGCACTAAAAAGAAAAAGAAGATCAGATCAAAGATTGACTCTGATTGGATGACATACTATGGTTCTAGCGTAGAACTAAGCAAAGATATAGAATTGCACGGTGAAGATAACTTCACTAGAGAAATTCTATTCTATTGCAAGTCTAAAGCTGAATGTTCATACATTGAAGCTAGAGAGCAATTTGCTCGGCGCGTACTTGAATCTAACGAGTACTATAATGGACAGATATCAGTGAGGGTCCACGGCTCTCATATCATAGGAAAAATATGACGTACATGTTATTTTTGTCGGCCATAGCTTTATCAAGCGTCGCCGCTTATTATTCAATCATGGGATTAATCGCAATCTTTTCAGGCGCAGTGACGTCTATTGCGATTATGGGTGGAGTTCTAGAAGTTGCTAAATTAGTCGTAACATCATGGCTTTATAGGAACTGGAAAGAAACGCCGAGGTTACTAAAGGCTTACTTTATTACGGCGATTATAGTGCTTATGCTTATAACTAGCATGGGAATATTTGGATACCTATCTAAGGCTCACTTAGAACAAGGCATGTCATCCGGTGACGCATCTGCACAAGTTGCGCTGCTTGATGAAAAAATCATTACTCAAAAGGAAAACATAAATGCAGCTCGTAAAACGCTTACTCAATTGGATGCACAAGTCAACGCAACCCTCGATCGGAGTACTGACACCGCCGGAGCCCTTAGTTCCAGTTCTATTAGAAGAAGTCAAACCAAAGAGCGAACCCGACTTATCGAAGAAATCGGCACCAGCCAAAAAGAAATCACCAGACTCAACGAAGAACGAGCCCCAAAAGCGTCGGAACTTCGTAAAGTCGAAGCCGAAGTCGGTCCAATCAAATACATCGCAGCATTAATTTATGATGACGTTCAAGATAGCACCACATTAGAAAAAGCTGTTAGAGTTATCATTCTAATGTTGGTGTTTGTCTTTGACCCTCTTGCTGTTCTAATGTTTATCGCTGTCAATCAATCTATGCCTCAAGCTAAATCTTTTATACAACCAAAGATGCAGAACATTGAACTAAAATTAGACGATAGCATACAATCAGTTGATGACATAGACCCTATTTTGCAACGTCCAAGGCATGAGCACCATCGCCAATGATATTTCTATAGAGTGGTATACATTAATTCGTGGTTAATGTATAATTAACTATGACATTTACCACCTCTGAAAAAACAAAGATCCTGAGACTCAAGTCAGAATTGACTGCGCAGTTCTCAGTTAAGATGTCTGCAATATCAGACAATCTATTTCAAGCTCAAATCCGTGAGAACTGCATCATTACTGGTGGAGCTATAGCATCTTGCTTTCATAGCGAGAAGATCAACGACATTGATCTATATGCTAAAGATCAAGTATCTTTAGACACTCTTAAGACCTACATCCTTGAATCAATGAAGAATGATATCAAAGAAATGAAGTCTTACGATATTGAAGATGTAACTAATCCAATCCCTCCAGCTAAAACGCATATGATCACTAACAACGCTGTTACGTTGAAAGGTGATCTACAGTTCATCTATCTTGGTACTGCAGATCAATGTAGACTAAAGTTTGACTTCGTACACTGCATGCCTTGGTTTGATATAAAAACACAAAAGCTGTTTATCTCTAAAGATCAATACGACGCCATAGCCACTAAACGTCTGTTTGTCAATCTTAAAGGAGAACCAGCAAAATTTAGACGAATAGACAAATACACTAAGCGTGGTTGGACTATTGACCACGATCTATATGAACAAGCTATGAAAGAAATATAATGAGTGGACTAGGATTTATTGCACCTGAAGAAGATCAGATCTGTGAACTATGTGGAGCTGAAGATGAATGCCGTCCTTATGGACCTAAGTATGAGCAAATTTGCTTTGATTGTGGTATGAAAAACGAAGAACTCACAAAGCAACGTATGGAAGAATACATCTTTGGTGAATCTAAAAGCCCTGTACATTAATTCATATTGATGGTATAATTGCTCGTATAAACAACATTTACATTATGACTTACTTTATTCGTACTGGCAATCAATTTGACGTAGCGGCAGACGCAGCTCTAGACATTCGCGATGTACTTCCAGTTGGCAACTACATTGTCAAGGAACGCCCAATGGGTGGACCTCTTTACCTTGAAATTGTTGATAGCTTTAAGCCGCTAAAGAAGTTGTATGGTAACACTACTCGCCATGCTGGTCGTATCATTAATACGTATCGTGACCGTGGCACTTCAACCGGTGTACTGTTGAACGGTGAGAAAGGTTCAGGCAAGACACTACTAGCTCGTCAGTTATCTATTGAATGTGCAGTTCTTGACATTCCTACGATCATCATAAATGCGCCATGGACCGGTGATAAGTTCAATAAGTTTATGCAGGACATTTCACAAGAGTGTATGGTTCTGTTCGATGAGTTTGAAAAGGTTTATGATTCGGAAGAACAAGAAGTTATTTTAACTCTTCTAGATGGAGTGTTCCCAGCAAGCAAGTTGTTTGTTCTGACTTGTAACGATAAGTGGCGCATCGACTCTCATATGCGCAATCGTCCTGGCCGTATCTTTTATATGCTAGAATTCAGAGGATTGGAAGCAGAGTTTATTGTTGAATATTGTGAAGACAATCTGAATAACAAAGATCATATTGAGAAAGTATGCCAAGTTGGTGCAATGTTTGCTCAGTTTAACTTTGACATGCTAAAGGCTCTAGTCGAGGAAATGAATCGTTATAATGAGACTCCTCAGGAAGCATTGGCTATGTTGAACGCCAAGCCTGAGTTTGCCGGTGAAAGCAAGTTTAAAATTGAACTAAGATCTAAAGGAAAGATACTCGACGCTAAAGATTATGAGCCAGATCGTTGGAAAGGCAATCCACTTACAACTGACACTATTTACATGTCTTATGATCCTGATCCTGATAATAATGACTCTAGTTACAAAAGTCTTCAATTTACAACTGAAGACTTGATGCAAGTCATGCCGAAGGAAGGTCGCTTTGTGTACACGCAAGGTGATGTAGAGCTTACGCTAATTCGTGAGCAAGAAAAAACATTTCACTGGGATGCGTTTTAATTATGATTAAGATATTTGGTGTTTTTGTTGTGCTGGCAATTGTAGTTCCAATGGACTTTAAAGGTATCGTCAACGTTAAGTAAAAAAGGCCTTCGAGCCTTTACTTTTATTCGTCTATATGATATAATACATCATGAACTATATTACAAGCGATATCCATTTTGGGCATAAGAACATTATGTCCTTTTGTCCGGTTTCACGAGCATTTGGGCAAGGCGACATTGTTAAGATGGACGAAGAAATCATCCGCCGTTGGAATTCTGTTGTCAAACCAGTAGACCATACTTATATTCTTGGTGACGTTGCGTTCTGCAACGCTGAAAAGGCGATAAGTCATCTTCAAAGACTAAATGGTACGAAGACACTTATTGTTGGTAACCATGACGCTAAACTTGTCAAGGACATAGGGTTCCGCGGACAATTTGTCAATATTTGTGATTACCATACTGTTAAAATGAATGAAGTAAAAATCATCATGTTTCACTATCCAATTGCAGAGTGGGATCAAATGCACCGTGGTGCTGTACACTTTCATGGACATCTTCATGGAAGTGTAAGTGGTATGGAAGCGTACCGTTGCTTAGATGTAGGTATGGATAATCATGATTGCTATCCAATTAAATTGGAAACTGCTGTCAACAAAGCGCTTAGAGGTAAAATCAAAGCTCATCATCAGAAGGGTATCTAATGCCAGTATGTTATCAATTAGTTGGAGTGCCGGGTGCTGGTAAGTCTACATGGGTGAATAACCAAATACTCATGGACGACTATACTTATGTGTCTACAGATTATTGGGTTGAGCAATACGCTAAGAGTCAAGACATGACATATTCTGATGTGTTTGAAGTAGCAATGCCTTATGCTATAGAACAAATGCTTGAACAAGTTAGACTTTCTCGCAAATACAATTCTAATATTATTTGGGATCAGACTTCTACTACGATTGCTAGTCGTAGAAAGAAATTTAACATGTTGCCAAACTATGAACATATTGCCGTGGTGTTTCCTACACCTGAACGAAGCGAATTAGATGTACGTCTAAGTGGACGCATTGGAAAACATGTGCCTAAAAGTGTAGTAGACTCTATGATTGAAGGTTTTCAAATGCCTACTCTCGAAGAAGGATTTAAAGAAATCTTGATTGTACATTAAATCGTGTTTGTTTTATAATGAATTTTTAAGGTAACCTATGCAAGGAGATAAACCAGTGGCAGCACTATTACGAGCTAAAGTCAATGTTGACGATAATATGAGTATGAAACTTACAGTTGGATCGAAACCAGGATTCATGATTCTATCTGAATTTGAAAATGAATTAGGTACAATGACAGCAAAAGTTTATCCACGAGAGTCTGCCGCTAAAGCATCTTCAAGTGGACAAGAAATTATTAAAGTAAATGTAGTTAGGGACTTCACATGAACATTGATTATAATGACTTTTATCGTCTACGCGTAGACATCTTTAAAAGCAACGACGATTTATTTCGTCTTGTGTTGGAACGAGTGGACATTAGCACAAATAACGCTAAAGCATTTGTAGAATCTAAGCAAGAATATTTCTTTAACAAACAACAACTGAAGGACTTCGTTAAATATATCAACGAAGCAACACATGATAACATCTAATTCACCTATCGACTTTTCTAGTATTGCCACAGCTTCTGGCGGTACTGATTCAATCACTAACACTCCTGAATTTAAAGACTGGCTTATAAGTCTTTTGTCTGATGGTAAACCAACCACAGTCACTTTCACTAAGAAAGATGGTACATTAAGAGTTATGCGATGTACACGCAATCTTGAATTGATTCCTTCTGAGTATCAACCTTCAAGTGAATCTACTCGTAAAGCTTCAACTACAAGCGTTGCAGCTTTTGATATGGATAAACAAGAGTGGCGCTCATTCCTTCCTGAAAACATTACACACATTAATTATGAATTCTAATATCACCGTCATTGCTCTTATAGCTTTTATCATTGCTCTTGTCATATTTGGTCCTTGGGTTACTATATGGGCACTGAATACACTATTCCCTCTATTAGCAATCCCATTTAATCTTGCAACGTGGTTTGCAGTTATCTGGATTGGTGCATTCTTTCAAGTTAAAGTAAAGACAAAATAATGACACAAATTTCTAGTCCCGCAGATCGCGTAAAGATCAAAAAGATGCTTGGAGAAATCTCTGACTCGTACACTCGCATGGCGGCTGAACGAGATCTCATCAAAGAAACTATCAAGGAGATGGCAGATGAGTTTGATCTTCCAAAGCGTACGCTTAACAAAATGGCAAAGACCTATTACAAACAGTCCTTCTTTAAAGATAGTGCTGATCATGAAGAGTTTGAAAGTCTCTACCAGACTATCGTAGAGCTGCAAAATCCATAAAAATGCTGCGTAAAGCCCTGTACATTAATTCGTCGATGGTATATAATAGATCATAATCTGGAGAAAAGTACATGGTTACAGCAAAAGCAAAACCCGTTAAAGAAGTAAAAATGCTTCCAAGTGAAAAGCGCGCGCTTAAGCGGCGTGAAGTAGCTGCAAAGGCTGAACAAGTCTTCGGCACTGGCAAAGGTAGTTCTGAACCTAAGATCAATCCTATGTCATATACGATTGATCTTATGCGTGCATTAAATTATTACAATTCAGCATACGATAGCAAAGACAAGCGTAAGTGGACAATGGCTTATGTTGGCAAAGCTCATGTCAATGATTTTGATTCATTGTCTGACTATCACATTAATTCTGTTGGAACACTTATCCGTATGAAAATGCGCGATGTATTCCTAGAAGAAAAAGAACTCAACTTCATTGAAACCAAGCTAAAAGAATTGCGTGAATTGTCCGCAGCTGGTGGCTTGACTACGTCATCTCTCAAAGGTGGTCCTAAGGTTAAAGTCGATAAGCCAGTCGTATCAGTTCAAGATCGTGTTGCTGAAAGCGCTTCTAAACACATCGGTGAAATCAACGGCATGATTGATGAATTCATTATTAATGATACTGAAGTTGATGTTGCATCATATCTTACCAGCAATGATGTAAGTCCTGCTGTAAGCAAACTTATTCCACCTGCGTTTGTCCGAACAATTGCTGAACTTAAAGAAGCAATTAAAGGTGAAGACAAACAACTGGTTGAAGGATATTCTTTTCTTAAGAAGATAAAGCTTAAGAAGCTTTTGAAGTCCTATGAAAGTATTGCCGATGCATGCAGCCAACAAGTTGTTAGTGCTAAAGCAGTACGTAAGCCTACCGTTCGAGTTGTTAAAGAAAAGCCTGCATCAGTAATTGCAAAGTCTGTAAAGTTTATGCGTGAATTCCCTGAGCTTGGATTGAAATCAGTAATGCCAGCGACAATCGTTGGTGCATCTGAAGCATGGATTTACAATACTAAATACAAAAAGATTCAGGTTTATCGTGCACTTGGTGATGGCAAACTTTCTATCAAAGGTACTACTATCATTAACTATGAAGTGGCATCATCTGATGGTAAGACAATCCGTAAACCAGAAAATCTTAAACTCTATGTTGCAATGGCACGCAAGACTATTGCTGCAGAATATAAAGCTTTGACCACAAAGGTTGCAGCGGTTAACGGTCGTATCAATGAAGATTCTATTATCCTTAAGGTGTTCGCATGAAAAAACTTATTCTAATTCTAGCATTGGCTTCAAGTTCTGCCTTTGCTCAGCATGATCGTTGGATTGGTCCAGCAATCATAGGCGGCATCATTGGTTACAATATGCGTCAATCTCAAGTGATTGTACAACCTCCAGTATATGTACAACCTCCAGTATATGTACAACCTCCAGTGTACATTAATTCTACTCCGGTGTATAATCTACCACAGGCTCAGCATGGTCCTACACCTCTCTACGAAAAACGTAGTCAATACGACTTTAACTGTAATTGTTACGTAGTTATCTACAACCAAATTGGATGGCAATAAATGATTTTGATAGATTATTCGGCAGTATGCGTTGCAGCAATTCTTGCTTTCTCTGCTGACCTTAAGCGTGGTTCTGAAAATGAAAAGAAAGATCTTATTCGCCACGTAGCGTTATCTTCTATTCGTTCCTACAAAAAGAAGTATGGCAAGGAATTTGGCGAGATTGTTATTGCATGTGATGGCCGCAACTATTGGCGCCGGGAGGTGTTTCAATACTATAAAGGCAATCGCAAGAAAGCCCGTGAAGCATCTGACATCGATTGGAATTTAATATTCAACACGCTGTCTGAAATACGTGATGATCTAGTTGCACACTTTCCATATAAGGTTATCCTTATTGATCGTGCCGAAGGTGACGACGTCATTGCAGTCATTGCTGAATCTACTCAAGAGTTTGGTCAGTTTGAACCAGTAATGATCGTATCTTCTGATAATGATTTTGTTCAACTTCAGGAATATGACAATGTAAAACAATTTAGTCCTATGACTAAGAAATTGATTGCAGTAAATAAGAAGCAACTTCACGAAAAGCTTATCACTCATGTAGTAAAAGCAGGAGATGATGGCATTCCCAATATCCTATCGGCCGATGATGTCTTTATGACAGGTACTCGTCAAACGCCGGTAAGTGCTAAGCGTCTTGCCGAGTTTATCGAACTTGGAATTGATGCATGTCGCAATGATCTTGAGCGTGCTCGGTGGCAACGTAATTATATTATGACTAGTTTTAAGTGTATTCCTGAAGACATTAAGGAATCCATTCTTACTGCTTATGCGGTTAAAGCTACCGGCGATAAGAACTCGATCATGAATTATCTTATTAAAAACAAGTGCCGACAATTGTTGGACAGTATTGAGGAATTTTAATGTTTAAGCATATCCCTGAAATTCTAGATGAATGTAATAAAGACATAACTCTTTTTGAAAAATTTCGTGGTAACGCAGGTTTAAAGTTTATCTTTGAACATGCATTTCTTCCTGAAAAAAAGTTTGTTCTACCAGAAGGCGACCCGCCATTTAAACCTGATGCGGCGCCTATCGGCATGACTCCATGTAACTTTACACAGGAAACTAAGAAGCTATATGTGTTTACTGCTGCACGTGAACTAAAATCTATTAGACGCGAAGCATTGTTTATCCAATTGCTTGAAAATATTCACCCATCTGAAGCAAAAGTATTGCTAGCTGTAAAAGATCAGAAGCTAAATAAGCTATATAAGAATATCACTGCAAAGGTTGCAGCTGATTACGGTTTCATTACACTACCAGTAAAGCAAAAACAAGATGGGGAATCAACACCAAAAAAATCTTAAGGTCATTCTTTCGATGGAGCAAAGATACCTCGCCGAGTGGTTGGCTAATTTACCCGACGAAGAAATTGTCTATGTGGAATGGCTTATTGAAGAAGTTGAAACGGCGCTAGATAACATGGTCTTAGAGAACAGTGGGTTGCTCGAAGCAGCAGAAGTGATCGCCGAAATAAAATCGCTATGATGGTGTACATTAATTCGTCGTTGTGATACAATAGCTTTATGATACTACAAATCCTTAATGAATTAGCAGCTACTTCCTCTCGTCTAGAGAAGGAAGCGATCATCCTACGTGAAAAAGATAACGAGCTTCTAAAGCGTGTTTACTTTCTTGCCTATGATCCATTCACTCAGTTCTACATTAGGAAGATTCCTAAGTACGATACTAAGTTAAATATCGACTTCATTACATTAGATGAAACCATCAATGGCGCAAGTGGATTAATCCACCTCTCGTCCCGTACTTTTACTGGCAATGCTGGCATCAATCATCTTCAGTTTCTACTGAGTATGAGTTCTGCTGACGATGCTAAAGTGATTGAACGTATCATCGGCAAAGACCTTAAGTGTGGCGCTTCTGATTCAACAGCCAATAAGATCTGGCCCGGTTTAGTTCATGAGTATCCATGTATGCTTGCGTCTGGATACGATGAAAAGCTTGTAGCAAGGATTAAGTGGCCCGCAATGGCACAATTAAAGATGGACGGCATGCGATTCAACGCTATCGTTAAAGACAGTAAGTGTGAGTTCCGTAGTCGTAATGGCAAGGAAGTAAATCTCCTTGGTAATCTTGAGACTGAATTCATTGCGCTTGCCGCAGGTAAGAACATGGTGTTTGATGGTGAACTAGTTGTATTAAGTGAAGATGGAATGTCTTACCTTGATCGTCAAACTGGTAATGGTATTCTAAATAAAGCAGTCAAAGGTACTATTA
>Ga0164294_10004916_pt1 | contig 11551 bp, 11 predicted proteins | sample GEODES005metaG_FD_111479 | JGI IMG/M metagenome (GOLD analysis project Ga0164294, IMG submission 111479) | Oligotrophic lake water microbial communities from Sparkling Lake, Wisconsin, USA - GEODES005 metaG | ecosystem: Environmental > Aquatic > Freshwater > Lake | place: USA: Sparkling Lake...
CTTTACCGCCTCGAGCTTAAACTCGCGGCTGAACTTGCGTCGTTGCATTCATACCCTCCGGTTCCATTAAACACCTTATCTCGGTGTCCACGAAACCGGCAGCAGCACAGCTCTACCAACTGAGCTAACCGCCCACGGTGCGGTAGAGCGGGCTATGACTGGGTTTTGGGTGCCGCGTCAACCGGAAGATGGCACCGACAAGTCGTGCCGTGAAGCCGTTAAAGTCCGGCTTCGATCGCCATGCGAATAGCGTCAGCGCTGGTGCGCACGCCCAGCGCCCGAAGCACAGCGGCGCGGTGCAGTTTGATCGTCCGCTCGCTAAGCCCAAGCTCAAACGCGATCTGCTTGTTCAGCCGCCCGGCCGCGATGCATTGCAAAATCTCGCGCTGGCGCCGCGATAACGTGGCAACCTTTTCGCGCGCCTCGGTGGCCCGGTTGTCCGACGTCTTTTGCGCTGCGCCGGGGACCTCCACTTGCGAACCCAGAAAATACTCCAGCTCGCCCTCTGGATCAAAGATGGGCGCGATCATCACCGCGTTGCGAAATGGGGTCCCGTCTTTCTTGTAGTTAAGCAGTTCCACCATGACCGGCACTTTCGCAGCAATTCCGACGCGCAATTCCTTGGTCAGCTCCGGCTCGGTTCCCTCGCCGCGGAGAAAGCGGCAATTGCGCCCGATGATCTCGTGCTCGGCATACCCTGTCAGATCCATGAAGGCCTTGTTGCACGCAACAATCGGATTGTCGGGGAGCCGGGGATTGCTCACGACTGCTGCAACAAGGCTGTTATCGATCATCACGTTGATTGCCATTCAAGTTCCCTTCGACTCCCCGCTTCAAAGTGCAATTGCCCTTAGGTCCATGTTTCTAAATTTCGGCCATTTGTTGAACTAGAGGGCAGGAGATTACCAGCCAGTTTACGGCCTGAAGCGCAAGATGCGGCTTCCGGGCACGACGCCGAAACTTGATATCCGGGCGGTGCCCCTCTGACAAACGATTACGCAACATTAGCCGCTGATAAGCGGCATGGAGACGGCCTTGAATTCTCTCAGCCATGATTTCGAACCTTTTGACGGAGAGGGAAAGCTGATTGTGCCCGATGAGGTGCAGGACGCAATCCGGACTTTGATCCGGTGGTCAGGAGACAACCCGGAACGCGAGGGCCTCACCGACACGCCCGCGCGCGTCGCCCGCGCTTGGCGCGAGCATTGTGCTGGTTACGATGAGATTCCCGGCCATCACCTCGAACGCACCTTCAGCGAAGTTGCAGGCTATGATGAAGTTGTGCTGCTGCGCGATATTCCGTTCCAGTCGCATTGCGAGCATCACCTTGCCCCGATCACCGGCACTGCTTCGATCGCCTATTTGCCGCGCAACCGGGTCGTCGGCATTTCAAAACTGGCGCGCGTTCTGCATGGCTTTGCGCGCAGGCTGCAGATTCAGGAGCGGCTTACCTCCGAAGTGGCCCAATGCATCTGGACCAATCTCCAACCCCACGGTGTCGCAGTGGTGATCGAGGCCCAGCACGGTTGCACGACGGGGCGCGGCGTGCGCACCCCCGGTGTGGGCATGATCACCAGCCGGATGCTCGGCTGCTTCCTGGATAACCCCAGCAGCCGCAAGGAAGTGCTCGCACTCATGGGACGAGGGTGACCACTGCTGAAAGGAAGCCAAGCGTTGCGATCATCGGCGCAGGCATGTCCGGACTCGCTTGCGCAGGAACTCTGAGCGAAGCCGGCTGGCACGTTACCATCTTCGAAAAAAGTCGCGGTGCCGGAGGGCGCATGGCAACGCGCAGGCTGGAAACCCCGCACGGAACGGCTTCGTTCGATTTCGGCGCTCAGTATTTCACGGTGCGCGATCCGGGTTTTGCCCGGCAGGTTGCGACTTGGGCCGATCTTGGCTTGGCCTCGCGCTGGCCCGATGCGCGCGACGATGCGTGGATCGGTGTTCCGACGATGAACGCGGTGCTGCGCAATCTTGCCAGCCAGCACGAAGTACGGCTGGACCACCACGTTCACGGGCTGGCGCAGGCCGAGGGCGGATGGCGATTGCTCGGGAATCACCCCGTCGCAGATCAATTTGACTATGTGGTGCTGGCGCTTCCGGCCGAGCAGACTGCACCCATTCTGACGCTGCACGATTTCGAACTCGCGCGGGCCGCGCTATTTGCGCGCTCGCAGCCGTGCTGGACCGGCATGTTCGCATTTGCCGAGCCGTTGGCGCTTGAACACCACATCTTGCGCGATGCTGGTCTCATCACCTGGGCGGCGCGAAACAGCGCCAAGCCGGGAAGAAGCGGCCCCGAAAGCTGGGTAGTTCAAGCCACTCCTGCTTGGTCGACAGCGAATCTCGAGCATGCGCCTGATCTGGTCGCTCCACATCTCTTGGCGGCGCTGGCGGATGCCAATGGCAAAGCGTTGCCTGATCTTCTTGCCAGTTCGATCCACCGCTGGCGCTACGCTTTGTCTGCCGGGACCGGGATCGGCAATTTGTGGAACGGGGATATCCGCATTGGTGCGTGCGGCGACTGGTTGCTCGGGCCGCGAGTGGAATGCGCCTGGATCTCGGGACGAACGCTCGCAGAGCGCATGCTGGGTGCAGCGGCCCTGTCGGGCGCAAGCTCACACTAGCACGCTATCCCCTGACCGCGCGCCTGAAACCCGATCTCGCGTGACTTGAGCGCAAGGCCATTGGTGCGTAAACTAGGGCATGATGGACCCGGCGCCTGATCTCAAAATCAAAGTCCAGCTGATGAGCGGGGATGCGGTCGCGCTCGGCCCCGGCAAGGCTGATCTGCTCGATGCGATCGGTGTCGCCGGGTCCATTTCGGGCGCTGCGCGCGCGATGGGCATGAGCTATCGCCGGGCTTGGCAACTGGTCGATCTTATGAACCGCTGCTGGCGCGAACCCCTGGTCGAAACATCGCCGGGGCGAGCGCAGGGCAGCGGCGCGCGGCTTACCGATGCAGGTGCTGCCGTGCTTGCCGATTATCGTTCCTTGCAAACCTCGCTTGCTGCACACGCGAAGGGGACGCGGCTTGAACGACTGACGGCGAATCTCAGAGCCCGCCCGCTGCGCAGCCAAGCAGATCGGGCCCATCCGCAAAATGAATCGGATGCCTCGTGATGGGGTGAGCTTGATCGTGCGCATCAGATCAAGGTTGCGCTACCGGCTCCCAGTTCGGCGAAATAGCGCGCCATCGCATCGGCCGCTTTATCAGTCAGCGTGATAAACGCCCGGCGGCGGTCGGTCTCATCGTCGACCCGCTGCATCAAGGCGGCGTCCGTCATCTGGCCAATCCAGCGCAAGGCCGTTGTCGGCGGCACGCCTGAGGCAATACACAGCGACGTTACCGAAACCCGGACATGTTCGGCACGCGCTGCGGTAAGATCGAGCAGCATATCCCAGGCGGGATCGGCGAAGATATCGCCTTCAAAGAACCGCGCGCGCAGTTGGCGTTGGCGGATGATCTTGCGCACAAGCCGAGGGTCGGGAAGCGGCGGCCGCGACGAGCGCACCAACCGCTCGCCAATGTCCTCACCGCGCGCATCGTGCTTCGTCTCCATTTTGCCGCGATAGTCGCCCCCGTCAAAGCGAAAGGCAGACGCTGAGTTATGCTCGGGGCTTGGCGGCAAAGAAGTCGATGAGATCTGCTCCAGCTTGTGCGCAATCTGACCGACCTGCTCGGTAAGGCGCAACAAGGCGAGACGATCGTCCTCCGAAAGCTCGCGCACCCGATTTCCGGCGCGCGCGAGCACGCGGCCCAACGCAATCACCCGCTCGGCGCGGCTGGGCGTCACGAGAATTTGCGGCTCTGACTGGTCAAGACAGCCAAACACATCGTCGAGTGAGCCCATGCTGGTCGAAACAACCAGCTGCGATCCGGCCTTGGCCGCGCGCATGTCAAGCTGCGCCAACGCGGCCAGTTCTGCGCCGTCGATCACCGGACAATCGACCAGCACAAGATCGCCCAGTGACACTGCCTCGGGCTGGTCAGACAGCCGCCCAAGATCGCTGGCATGCTCGATGCGCAGGCCAGCGGCGGCGGCATCCTCCGCCATTTCGGCACGCAGATACCCGCGATCCGCGAAGATCGCGACGCTCATGCCCGACCGGCCGCGATCCTGAACCCGCCCCCCGCCGGCAGGCAGGCCAGCATGACGTTCGTCGCCTTGGCCATGATTATACTGCGAGGCAGCCTGTCCCATCACCCGGGTACTCCGTATATGCACTTATATTGACAAGTGTGGAACAAAACGGGGTCAGGTCAAGTGGCAATGTCTCGATTTTGGATCAAGACCGATTCTTGCGGCGCGCATAACCCTCCACAAGTATCTGTAATAATACACTATTATAGCTCTTAAAAGTGATGCAGTCGTCAGTCGACGAAAGGATCACGCACCAGAATTGTGTCCTCCCGCTCCGGCGAAGTGCTGATCAGCGCCACGGGCGTCTCGATCAGCTCCTGCACGCGCTGGATGTATTTGATCGCTTGCGCCGGCAGATCGGCCCACGACCGCGCGCCTGCGGTGGTCCCCGCCCAACCATCGATCTCCTCGTAAATCGGCTCGACCGCAGCTTGATCGGCGGCATGGCTGGGAAAATAATCGAGCACTTTGCCGTGCAACCGATACCCTGTGCAGATGCGCACTTTCTCGAAGCCATCGAGCACATCGAGCTTGGTCAGCGCGATGCCGGTCACGCCAGAAATCGCGCAGGATTGCCGCACCAGCACCGCGTCGAACCAGCCGCAGCGCCGCTTGCGCCCGGTCACCGTGCCAAATTCGCGGCCACGCTCGCCCAGCCGCTGGCCCATCGCGTCCTCCAGCTCGGTCGGAAACGGACCAGACCCGACGCGCGTGGTGTAAGCCTTGACGATACCGAGAACAAAGCCGGTCGCTGCGGGCCCCAGCCCCGATCCCGAAGCGGCGGTGCCCGAAACTGTGTTGGACGAGGTAACGAAGGGATAAGTGCCGTGATCGACATCGAGCAGCACGCCCTGCGCGCCTTCGAACAGAATCCGCGCGCCCGCCTTGCGCACTTTCTTCAGCCGCTTCCACACCGGCTGCGCGAATTGCAGCACGAACGGCGCAATCTCGCGCAGCTCGGCAATCACCACGGCGCGGTCCACCGGCGGCTGGCCAAACCCGGCGCGCAGCGCATCATGGTGCGCGCAAAGCCGGTCAAGCTGCGCATCCATCGCATCGAGATGCGCCAGATCGCACACGCGCAGCGCCCGGCGACCGACCTTGTCTTCGTAAGCCGGGCCGATCCCGCGCCCGGTGGTGCCGATCTTGCCCGATCCGGCGGCGGTCTCGCGAAGCCCGTCGAGATCGCGGTGCAGCGGCAGGATCAGCGGGCAATTGTCGGCCAGCGCAAAGTTTTCGGTATTGATGTCAACACCTTGCGCGGTGAGCTTTTCGATTTCGGCCTTCAGCGCCCACGGATCGAGCACCACGCCGTTGCCGATGATCGAGAGCGTGCCGGTGACAATGCCCGAGGGCAGAAGGCTGAGTTTGTAAACCTGATCGCCCACCACCAGCGTATGCCCGGCATTATGGCCGCCCTGAAAGCGCACCACCACATCGGCGCGGCTGGCCAGCCAATCGACGATCTTGCCCTTGCCCTCATCGCCCCACTGGGCGCCGATCACGGTAACATTGGCCACGGTGCGCGCACTTTCTGTTGCAGTTCAAAGTCGGCTCGCGCGTTAGGGGAGTGCGGCGGCAAGGGCAAGGCGCTGGGTTTAAGGCACGGCTGTGAGATCGCAGCTTGCTCATGCCCGCCATCTATCAGCAGCGTCTAACCGCCGATGACCTTCTCAGGTCCATCGCTTCCCAAAGAATGCGTACACCCCAACGCCTCGGCCGTATCCGTGTCCGAAAGCGCAGCGACAGTTCGCCAGCCAACAGAGCGCAGCCGCGCGGCAACATCGCGGTCGGCCCCGAGCGGCAGGAACACGCAGTCTTGGGCGAATTCAGCAGCAGCACTTTGCGCAATCAGCGCATCCGGATAAAGCGAGAATCCGGTCGCCGCCTCGCCCGTCGCCGCAAGCCGATAGGTGCCGCCCCGGCCAAGCGCGCCCCGCGCGCCTTCGGCATAGAGCGTGAAGCCCAGCCACGACTGGTATTCAAAGCCGTGCCGTTCGGTCGGGTCGAGCGTCAGCCGCGCCGCGCCGCCCACCGAGTCGGCGATCTCGCGCAGCGCCGCGATGCGCCCGGCCAGCGCTCCGCCGGCATCGATTGCGGCCAGCCGTTCGATCGCGCTGGCAAAATCGCCGGTGGCATAGAGCAGCGGCAGATAGGCCTCGCCGCCTGCCGCTACCAATCCGCCTGCATCCTTGGTATCAAGCTCGCGGCGCACACCCTCGATCTGGTCCGCACCCAGCGGCATGGCCTGCGCGGCCAATGTATCGACCAGATCGGGCAGCGTGAAATCGACGCTGATGCCGCGACCACCCGCCGCCTGCAGCGCCTCGATCGCGATGCCCACGATCTCGCATGCCGCCGCCACGCTGTCCGCGCCGATCAGTTCGGCGCCGCATTGCAGCCGCTCGCGGGCCGGATCGAGCCCGTCTGCGCGGATCGTCAGCACTTGCCCGGCATAACACAGTCGCAGCGGACGCGCGGCCTGCGCCAGACGGGTTTCGGCGATACGGCCGATCTGCGGCGTGAAATCGCTGCGCAGCGCCATCATCTTGAGCGACGAAGGATCAACGAAACGAAACATGCGTCGCGTACTGATCCCGTCCATCCGCGCGGCCAGGCTGCGCTCGAACTCGATCATTGGCGGCGCAACCCGGTCGTAGCCGTGGCCGTGCAATACGTCTTCGATCGCGCGCATCGCCCGCGTCGCCGTCGCCGCCTCGCGCGGCAGACGGTCCTCAAGCCCTTCGGGCAGCAAGTCTGGGTTTTCTTCGATCATCTTGCTGCGCTCTAGCGGGCAAAATTCGCGCTGTCGAACCCGGATCAGTGCCGTTCAGCTCAATGGAAGATATCGGTCCACAGCATCCATTTGTCGCCGACCAGCTTGTATACGACGACGGCGGTGACGTTGGCGTGGACCGGCTTGTCGCCCTTGGTATCGTACTCCACGCGGGAGATTTCGCGGATGTAGGTGGGAGCCAGGCGCTCTGTATTCAGCACGGTGAGCTTAAGGTTGGTGATCGCGGTGGCGGCGCCAGTCCACCAGGCGGTGATGTCCGCGCCCTTGTAGAGCTTGTTGTCGCCAGGGAGCATCGTGGCGTCCGGCGCATACATCGCGCCGACGGCGGCGCTGTCGCCGCGATTGAAAGCGGCAGCAAGGGCATCGTCTGCGGCTTGGATCATTGCGTTGTCATTCGCGAACGCAGGGGTCGCCGAAAGCCCCAACAAAGCCGCCGCCAAAAGTGTCTTGCGCATTATGTATCCTTCGAAAAGTCATTCACGTCGCAGAGACTATGGGTATTCGCCCTGCAGGTCAAACCAGACGACACAGCTTGGCACAAAAGAGCTGCCGGGGGCCTCTCAGAAGCCCCCACGCCGCATTCAGAACTTGAGCGAACGCACCGTGCGCACGCCGGGCACCGCGCGCGCTTCGGTGAGCACCGCTTCGGTCACCGGGCTATCGACAGAGAGCAGCAGCACAGCCTCGCCTCCCGCCTCGCGCCGCCCCAGATGGAAGGTGCCGATATTGATCCCAGCCTTGCCTAGCACGGTTCCGATCGAACCGATGAAGCCAGGTGCATCCGTGTTCACGATATAGATCATGTCGCCATCGAGATCGGCCTCAACGCTGATACCAAAAATCTCGACAAGGCGCGGCTGGCCATTGCCGAACAATGTGCCCGCTACCGAACGATCGCCCTGCGACGTGCTCACCGTCACGCGAATCAGCGTATGATAGATGCCCTCGCGATCGTGGCGTACCTCGCGCACATCGAGCCCGCGCTCTTTGGCCAGGAACGGCGCATTGACCATGTTCACCGTCTGCGAATACTGCCGCATCAGCCCCGCCAACACCGCCGCTGTGATCGGCTTCTGGTTCAATTGCGCCGCTGCACCTTCCACTTCGATCGCGATCTTGGTCAGGTTGTCGTGGGCCAGTTGGCCAACCAGCGAGCCCAGCTTTTCGGCCAGTGCCATGTAGGGCTTGAGCTTTGGCGCTTCTTCTGCCGAAAGCGAGGGCATGTTGAGCGCATTGGTCACCCCGCCGGTGGTCAGAAAATCGGCCATCTGCTCAGCCACCTGCAGCGCGACGTTGACCTGTGCTTCGGTGGTCGAAGCCCCCAGATGCGGTGTGCAGATGAAGTTCGGCGTGCCGAACAACGGGCTGGCCTTGGCGGGCTCGGTCTCGAACACATCAAGCGCCGCGCCAGCGACATGGCCGCTATCAAGCAAGTCCTTGAGCGCCGCCTCATCGATCAGCCCGCCACGCGCGCAATTGACAATGCGCACACCCTTCTTGGTCTTGGCCAGGTTTTCGCGGCTGAGGATATTCTTGGTCTCGCTTGTCAGCGGGGTGTGCAACGTGATGAAGTCGGCCTTGCCGAGCAAGGTATCTAGGTCGGCTTTCTCGACACCCATTTCCACTGCGCGTTCGGGCGTGAGGAAGGGATCATAGGCAACGACTTTCATCCGCAGGCCCAATGCGCGGCTGGCCACGATCGAGCCGATATTGCCCGCGCCGATGAGGCCGAGCGTCTTGCCCGTCACTTCCACGCCCATGAAGCCATTCTTGGGCCACAGGCCCGCCTGCGTCTGCGCGTTGGCCTCTGGCAGTTGGCGCGCGAGCGCAAAGATCAGTGCAATGGCATGTTCGGCGGTCGTGATCGAATTGCCGAACGGCGTGTTCATTACCACCACGCCCTTGGACGAGGCATAAGGAATATCGACGTTATCGACGCCGATCCCGGCGCGGCCGATTACCTTGAGATTGGTCGCTGCATCGAGGATCGCCTTGGTCACTTTGGTCGTGGAACGGATGGCAAGGCCGTCATACTGGCCAATCATGGCGATCAACTCATCGGGGGTCTTGCCAGTGATCACGTCGACATCGCAGCCATTCTCTGCAAAAATGCGCGCGGCATTGGGGTCCATCTGGTCCGAAATAAGTACGCGTGGTTTGCTCATGGTGAAAATCCTTGGCGTGGGTCCCCGCGAAGGCGGACACCTCAGTGTTGCGAAAACAGAGTATGCCGGAATGAGGCCCCCGCTTTCGCCGGGGGCGCAGGGTATGCGTCAGGCGGCCTTAAGGGTCGCCCATGCCCAATCGAGCCACGGCCCGAGCGCTTCGATATCGGCGGCATCAACCGTCGCACCGCACCAGATGCGCAGACCCGGCGGGGCATCGCGGTATCCTGCGATGTCATAAGCCGCGCCTTCTTTCTCCAGCAGCCCGGCAAAGGCCTTGATGAAATCGGCGTCCGCGCCGTCCACCGTCAGGCAGACCGAGGTCATCGAACGGTTCGCTTCATCGAGCGCGAGGTGGCCGAGCCAATCGCGCTCCGCGACGATCTTGCCCAGCGCACCGGCATTGGCGGCGCAGCGTGCCTTGGTGCCTTCGAGACCGCCGATCGACTTGGACCATTCGAGCGCAAAGATCGCGTCTTCCACTGCCAGCAATGAAGGGGTGTTGATCGTCTCGCCCTTGAACACGCCTTCGGTCAGCTTACCCTTGGAGGTGAGGCGGAACACTTTGGGCAAAGGCCAAACCGGGGTATAGCTCCCCAATCGCTCGACCGCGCGGGGGCCCAGGATCAGAACACCGTGCGCGCCCTCGCCGCCCAAGACTTTCTGCCAGGAGAACGTGGCAACGTCGATCTTATCCCATGGCATGTCGTAGGCAAAGACCGCGCTGGTGGCGTCGGCAAACGACAGACCCTGCCGGTCGTCCGGGATCCAATCGCCATTCGGCACGCGCACTCCCGAAGTGGTGCCGTTCCAGGTGAACAGCACGTCGGTCGACCAATCGACCGCCGCCAGATCGGGCAGCTGGCCGTAATCTGCGCGCACGACAATGGGATCGATCTTCAGTTGCTTGACCGCATCTGTGACCCAGCCCTCGCCGAAGCTTTCCCAGGCCATCGCGGTCACGCCGCGAGCGCCCAGCATCGTCCACATGGCCATTTCATAGGCGCCAGTGTCAGAGCCGGGGACAATGCCGATGCGGTGCGTCTCGGGCAGCTGCAGCGTTTCGCGCATCAGATCGAGGCAGAGTTGTAGGCGCGTTTTGCCGATCTTGGCGCGGTGCGACCGGCCCAGCGAAGCAGTGGCGAGTTTGTCGGGGGAATATCCGGGCGGCTTGGCGCAAGGCCCGGATGAAAAGAACGGGCGCGCGGGTTTGCGCGCCGGCATTGATACAGTCATGTAGTCTCTCCTTACAGAGAGCACGCGCGGCGTTGGGACCGCGTGGCCCGAGGGCGTAAGTAACGGCGGGTTTGGCGCTGTCAACCTGCGCGGCCTGCGGCCCGTGCCGCGGAAGCGCCCCCGCGAAGGGCCGAAGCGCACAAATGCGCAGACTTTTGCGCTGCATATTTCTTTTTTGAGCAAGCATTCGCCCAAGCGCTAAACAACGACGCCCGGTCGCAGATGCGGTCGGGGGTGCAACCAGATTTTAACCTTGATTTGTCATACCTTAACTGTGTCCCGCCCCACCTTCCCCTTTTTTGCGGTATTGCCGGCGATGCTGCTCGCCGCGCTGGCCGGCTGCGTCGATGCGCCGACGCCGCGCACGCAGCGCGCCGCGCCGAGCCGCTGGGCGTCCAGCCCCAGCTTCAGCACGCCTTCCGCCCGCGCCTGCCTCTCCGATCTGGGCCGCCAGCAGGCCAATTTCACCCAGCTTCAGGACCAGTACTTCGGCGCAGGCTGTTCAGCGCTCAATGCCGTGCGGCTGGCAGCGCTGAACAGCCTGCGCCGACAGCCGCCTCGCGCTCACCAACTTGGGCCCGGTAACTTGCCCGCTGGCCAACGCGATCTCGGGCTGGGCGCGCTTCGGGGTGGACCGGGCCGCGCGCCAGATTCTGGGCAGCCCGCTAGTGCGGATCGAAACGATGGGCAGCTATGCCTGCCGCAATGTAGCGGGCACCAATCGCCTGTCCGGGCATGCCAGCGCCAATGCGGTCGATATCGGGGGCTTTGTTCTAGCCGATGGCCGCCGAATCACTGTGCTGCGGGATTGGGACAATCCCTCCCCGCAGATCCGCGCCTTTCTGGGCAGCATACGGACTAGCGCCTGCAAGCGATTTGGCACCGTGCTTACCCCGCTTTACAACCCCGCCCACCGGGATCATTTCCATCTTGAGGTTAGCGACGTGCGGCCATTGTGCCGGTGAGCGACATCGATACATGAGCGACGAAGCGGTGAGATTGAACAAAGCTTGCTGCTCGTAGTCGCTCCCTCCTCTGTCGGTTTATTTGGATTGACTCCAGCGCGATTCGTTTCGTAGTTAAACTGGACACCTCGAAAAACTCTGGCCTTTGAAGGGCAGATTTGATTCACTTCGCCGACGAGTGGCGGAGGCGACGATGAATGGACAGCCCGGTTTCTTTGATCTTTCGGACAGATACGAGGC
>Ga0164294_10004917_pt1 | contig 11550 bp, 13 predicted proteins | sample GEODES005metaG_FD_111479 | JGI IMG/M metagenome (GOLD analysis project Ga0164294, IMG submission 111479) | Oligotrophic lake water microbial communities from Sparkling Lake, Wisconsin, USA - GEODES005 metaG | ecosystem: Environmental > Aquatic > Freshwater > Lake | place: USA: Sparkling Lake...
GAACCATCAGGCCAAGTCCGAAGAATCTTAATACACAGCACGGCGTGCGGAGTGAGGCCTATCAAGATCGGATGGGAAATCCAAGGGCATGCAGGCGCAATGATGCCGGTTTGATGGTTCGCTTCGGGATCCACCCATCGCTCTGAAAACCGGCCATTGAAACTTCAAAAGGCTTGAATTTCTCGCCAGTCGGGTGGTTGACAACCTTGTCGGGTGCAGTTGATCGCGGCGGCTTTCATCGCCAGTTGCAGCGTGCTCGCAACGCGGGTCGCTGCACCTTCGGGCAGCAAGGCCCAGTCGGCCAAGGTGTTGCCCCAAAAAGTGTCGCCAGCGCCCACCGTATCGGCCAGGGTGATGGTTGGCACGGGCAGGCTGTGGTGCTGGCCATCCACGTCGAGGTGAGCACCCTGCCCACCAAATGTCAGGGCTACGCGGCTGATTTTGTCCGGCGTCCCTGCGGCACGCAGTTTACGCACCAATTCGGCCGATTCGCCGATTTGCACATTGGCAAAACCGAGGGTCTCCAGATCCTCGTCACTGGCCTTGAGCCAGTCGCTCAGGGCGATCACCTCGTACACAGCCTGCACATAGTGCGCCAGATCGCCGGCCACTTTGGGGCGCAGGTTGATGTCTACGCTGATGGTCCAACCCAGTTCGCGTGCGCCTTTCAAAATCGCCACCACTTTGCTTTGCTCGGGCGGGATCAGCAGCAGCGAGCCGGTGTGCAAAATGCACGGCGGGTGCGCGCGCAGCAAGGTCAAAATGCTATGCACCGTGTAGTCGCGGTCGGCAATGCTGTCGCGGTAAAAGCCGTAGCTGGCTTGCCCATCGGTTACTTGCACCAAGGCCAAAGAGGTGGGCAAGCGGCTGGTGCCGCCGAGCAACTGCACGCCGTCACGCTGTAGCTGACGAGCCATGCCTTGTCCAAAGATGTCGATCGACAGGGGGTTGAGGTAAGCCACGCTGGCCCCGCGCAAGGCAGCGGCGCGCGCCATGCTGAAGGGGCTGCCACCCATCAGAGGTCGAAGTTGGCCATCGGGCTGGGCCATGCAGTCCATCAGGGCCTCACCCAACACAAAAATTGAAGGGGTCATATCAAAAGCCGGAGCTTATTTTTTGAGCAGATGCTGGCGACGGATCACGTCAATCCACACCGCGATGATGACCACCGCGCCAATGGCCATCATTTGCTTGAATTGGGAGATTTCCATCAGGTTCATGCCGTTGCGGATCATGGTGATCAGCACCGCGCCGAGCAAACTACCCCAAATGCTGCCGCGCCCGCCAAACAGCGAGGTGCCGCCCAAAATGACGGCGGCAATGGCGTCCAACTCAAACATTTGCGCCATCTTGCCGCTGGAAGAATCCATGCGCGCCATCAGCACCACCGCGCCCAGTGCGCAGCTCAGTCCCGAGACCACATAAACGCCCAGCTTGTACCAGCGGATATTGATACCCACCTGGCGCGCGCCCATCTCATTAGAGCCCATGGCGTACACATAGCGCCCAAGCTTGGTGCTCGACAGCACAAAGGCCATCACCACAAAATAGATGCCGGTAATCCAGATCGGCATGGGCACGCCGAGGAACGCGCCGTAGCCGATAAAGGGCAGAGGCTCGGGCATGCCGGAATTGTCAAAGCCGCCAGTGGCATCGAACGCCAGGCCACGCCACAGCGTCAGGCCGCCCAAGGTGACGATAAACGAGGGTATGCCCACAAAGGCCACCAGATAGCCATTGAATACGCCCACCGCTGCACCAATGGCCAGGGCAGCAAGAATGGCCGCGTAGGGGTTGACGCCGAGTTTGACCATCAGGTGGCCGGCTATGGCACCGGCCAGTGCGGTGAGCGCGCCCACCGCCAGATCAACACCGCCGGTCAGGATGACAAAGGTCTGCCCGCCCGCAAGCAGGGCAATCACAGAAGCCTGCACCAAGATATTGGACAGATTGCCAGTGGTCAAAAAATAGGGGGAAGCTACGGTGAGCAGCGCGCCCAGGACCAGCACGGCCACCAGTGCGCCATACCATTCTTGTCGGGTGAGTGACTTCATAAAAACGGTTCCGTATGACTGAAACGAACGACCGCCAGCAGGTTCATGCCAGCGGTCGCTTTATCCATCAGGCGCTTTGCACACGCAAGTCGCCCGATAGCGCAGGGATTTACTTCACTTTCATGAACTGGCCCACACCAGAGTCTTTGGCGAACTGGTCCACGTTGGACGGCAGAACCAGAAAGGACCCGGTGTCGATGCGGACTTCGACTTTTTTACCTTCCGCTGCAGCAATGGCGGTCTCCACGCCCACTTGGCCAATTTTGGACAACATTTGCGCGGCATTGGCTTGTTGCCAGCCTTGCTTCATCATGTCTAGGCCACCGGGGGAGCCGTCAAAACCGGCGATCTTGACATCGCCCGCCTTTTTGCCAGCAGCCATCAAAGCGGCCTTGGCACCCAAAGCGCCGCCGTCCCAAGCGCAAGCAATGATCTTGGCGGTCGGGTTGGCGCGCAAGGCGGTTTCCACGCCGTTTTGGGCCATGGTCTGGTCCCAAGTCGTGGGCACTTCAACAATCTTGACGTTCTTGCGCACGCCGTTCAAGCCGTCCACAAAGCCTTTTTTGCGCTCTTGGCCGGTCGATTGGCCCAGATCGCCGGTCACGTAGATCACGGTATCGCCGTCTTTGATTTGCTCGGCCGCCCATTTGCCTTGCACTTTTGCCGCTGCGATGTTGTCGGTTGCCACATAAGACGTGATCTTGGCGCCAGTGATGCCGGTGTCCACGGCCACCACCTTGATGCCAGCGGCCAGGGCCTTGTTGATGGCGGGGGCGATGCCCGCACTGTCCACAGGGGCGATGGCAATGGCGTTGACCTTGCGGGTGATCATGTCTTCGACGATGGCGAGCTGCTTGGACAGTTCCCCTTTTTCAGCAGCCAGCTCGATGAACTTGACGCCAGCCTTGGCGCCAGCCGCTTTGGCGCCGCCGTTGATCAAGGTCCAGCCCTCGTTGGTGTTGCCGTTGGTGATGTAGGCGATGGTGGTTTCCGCCATTGCGCTGGCCATGAGGCCCGCAGAAGCCAGTGCGATGGCCAAGAGGCCCAGGGTGCGTTTCATGTTCATTTCAGTGTCTCCAGTTAGGGTTGAATTAGCCGCAAAGACGAGCCTGCTGCGTGCTGGAACAGAATTAAAGCAGAGTTCGGACTAATTAAATCTAGGGGTTTTACTTATACAGAAAATGGGCAAACTGTGGCATGCTGCATCTCAATTGCCTGTTTTGAGCCCCCTAACCTCCTTTTTTGCGCCCTACCCGCGCCGCTGGACCTTCCTCAGACCCCGTATGAATCCAAAGCAACCCGTGCTGCAAATCAGCCACATCACCAAACACTACGGCGGGGTCAAAGCGCTCACCGACGCCCATTTCAGCCTGCAGCCCGGCGAACACGCTGCCATCGTGGGTGACAACGGCGCGGGCAAAAGCACCTTTGTGCGCCTGATCACGGGTGTGGAACAGCCTAACCAGGGCGACATATTTCTCGAAGGCCACAAGGTGAGCTTTCGCTCGCCGCTGGACGCACGCGACCAGGGCATTGAGACGGTCTACCAGACACTGGCACTGGCCGAAGACCTGGACGTGCCCGCCAACATCTTCTTGGGTCGCGAACTCACCCGCTTGCGGCTGGGACCCTTGTCCATCCTGAACCACAAAGCCATGCGTGAGCAGTCCACCCAGATGCTCGCCACCACCGGCGTCAAAATTCCAGACATGACAGAGAGCCTGCGCGGCATGTCGGGCGGCCAGCGCCAGTGCGTGGCCATCGCCCGCGCTGCCGGATTTGCCAAGAAACTCATCATCCTCGACGAGCCCACCGCCGCCTTGGGCGTCGCTGAAACCGCCCGCGTGGAGCAAATCATCAAGACCCTGAAAACCCAGGGCGTGCCGCTGATCATCATCAGCCACAACCTGCGCCAGGTGTTTGACCTGGTAGACCGAATCTGGGTGTTCCGCCAAGGCCGCATTATTTGCAGCCGCCCCACCCAAGACACCAACCCCGAAGAAATCGTAGGACTGATCACAGGCGCCATCGACCCGTCCAAGTTCCGCGAAGAGGAGGCTCTGGCATGCTGAAAGGAATCGATCCGCTTTTGACGCCCGCGCTGCTCATGCACCTGTGCGCCATGGGCCATGGTGAATGGGTGGCGGTGGTGGACGCGAACTTCACAGCCGACTTCCTCAGCCAGGGAAAGCCCGTGGTGCGCATTCCCGGCCACAGCCTTGAGCGCGTGAGCCGCGCCGTGCTGTCAGTGTTTCCGCTGGCGCAGGACATAGCGCATCCAGCAGCGTTCATGCGGGTGTGCAACAGCGCTGAGGGTCACCGGACGGCGGCCCAGCAGGCGGTGGTTGACATAGTCCTTGCGCAGGGCTTCAAGGCAAAGCAGGTAGAGCCCGTCGAGCGCTATGCTTTCTACGAAAAAATCAAGGGGGCCAGCCTGATCGTGCAAAGCGGTGAGGGCACGGCCTACGGCAACGCCATGTTTTGCAAGGGCGTTATTCTTCTTTAAAGCACCCGGGGTTTGATGATCTTATGAATGGCGCTTCGCCACCCTCCCCCATGCGGGGCTCCAACCACGTGGGCATGCGCCAGTTCAATGAACGCATTGTTTTGCAGGCCATCCGTCACCACGGGGCAATTCCCAAAGCCGATCTGGCGCGGCTGACGCAGCTGTCCACCCAAACCGTGGGCATCATCGTGGGCCGCTTGCTCGACGACGGTTTATTGCTCAAACAAGATCGGGTGCGCGGCAAGATCGGTCAGCCTTCGGTGCCGCTGTCCCTCAACCCGCACGGCGCGTTCAGTGTGGGCATTCAAGTGGGACGGCGCAACCTGGAGCTGCTGGTGGCCGATTTTTGCGGTCAGCCAGTCGAGCGGGTGGAGGTGCTGTACGACTACCCCGACCCGGACCTGTTGTTCCATTCCATGGCGCAAGGCCTGCAAACCCTGCAAGAACGCATGGGCGATTTGTGGCCACGCACCGTGGGGGTGGGTTTGACGGCGCCGCTGTCGCTGCACAAATGGGCTGACCTGATGGGCGGACAAGCGGCGCAAGCGCTGGCCCGCTGGGAAACCATTGACCTGTATGCCGAGGTGCAGCGCCTAAGCGATTGGCCGGTCGTTTTTGCCAAAGACACCACGGCCGCCTGTGTGGCGGAATTGCTGCAAGGCCAAGGGCGCAGCGTGCGCAGCTTTCTCTACGTGTTTGTAGGCACCTTCATCGGGGGCGGCCTGGTTTTATCAGGCCACATCATGAACGGCGATCGTGGCAACGCGGGGGCCATCGGCTCATTGCCGGTGGGCTTGGCGAGGCCTGCGTCCGAGGGTTCTGGCATGCCGCCACAGTTGCTGCAGACCGCCTCGGGTTGGCAGCTAGAGCAGGCCTTGCTGGCGGCCGGGCATGACCCCTTTTTGATCCACCAGGAGGGCATCATGAGCGCGGCCTATGCCGCATTGACCGGCCCATGGATTGCTCAGGCCAGCCAGGCGCTGGCGATGACGGTGGCCAGTTCGGCCGCTTTGCTCGATCTGGACGCAGTGGTGATCGACGGCTCACTCGGTGCGCCCCTTATGACTGCCTTGATGGCTGCCACGCAAGAAGCCCTCGCCAGTTACCGCTTCGATGGCATGCACCAACCGCCTTTGTTGCCTGGCCAGGTGGGCGCGCATGCCCGGGCTTTGGGCGGCGCTTTGTTGCCGCTGCACAGCCAATTTTTCCCAGACAAAGACATCTTCTTGAAACAGGACGCCGCATGAAGTTCTACCTCGACTCCGCCGACGCCCGCCAATGGGTCTTGCCTGCGGGTTGTCCGCCCGTGCAGGGCGTGACAACCAATCCCACGCTGGTCATGCAGGCCGGTTTGCCTGTCAGCCTGCAAGGCTACTTAACACTGGTGGAACAGGCGGGAGAGGCGCATATCCCTGAGCTGATGCTGCAATTACCGCGCGCCGATAGTCGCGAGGCCGCGCAATGGCTTGAAGCGCTGCTGCCTGCAGCCGCGCAGGTCCGCGTACAACTGACCATCAAACTGCCCTGTCACCCCGATTGGCAGTCCTCGATCTGCGAGGTCCAGGCATTGGGCGTGCCCACGCTGCTAACCGGCTTGTCCAACCCGGTGCAATTGTTATGGGCCAGGGCGCAAGGTGCCAGCTACGTGGCGCCGTATGTGGGTCGCTTGCAAGCGGACGGGCGCGATGTGTGGGCATTGATCGAAGCCTGCGTGGCCATGCAGGCCGATGGCCCCCAACTGCTGGCCGCCAGCATCAAATCGGCCGACGTGCTGTCGCGCTTGATAGCCTGCGGCGCCCATGCGGTCACGGTACGCCCAGAATTCGCGGCGGGTCTGGCTACCGACCCTTTAACGCTAGCTGCTATGGCGCAGTTTGACCAGCATTCAGAGGCAAGCCTCAAACCGTTTTGACGGATTTGCTTGGGGCGCTGTAACGCAAGATACACATAGAAATTGAGCCAATTAATAGCTTGTTCATGCTAATATTTGGCATGACTCTCAGTTCTGCACTTTTTACAGATAGCCAATCGCGCCTTTACGTCTGGCTGTTTGGTCAACCTGACCGCGCCTATCACCTTAACGAACTACGTCGACTTACCGGCCTGGGCAGCGCCTCATTGCAGCGGGAGCTCAACCGCTTGGTCACGGCAGGCCTGGTCGATGCACAAGCGGTGGGCAACCTGCGCCGCTTTCAGGCCAATCCGCAATCGCCCGTATATGCCGAATTGCTTACCTTGACACGCAAAACGCTAGGTACGGTGCCGGTGCTGCGCGATGCCTTGCAAGCCTTGTCGCCAAACCTGCAATCCGCCTGGGTCTATGGCTCGGTGGCCAAACAAACCGACACCGCTGGCAGCGACATTGACGTGATGCTGGTGGGTAAGGACTTGTCACTCAGCCAGGTCTTGGCCGCATTGGAGCCTGCCGAAGCCCAGTTGGGCAGAAAAATCAACCCAAGCTGCTATTCACCACAAGAGTTTGAGCGCCGCCGCGCCGAGCCAGACTCGTTCGTTAACCGGGTGTTTTCGCAGCCCACACTGCCATTGATAGGGGATGCCCTTGAGCCTGCCTGAATTGGACAACCTGATACGCATAGGCCAACTCAAAGCTGAGCCGCGCAATGCCCAGGAAGTCGCCCGCATGCTCGCCATGGCGCAAACCCGCCTGAGCGATGCCAAACTGAACAATCTATCGCTGGAGGGCCGATTTACCAGCGCCTATAACTCCGCCCATGCAGCTGCTTTGGCGGCATTGCGCTGGCACGGCTACCGCAGCGAAAACCGTTACACCGTCTTTCAGTGCCTGACGCACACCCTGGGCTGGCCCGCCAACCGCTGGCGGGTGTTGGACACCGCGCATCAAAAACGCAACCTGGCGGAGTACGAAGGCTACCTGGAGGTTGAAGAATCCACCGTGGCCGAGATGTGCGCGTTGGTTCAAGGCCTGATTGCTGATGTGCAAGCGTTAATTGCTAATTAGCAATCTAGCTGGACTTCCAACTCATCACTGGTATGGCTATTGGGGGAGGTGGAATAAGTTCTAGCGCATCTGCACCGAGCCACTGACATTGATCAGCACCGTGGTCTTGCCGGCCTCAACCGGCACTGGTGACTCAGCCATCCGCGCATCCGAGGCGGGGTGGTATTGGCCACCCTGGTTATCGGCACTGATCCTGATCTCGCGCAGCGTGTAAGCGCTAAAGCCGAAGCCTTTGGACACCGCTAGCGCCTTGGCCTTGAAACGCTCAATGGCGATGGCCTGGGCTTCGTCCTCCACTTTGGCGCGCTGTTCGCGGCTCAGGCCAAAGCTGATGTTGGCCAGCGTCAAACTTTTGATCTTGCCTGCGGTGGCGGTGATGCGCGAGAAATCACGGCCGTTTAGCACCAACTCGGTCGAGCCCTGCCAGCCATTGACCTTGCCGTTCTTGTCATGGGTGAGATACAGGCTGAAGTTGCCGGTCCGCACATCCAACTGCCCGGGCTGCACGGCTGGCCGGGCAACTGCCAGCGCCGCGTCAAGCGCCTGTTTGAGTTGGGTCTGAACAACATTGGCGTCTTGACCACTGACGGTGGTACCCATGGTGATCCTCAAAAGGTCCTGCTGCACTTCCACCGTGCCGTCGGCCGACAGTTGTGCAACATTGACGGGGGTCGCTGACGTTTGGGCGAAAAGACTTGTGGCGCATGCCAGTAAAGCGCAGGCGGCTATTTGTTTAGGCGTAGTCATGAACGGTAATCCTTCTAAAAGTGTGGTTTGATTTGCATTTCACTGTCGTAAAAATCCCAGGCTGAACACGAGTGGTCGCATCTTGTCGGTCAGGGCTTGATAGGCCGCTTCAAAGGGGGCAAAGTTGATGGGGGCGGTGTCGCCGCTCTTGTTGCGCTCGGCCAAGGCGTTGCGAATCTGGTACCAGCCCACATCGGGGCGGTTGAGCTTGTATTGGTCGCGCACCGTGCGCACGTCGGTGTGGGCGAAGTAGGCTTTCCACAAAGTGCGACCGGCATCCAGTACCGCCGTGGCGTCGGGCGACGGTGTCTTATCGGCAAGGTACTGGACCATGAAGTCAGACTCAAAACGGTCCGGCGCATCGACTTCGGCTTCGGTGTAGGGGATGAAGTGGTTCACGATGGACCACTTTTTGTTGTTCCATTCGAGGTCGTTGGCGCTGGCTGTCAGATTGCTGCCGTTGAACAGCATCCAGATCAAGCAATCGGTTTTGAACTCATCGGTGAGTGGCTCGGTCGGTTGCAGGAATTGATCGCGGTCGTTAAGCCAGGTTTGCTTGATGAGGCGGCGGACTGCAAAGACAATGGCGGATTGCCATAGATTTTTATCGGTGACGAAAAAACCACCGGCACTGCAATAACCTGATGAGAGTAATGCGGTAAGTCCGGCGTGCTGTATGTCTCCGCCCGGTGCAATCATTCCGCCAATTGCACCGTCAGCTGATTTTTTGCCTCGAACATCCTTTGTGCTCGTCGTTGGTGTAACAGCATTCTTCAGCGGCAATGCATCTACCTGGTTGGATCGTGGACGAATAATCCAATTGCTAAGCAACTTCTCGTCGGGAAGGTTGTAAAAGCATTTCTCCCCAATAGGTTTCCCGGTTTTGTCCAGTACTTCCGTAGTGACATCGGTAAGAGCTTGTTTTTTTGATGCGCGTTGGTTCGTTGCCCAAATCAAAAATCCGATAGGAAAATTACCCTTCAGGCCATCAAATGCCTGGCTGTGGACCACAAAGCCAGATAAGTAATTTGCATTCCAATCATCCCGAAATGTGTCGAAATTGGGCGCATTGACGTATTTGAGCTTACTGAAAATGGCGATGGTTGCGAAGGGCAACTCTGTCGCGATGCGGGCCAAAAACTGTACGAACAATTCGCGTGCTGCGTAACCTTGTTGGTCCATCGTAAGAGCAACACGCGTTTTAGAGACACCTGACTTTTTTTCAGCGTGCTGACCGCCTTCGCTTTTCACATTTTCGGCATTTGCCGCCTCCGCATAAGGCGGATTGATCAACACCAAAATCTTCTTCCCCTCCGCAATCGCCTTGCGCAAACCAGCAGGCACTTTGTTGGTGAGGCTGTAATCAATCTGCCCATCGTCGGTGATGTCGTCGTTCAAATAGTCATACTGAAAGCGCTGCGCGGCCACACAGGTTTTGGTGGCCTTCATCACGTCGATGTCTTCTTGATCGAGCGTGCTCATGTAAATATTGCGCGGGTTGCTGTGCTTGACTTCCAGGTTACCCACGCCGCAGCACATATCCCAGACGATGTAGTCCTTTTGCCAGTTGGCACCCAGCGTTTCGGTCAGCTTGTCATAGGCTTTGTCGACCACATGCAAAGGCGTGTAGTACGCGCCTTTGAAGCTGCGCTCGTCAATCGGGATCAGGCTGTCACGGCGCTCTAACAGGTAATCGCGGTATTCCGTCTTGGGTGGGCGGTGGTAGATGGCCCAAAACTGGCGGTAGCCTTCTTTGTTGCCCAGCTCAAAAGGTTTCCCTTTGAGCAAAAAAACCGGCTTGCCGTTTTTGTGTAGCAACTCGGCGGGTAAATGCGCGTGCGTGGACATGGTGCCGTCGTTCATGATGTCGGCGAAGAACAGCAGCGCGTAGTCTTCTTCGTTTACGCCGGCGATTTCGCGGCCAATCATGGCCACCCATTTGTCAAACACCTGTTTCAGGTTGTCCGGCGTGATTTGGGTGCGGATGATTTCGCCGGTTTGGATGGCGGCTTTGACGGTGCTGATGAACTCGTCTTCGTGCGTTTTGATTCGGAACTGCACAAAATAAGTGCCAATGAAAGACGAGATTTCGTCCAAGGCCTGCTGGGTGTATTGGCTGGCCGACTTGCCCCACTTGATGGTTTTTTTGGCCAAAAAAGGCAACACGTCGGCGCTTTTCATGAGCGCGGCTTTTTCGGTGTCGATCACCGCCAGCAAGGGTGGCACTGGTTCGCCCTTGTTCAAGGCATCCTGCACGTAATGCAGCAGCTGGGTGAACATGGCGTAGCAGGAGTTTTTGCCCGTGTCCTTGGCCTCCAACCAAATTTCATCGGTCCGGATATCGATCAGGCCCTTGGTGTAGCCCTTGAGGCCAAGCGCCTTGATGTAGGCGTCTTTGACGTCTTCTTCGCTCTTAGCGGTTTGAAGTTGCGTGTGCAGGCTCACGGCTTTTACTCAAACCGTCCCACAAAGTTGACGCAGCGGGAACAGCCGCTGCATGTCTACATTTAGTTTTTCACCGTACTCAAGGGATAGAAAATTCAAACTCATGTTGCCAAGTATGGCACGGCTCTAGGGCTAGCCTGCACGAATCAGTGCAGACCGCCGCGGTTTGAAATCTACCAATCCGAGTTGGCAATAACATCGCCGGTTGTATGAAAAACCCGCCCAAGCTCGTAGTGAATACCAACATTCTGATAGCCGCTCTGCGCAACCGGCTTGGGCTGTCTTCCGCCCTGATGCAACGGGTCCGCGAGCGGCGCGTAGCCCTTGGCTCGCCAAATAATGCCCAAGCCGCATGGGACAAGGTTGGCGATAAAGGTGCCCTGGCAGATGACCAATAGACTAAATAAAAAGCCGTGCAGCCACTTCGGGGTCGGTGTGGGCCGTGCGGGAGGTTTGACGAATTCGGGTTAACGCATCACAATGTTGTTGAAATTTTCAACAACCAAGGCTTATCCATGTCTACCGTTAACTTCAGTGTCCCTGAAGACGTCAAAAATGCGTTCAACACGGTTTTTGAAGGCCAGAACAAAAGCGCCGTCATCGCAGATTTGATGCGTGAGGCCGTGGAGCGCGAACAGCGCCGCAAGCAGCATTGCAGCGCCGTAGACCGCATCTTGGCCAATCGCATCAACGCGCCCCGTTTTTCTGAGGCGGAGTTCAACGCCGCCCGCGACGAAGGTCGTCCGTGATCTGTGTTGTCGACGCCAGCGTGGCTGTCAAGTGGTTTGCGCAGGGCGACTGGGCATTGCGTGAAGACC
>Ga0164294_10004918_pt1 | contig 11549 bp, 9 predicted proteins | sample GEODES005metaG_FD_111479 | JGI IMG/M metagenome (GOLD analysis project Ga0164294, IMG submission 111479) | Oligotrophic lake water microbial communities from Sparkling Lake, Wisconsin, USA - GEODES005 metaG | ecosystem: Environmental > Aquatic > Freshwater > Lake | place: USA: Sparkling Lake...
ATGGGAGAGCGTGAACCCGCTGGCCGCCTTGACGTGGGCAAAGCAGGTGGGATTGAAATCGAGTCCCACACCCCGCTCCTTCGCCCACTCGATCCAGGCCTTGAAGTGGGCCGGTTCAATCTCGTCGCGATCAACCCTCTTCCCGCCAAACTCGCCGTAGAAGGCATGCAAATTGAGCCGGTGGCTGCCCGGGATGAGGGAGAGGGCCATGTCGAGATCGGCCCGCAGTTCGTCAGGCGTGCGGGCCTTGCCCGGATAATTGCCGGTCACGGCCAGTCCGCCGCCGAGTTCCTTGCCCGCATGCTCAAAGCCGCCGACATCGTCTCCCTGCCAGCAATGGAGCGAAATGGGGATCTCAGTGAGGCGGCGCAGCGCCTTCTCCACGCTCACGCCGTAGGCCGCGTAGAGTTCCTCGGCCAGCTTGAATGCGGCCGTCACCTGCTTTGCTGTGGATGCCATGGGAGGATTCTTCCTGCGTGGGTCGAACGAGGGAACAATGCCCCAGAGATCACAGGCAGACAGCTTGCTCTGCCGGGGAGATGGCGTCAACACGCGATCAAAACCTTCTCACGGTCGGTTGCCCGGAGGCACCCAGGCCACGATGCGCAGGGGACCGCCGCTGCCGCCGAGAATCTTCATCGGCAGGGCCACGACAAAGGCCCCTTCCTCTGGCAGCTCCGCCAGATCGGCAACATTCTCGAAGATCGGAATCTGCCGGCCGCACAACGCGACATGCGATCCGAAATGGGTTGACGGCCCGTGATCAATGCTGGCTGTGTCGATACCGATTCCCCGCACGCGGCGGTGGTCGGCCAGCCAACGGGCGGCCAGCGGCGCTAGGCCCGGAAAACGCAACTGCGCCACCCCCTCGGTGCCGATGGCGTCAGTTCCCAAATAGGCTTTCCGATTCCCCCACCGTGCCCCCCAGCCGGTGCGCAGCAACACGATCACATCGACCAACGGCCGCCGGTGGGCGGTTTCCCAAGCGATCAGATCATCGGCAGTGATTTCGTAGGCCGGATCGGCGGCACACTGGGCCGTCATATCGATCACCACCCCCTCTCCGACCAGCTTTTCCAGCGAAATCGCGTCGGCGGTGTCGCCGGTGGCCGAAAAATGGCGCGGGGCATCGAGATGTGTGCCGCCGTGCTCGGCGGCAGTGAAGCGATTGGCGGCGTAGTAATAGCCCTTGGCGGTTGGGCCGTTGTTGCCTGCCTCAAACAGAAATCCCTTTTCGGTCGGCCAGTAGATCGTGCCGGCATCGAAGGGGTGCGTCAGATCCTTCCAGGTGCCACCAATGGGAAACGCTGGGGCCACCTGCGGCAGAGCCCGTGCCGCAACCACCGGCGGAATCAGCACAGCGGCCGGTGCTGTGATCGGCGCCACCGCCGGCTCGGCCCGACACGCCTCAAGGCCACAAGCCCCCGCCAGCAGCACTCGACCGATCAACCCCAGCAGAGACAGATTGAAACGCACACCCATCGGTGAAATCCTTTGTTGGATTTTTCCCTGAAAGCCGGCCGAAGCATTGGCTCATCGGACGACAGAGGCGAAGGGATCGGCGAACTTTTCGTGAGCACCGAGCCGCTGCGGTCAAGTGACGAAACCAGCGCCGTCCCGCAGCCGAGGCGCCACGATAGATGAACGCGGCCCAAAAACGGTTCAGTTCGCCGGAGCCTTCTCGAGATCGGCGGCCGGGACGGGAAAGGGGGGCGTGCCTGACGTGGCTCCAGCCTTGCCAGCGGCAGCCTTATCGCCGTCGCCGGCACTCCCGGAGCCGCCCGCTGCCGCGTCATCCTGCACGCGCACCAGCAGCATCTGTTCCACCTTGCCGTTGCCCCCCTTGCCGTCGTCGCGATGGACAAGGATCGTCGTCTGCTTCTGCGTGAGATTCTGCAGGCCTGTCTCATAGATCGGCGTCTTCTTGTCGCCGATCGTCCAAGCCGCCCGCTGCGTCTTTTTATCAACCTTGCCAGTGATGTTTGTATTGGTGTCGGAAACGGCGTCGTAGTAGGTGCCGCGGATCAGGCCATCCTTATCGATCGCCAAGCTCATAAACGTGCTGGGATTGGTCTCCTCAGCCCGGGCGAGCGCAAAAACTCCCAGCGAGCGCCACTGATCTTCCTTGGGAATGCTCACCTCGGGCCCGCCAGATGAGGCCAGCGTCGCGGCCTGCTCGGCATACTCCGCGGTGGAGGCGACTCGCTCCCCCTGCACATAGACGCCGTCGTCCTGGTAGCAGATCGTGCTGCCGTAGTTGTAGGCCATCGGAGCAGAGCCATAGCCCCCCCACGACGACAGTTCACCCCAGGTCAAGCCAGCGAGCATCCCCACGCCCAGGCCCCACCCGCCGTACCAACCCCCCGGCCACCAGGGGCGGAAATGATTGCCATACCAGCCGCGGCCGCCATACCAGCCGCCATGATAAAAATTGTTGCGCACGAGATCGCCACGGCCGTTGAGCGCGGCAAACGAATAGGGATGAACGCCCCCGATCACACCTCGTCCCGCCAGCCGATCCATATCGCCGCGGGTGAGTGCTCCCTCGCCAGCAAAATGGCCAGCGCCGATCCCCCGATCGCCCACGCCGATCCCCCGGTCACCCACGCCGATCCCTCGGTCACCCACGCCGATCCCTCGGTCGCCCACACCCCCATCAATTCCGCGGCCGCCATCGAAGCCTCCAGCACGACCACCATCAAATCCGCCTTCACGGCCGCCGTCAAATCCGCCTGCACGTCCGCCATCGAATCCGCCTTCACGGCCGCCGTCAAAACCTCCTGCGCGGCCACCATCGAATCCCCCTGCGCGTCCGCCGTCAAATCCACCGCCGCCCCGCATGCCGCCGCCTCCCCCGCCGCCATAGCCCCCAAAGTGGCCCCCACCAGCGCCGCCAGCACTCCCTCCATGACCACCACCACCGCCGTGGGCAGAGCAGTGGCGTGGGGCGATCTGACCGGCCAGCAGCAGCACCGCCGCCAAGGCGACCCGGCCGATGCGCGTGGCACGACTCACCCAAGCCAGCGCGGGCTGACCCACCTGCAGGCAGGAGTTTCTGGCAACACGTTCAAAGCGGATGGTCATCATCTTTCTCCACGGGGAACAATTCAGTTGGGATGGAACACCTCAGGCTGGCGTGCCCGCTGCAGAGAAACTGGCCACCAGTGCAGCGAAAATCAGCCAGCCTTCTTGAATCACTTCGACTTCTTGAAATGGATCGGCTGGCCATCGGGCAGTGGGCGACCGTCAAGGGTGCGATCGATCGACTGCAGCGTCATCGACTCCTCGCCTGTTGGCACCAGCACCTGCACCCACCGCGAAACCTTCGCCGAGGCACCGTCAGCCGTTGATCCGGTGAATGAACGATTGAAAGCCACCCCATCAGTCTCAAACAGTCCCTCGGCCCGCGCGCCGGTGGAATCAAACAGCCACGAGCGGACGGCACCGGTTACCTTGTCGGGATGAATCAGATCGATCGCCTCGATAACCTCCAGTCTGCGGGGGTTACCAGAGGGGGTCGATTGATTGGCCGGGGGAGCTGTGTGGATCGTGGTGCGGCCAAGAATCGCATGGCCGCCGGCGACCCGTTCATACCGGGCTTCATACGCCCGGCCGGAGACGGCGTCGCTGGCGGTCCAGCTGCCGATGAGCCAGTCGAGATCGTCGAGCGCATAGGCCTGGCTCGGCTCCACAACCGATTCGGCCAGCCGCCACTTCCCATTTTCGAGCACGCGCAGCGACTCAAATCGCGTCTCCACCGGCCGCGCGCCCCGCTGCTTGGAAAACCGCATGATGCCACTCACACGGGCCACTGTCGGCCCCAATGGCCTGATTTCAGTCAGCTTGATCGAGAGTTTTGCCTCGGGAAGGTTGTTGAGCCAAGCGCCAAGCGATTCCATGATTCACTCGCGGCCCGACAGCCGTGAGCCTCCCTCCACCAGCTCGGCGTCAGTGGTCCACTGATCTGCCAGAGCGATCAGGTCGTGGGCATCGAACGCCTCGCTGTATGTGTTCGACGCCGCTTCGATTCCGGCAGTGATTCCCGCCTCTTTTGCTGCTGCCGGTGCCGCCCCCTTGGGAGGCGCCGCAGCCGGCTCCGCCCCGTGTACGGCCGGCAACAGGAGGACGCCGACAAGGAGCACGCCTAACAGCTGCGCGCCGACAGGCAGAACATATGGGGCCAGGGCCACCCGCTCGGTTCTTCCCCGTTCTGCTCCGCTCTTCATTCGTCTGATCATCGCTCTCTCCTGCTGCAGAAATATGATCTCCACCGGCTCATGCACCCGTGGCCGGCACGCCGCCTGGCGCCCCAAACAATGGACGAATGGGGATGTGAATCATGATACCGGAGTGGTGCAATCACTGCAGCACTCATTCGCTCGGCGATCCGGCGTTTATTTTTGTGGCGAAGCCGAATCGAGCGCGTGCAACCGGCCGGCGGTGCGAAAAATCATCCGCCCCTCGACCACCGCCGGCGTGGCGCGGCATTCCTCCCCCAGCGGCGTGCGGCCGAGCACCTCCAGGGCGTCGCCATCAGCCAGGACCACCACTTCGCCGTCGGCTGAGACATTGAGCACGGTGCCCCCCACCGCCACCGGCGAGGCTGAAAAATTGCCCCCCACCCGCCCCTTCCAACGCACCTCCCCGCTGGCCGCATCGAGGCAGGTCACGACGCCGCGGTCGCCCCAAAGATAGAGCCGTCCGCCACTGGCCAGCGGCGTCGGCACATAAGGGGCGGCGCTGCGGTCGATCGTGTAAGCAATCTCCGGTTCGTTCCCGGCCGGCGAGCCAGCCGCCGGCAGTCGCACCGCCACGAGTGAATTGTCTCCCCCGCCGTCGCCGCAGGTGGCGATCGCCAGTCCCGCCACCACCACCGGACACGACACCGAACGCTTCGGGAGGCAGCGGCGTTCCCAGCGGACTTTTCCGGTGGCCGGATCGATGCCGGAGATCCCGTGGGCCATGCTGGCCAGAATCACCAGCGGCTCCGCCCCCTCGATGACCAGCGGCGTCGAATAGTTGGTGCGGGCCAGATCGCGAGGGAGCCGCCAGCGCTCCTCGCCCGTCCGGCGGTCGAGGGCCACCACACAGCTCGGCCCATCCTGCTCCATCGGCACGATCACCAGCTCCCGCCACACAGCCGGCGACCCTCCAAAGCCGTGCTCGGTGACAAACGCCCCCGGCTCGGCATGCCACAGCCGCCCACCCTCATGGTCGAATGCCTCCACACGCAGGCCCTCGTCTGTCGCCCATGTCCAATAGACGCCCAGCTCATCGACCGCCACCGTGGCTGAGGCGGAGCTGTTCTGTGCGTGATGGCGCTCGAGCGGCCCGGGCAGCTCTGCCTGCCAGAGCAGTTTTCCATCGGCCAGCGCGTGGCAGCTCACGAAGCGCAGGCCGCTGGCAGCGTCGACATCAGCCCGCGCCGAGGAAGTGTAGATGCGTCCCTGCCAGATGGTCGGGGAGCCGTGGCCAGTGCCGGGAAGATCGACGCTCCAGAGCCAGTCGCTGCCGCTCCACGCTGGCGGAAATTTTTGGGTTCCCCCTTGGCCCGCAGCGAGCGGCCCCCGCAGCCGCGGCCAGTTGGAATCGTGAAGGTCGTCAGCGGCGCCAAGAATGCGACAGAGAACAAGAGCCAACGTCAGCGTTTGCCAGAGATGCCTCACCGATTTTCCCCCCGGGACAATCTTCTCGGAAAAGATGCGGCTCAATGCCGCCCTGAATGCCTCATGGACCCGCCGCAGAGTCTATCAGCCCAGCCGATTGAACTGACACCTGCGAGATGTTCGCCGGAGCAGCAGCTCTTCCCGGATTGCCCGCCCCTCTCGCGCCTTTGACGCTTCACAACGCCCACGGAGCGTCAGTGCTGATAGACGGCGTAGCCGAGTTCGCGGAGTTCCTTGGCCCAGGCCACTTCCGTGGCGAGGGCATCCTCCCAGGTCATCGCCGGGAAGTCGGCGAAGAGGTCGGGCCGCAGGCGGATTCCATGATCCCGCACCAGTCGGCAGCCCTTGTGGCCCCGGATGTGGTTGGCGAAGCGCACTTCGGGATCGAGTCCCGTCGAGCCGACATACAGGCAGATAACGCCGGGCTTGGTGGAGCGGTTTTGCCGGATGAACTGCCGCTCCCGGCGCACGCTGGCGGCGAATTCCACCACATAGATGCGGTGGTGGAGGCGGGGTCCACGGCTCGAGCGGCGGGCATTCACAGGTGGCATGCGTTGTGGAGGTCTGGTGCAGAAAGCAGTCCCTGCAGGATGGCGGAAGCGAGTTGCTCAGACCGTCTTTAACTGGCGCGGGACGCCCTTCTTTGGCGTCAGCCCCGGCGGATCTGCTGCAACCACCTCCACGCGGCAAAACGCGTGCACCCGATACTCCCTTCCGGTCGCACACTCAAAACATTGATACCGACTGCGAAGCTTCGGCCCCTTGCGGAACAATTGCCCATTCTCCACCCGAAAGATCGTGCCAGTCACCAGATCCTCCACCCGCGTTCTGCCCGGATCGGGGGCGTCGTACCGGGAGAGCGCCAGCATGAGTTGCCGGTCGCCACAGGTGGTGGCAGTGGGGTCGCGCATGTATCGGGCCAGCGCTGTCGCCACATCCTCGGGCACGAGTCGCGCCGCTACCACCGGCCCCAGGATCTGCTCAAACTCCCCCTTCCACTGCGGCCCATGGGGTTTCAGCCGCCGCCCCCTTCCCCGGTGCCGCTCCCATGTCACCAGGTGCGCGATCTCGTGGAGCAGCGTCGTGAGAAAGGCGTAGGGATTGAGGTCGTTGTTGACCGTGATCCGGTGGAGCCGTTCGCCCCCCCTGGGGCCACGATGGTCGCCGATCTTGCTGCGCCGCGGCCTGCTTGTCCGCACGCTCACGGCATGCTCCGCCAGCAATTCCTCCACATAGGGCTGGGCCCCCGGTGGCAGAAAGGGGGCGAGCGCAGCGGTTTTACCCCGCTCCGACAGGCTGCCGAACCGATCGTTTCCGAGTGGCTTCATGGCTGTGGTTCAAGCGCTTCAGTTTCCCGGAATCGAATCTGGCGGCGGGCGGCGGCAGGGGGTGGACGCAGCGGAGGGTGAACATCGACTGGATTTCCCTGAGGAATTTCGTCAGCATAGCTGTCTGAGCCAAAACGCGTCGCCTGCAACAGCTGCCTCACGGCAGTCGGCCTGCGGGAGCGGAGGCGGGGGGAGCCTCGAAAACAGATTCGGCTGCTCCCTGCCATCCCACACCGGTGGCCCGAGCGCAGTGCACTCTTGATTGACCAAATGATTCACTGAACCACTTCTGGAGCGATTCTCACTATGGGCAAGACTGTGATCGGTGGCGGACGGACGAGCCGGCGGGGATTTTTGGGCGGATCGGTCGCGGGAGCGGCGGCGCTCACTGGTGGCTTCGTCCCCACCTTCGCCTGGACAACCGCGGCGTTCGCCAATGCCTCCGCCAATGACCGGCCGCGGATCGCCGCCATCGGCACCGGCTCGATGGGCACCGGCGACGCCCGCGACCATGCCAATTTTGGCGACATCGTCGCCGTCTGCGACGTTGACAACAGGCATGCCGAGCGGGCCCGCAACGACGACAACATCGGCAAGGGAAAGGCCGACGTCTACCGCGACTACCGCCGCGTGCTCGACCGCAACGACGTCGATGTGGTGAGCATCGTCACTCCCGATCACTGGCATGTGAAGATCGCCATCGAAGCCCTCCAGGCGGGCAAGCATGTCTTCTGCCAGAAGCCGCTCTCGCTGACGCTCGAGGAAAACCGGCTCGCCCGCGCGGCGGCCGAGAAATATCCAAAGCTGCAGTTCTTCATCGGAACCCAGCAGCGCAGCCAGAAGGATCAGTTCCTCCGCGCCGTAAACATGGTCCATAAGGGACTGCTCGGCGACATTCAGAAGGTCACCGTCGGTATCAACGGCGCCCCCACCGGCGGACCATTTGAAGTGGCCGAGGTGCCGAAGCAGCTCGACTGGGAGATGTGGCAGGGGCAGGCACAGCTTGTGCCCTACCGCGAGAAGCGCTGCCACTATGAATTCCGCTGGTGGTACGAATACTCCGGCGGAAAATTCACCGACTGGGGCGCCCATCACGTCGACATCGCCCAATGGGCCCTGCGGGAAGACGCCAAGGGGAAGGGACCGATCGAAATCGATGGCACTCTTGTCAAACATCCGGTGCCCTACGAGAACGGCTACGCCACGGTCGATGATTGCTACAACACTTCGCACGAGTTCGCCGTGCCGTGCAAGTTTGCCAATGGTGTGGAGATGGTGATCGACAGCACCTCCGACAACGGCATCCTCTTCGAGGGCACCAAGGGACGGATGTATGTCAATCGCGACAAGATCACCGGCAAGCCGATCGAGGAGGAATGGGACAAGGATCAGTTCACCGATGCCGATGTGATGAAGCTCTACAAGGGGAAGCCGTTTGAGGGCCACAAGCAAAACTTCTACCGCTGTATCCGCGAGGGAGGCCTGCCGGTGTCGGATGTGTTCAGCCATGTGGTGGCCATGAACACCTGCCATCTGGCGGCCATCGCCGGCCGGCTGGGGCGGAAGATCAAGTGGGATCCGGCCACCGAAAAAATTGTTGGCGACGAACAGGCACAGGCTTTCACATCGCGGACGCCGCGGGCCGGGTTCGAAATCCCCAGGGTGTGATATGCACGTTTGCCAGTCATCAGTCCAGCCGCCGCGCTGGAACACTCTCCCGGCGCGGCGGTGGATGCTGTCGCGTTGGCTGCTGGCACTGGCCATGGCGGTGGCGGCAGGCCACTGTTCCCACGCTCGAGCGGCGCGGGGGGCTGAGCCTGAGGGGCCACCCCGCTGGAACATCCTGTTTATCTTCGCCGATGACTGGGGGCGCTACTCCAGTTGCTATGGGGGCCTCGATGGCCGCCCCTCGCTCAACGATGTGGTGCACACGCCGCATATCGACCGGCTGGCCCGCGAGGGAGTGCTGTTTCGCAATGCGTTTGTGAACGCCCCCTCCTGCACCCCCTGCCGCAGTTCACTCCTCTCCGGCCGGGCCTTTTTCAACTGCGGCCGGGGCGCCGTTCTCCATGGGGCGGTGTGGGATGAGAGCATCCCCACGTTTCCACTGGCCCTCCGCGACGCCGGCTACCAGATCGGCAAGAGTTTCAAGGTCTGGAGCCCGGGAGTGCCGGTCGATGCTCCGTTCGGCAAACAGCGATATGCTTTCGAGGCGGCGGGCCACCTTTCGCACCACTTCTCCAAATCAGCCACAGCGTTGGTCGATGCTGGCAGCACTCCCACGCAGGCCCGCGAGACGATCCTCCAGGAAGTGCGCGCCAATTTTGCCGCCTTCCAAAGCGATGTCGCTTCCGACCAACCCTGGCTCTACTTCCTCGGCACGGGCACAACCCACCGCAAGTGGGTGCGGGGGTCGGCCAAGGAGCTGTGGGGCATCGATCCCGACCGGCTGCAGGGCAAGCTGCCCCCCTTCCTCCCCGATGTGCCGGTGGTGCGGGAGGACGTGGCCGACTATCTCGGCGAGGTGCAGGCTGTCGATGCCTATGTCGGTGCGCTCTACGAGCAGCTGGAAAAGACCGGCCAGCTCGAGCGGACGCTGATTGTAGTCAGCGGCGACCACGGGATGCCGGGCGTGCCGGCGGGCAAAAACAATCTCTACGACCATGGCGTGCAGGTGGCGCTGGTGGCGCGGGTGCCCGGGGGCGTGGGGAATCGGATCGTGGATGACTTTGTTTCGCTCCCTGATCTGGCACCGACCTTCCTTACCATCGGTGGCGCTGCCGTGCCCGAGGGGCTCTATGGCCAGAGCCTCCTGCCGCAGCTCACGGCCCCGGGCGGAGGCCAGATTGATCCCCGCCGCACGCAGGTGATTACGGGGCGGGAGCGGCATGTCGCTGCCGCCCGAGACGGCCATCTCCCCTACCCCTGCCGGGCGCTGCGCACCAACGATTTTCTTTACATCCGTAACTTTGCCCCCGACCGCTGGCCGCTGGGGAATCCGCAAGGGGCGATCGGCGGCGATGCCCCGATACACCGCTCGCTCACCGCCGAAACCTACGCCGCGTTTGCCGACATGGATGCCGGCCCCACCAAGGCCTGGGTCATCACTCATGCTGAGGATCCGCAGTGGAGCTGGGTCTATCGACATGCCTTTGGCAAGCGTCCCGCGGAGGAGCTCTACGATCTCAGGCGCGATCCCTACCAGATCGAAAATGTCGCCGGCCGGCCGGAATATGCCGCCAATCAGGCCGAATTAAGCAGCCGTCTGCTGGCAGAACTCCGCCAGCAGGGCGATCCGCGGCTGGCAGAGGTCGTGCCGTTTGAGCATTCCCCCTTCACCGATCCGCGGGATGCCACATCGGGCCGCCCTGCCGCCGCCAAGGCTGCCGCCGCCAAGGCTGCCGCCATGCCCTGAAGCCGGAGGCAATTGCGGGGCAATAGTTCCGCCGCGATCCGGGACTCACAGCCCCGCCGCGCCGGTTGTCTCCTGCTTCCGCTGCTCCCGCTTGGCGGGGAAGTCGATAACGACCAGCGCCTTCTTCTCGGGATCGTAGGAATATTCCTGGTAGTAGGGGAGCATCGGGAGTTGGATCCCATCGGGCTGCCCCTTGCCGATAACCTTCTTCATGAACTCGGCATGGTCCATCGGCTTGGGTCCCTTTTCCGCCTCGACAACCTGCATCTTCTGCTGCACGGCGATCATCGCCATCTTGCCCACGCTGGTGCGGTAGGCATCGGATGTCATGGCGTCCAACCCCTCGCCGGTGATCGACATCTCGGCTGGCACGCCCCCCGCAGCCAGAGCCTCAGGCAGTTCCATCACCTCCTGCGTCGTCTTGCCGATTGTTTTCCGGGTCTCGATCTTGGGTGCGGTGTCGGCCGGGGGCGCAGGATCGGCGCAGCCGGTGACGAGCACGAGTCCCAGGCAGAGCCAGCCCCCCCGCCACGCCATGCGGAAGGCCGGAGCAGGTGAAAAGCTGGCGGAAGCGTCGAAGGAAGTGCGCATGAAACCACCTGTGTGTTTGAGATTGGAAAACCTCCGCGTGACCGGCGGGAGGAGCCCGGAGAATACTCCTTTGCCGGTCGCCGAGGCAAATCGGCACACGTCGCCACTTCCCGGCCGCTTCAGCTCACGTGGCGCGGCAGAAAAAACTGCATCAGCGGCCCCGCGGCCAGCGAGGTGGCGATCGCCATCACAACCAGCGCCACATAGACCGGCTGATCGATCACGCCATTCTCCAGCCCAATCCCGGCCAGCAGCACCCCCATCGCCCCGCGGGCATTCATGCCGCAGGCCACCGCCAGCGAGGTGCGTCCATCGAGCCCGGTGCACCGGGCGGCGAGGGCACAGGCGGCAATCTTGCTGACACAGGCGGTGAGCAGCACAGCCAGCACCAGCAGCGGATCAAACGCCGTCGCGAAGTTGGTGGAGAGCCCCATCGATACGAAATAGAGCGGCACGAAAAAGCAGAGGGCAAACTGCTCCAGCACGTCGTACATGTCGCGACGTTCCTCCGCCGAGGGAGAGAGCGCCGCCCCCAGCACAAGCGGGCCC
>Ga0164294_10004920_pt1 | contig 11541 bp, 10 predicted proteins | sample GEODES005metaG_FD_111479 | JGI IMG/M metagenome (GOLD analysis project Ga0164294, IMG submission 111479) | Oligotrophic lake water microbial communities from Sparkling Lake, Wisconsin, USA - GEODES005 metaG | ecosystem: Environmental > Aquatic > Freshwater > Lake | place: USA: Sparkling Lake...
ATGTAATTTTGATGAGATTTTTTTCGGATTTCAAAGTAAAGATGGTTTTATTGGGTGAAAATGCTAGTAATGGGGAAAGGAGATTGTCTAATGTATTGCAATTGGCCGAATTGTTGCATAAAATTAGTACCCGCAAGCAATTTATGCCCTCAGATCTTACAGATTGGTTACATAAAGGCATCGAAGGTAAGATAAATGAAGGCGATGAATATGAACAACGCGTAGAAAATGATGAAGATGCGGTAAAAATTATTACCATTCACAAAAGCAAAGGCCTAGAATATAATATAGTAATGGCTCCATTCCTTGATTTGATGAGCGATCCAAGCCATACTATTGAAAGTTATAGAAAAGATGATGGCACCTATTGGTTTATTGATGGAGAGCATTTAACTGCTGAACAATCTGAATGGGTTAAAACACAAAATGAACAGGAAAATAGACGATTATTGTATGTGGCATTAACTAGAACAAAGTACAAGTGTTACATCCACAGCAGTTTACATTCTAGATTCAAAACATCCGCATTAAAAGCATTTATTACTGAGCCTAAAAAGTTGGATGCTACCTTAATAGAATATGTTTCTATCGATGAAGTTGAACCAGTGGAAAATTTATATTCATCGGAAAAAGATGATATAGATCCAAACTATGCCATTGCAGAGAAATTCGCATTATTACATCCCAATTGGATGAAATTGAGTTACACTTCTTTGACGCCCGAACATACCATTCAACCCAAAATTGATACGATATACGATGGGGATGTGTATAGTCAATTTGTATTTAAACAACTGAAACGTGGAGCACATACAGGTAATTTATTGCATTATATTTTTGAGCACGTTGATTTTTCCAATACTGAACAGTGGGAAAAAATTATCCTAAAAGCATTAAAGCGATTATCGGGGGTGAAAGACGACACTTACATTGGTCAACTAAAACAATTGATTAACGAAGTTGTATTAGCGAAGATTCAATTAGGGGAGGATACCTTTTCCCTACAAAATTTGAAAAGAGATAAGCGGCTTGATGAATTTGAGTTTGATATGCGCGTGCCTGTTTTGGATACAAACAAAATACAGGAATTATCTACTAATGATAGCCCATTTATGGTTAAGACCTACCATCAAATAGAAGGAATGTTAAATGGCCGTATTGACTTATTTTTTGAAACCGGTGGACGATATTATATACTTGACTGGAAATCAAATAGTCTTGGCAATGCTATTGCTGCTTACAATATGGAAAATATCAAAGTAGCTATGGCCGAAAATAATTATAATCTGCAGTTGCATGTGTACACTGTAGCAGTTTGTAAGTATTTAACTTTAAGAAAACCCGATTTTGATTATGAGAAAGATTTTGGAGGGGTTATCTATCTTTTTGTTAGAGGCATAAGAGCAGAAGGTAAAGAAGGCATTTTCTTCTTTAAACCTGTTTATGAAACCATTCAAAAACTAACGAGGTTACTTACGGTATAAATATAAAACGTATGCATCTATAAGCAAAAAATTCAACCCTAATGCAATGCATTGTAGGAAGCATTATTGTATATAAATAGGGGCTATTAAATGGGCTATAAATGAAAAAGTGTGCTTACTGAACTTTAAAACGTTCCTCAATTTTTTGTAATAAGTTAGAGGAATTGATTTTTTTTGCCATGATAAGCATATTTAAAAATGCTGAGGCTTTTGAAATACCATGCCCAATGATTACAGGTTTTGAGATGCCAAGAATTGGCACGCCACCATATTGTTCGTAATTGAAGCGATCAAAGTATTCATCATGGATATTACGACGTTGAGAGATGTCGTAAATACTCTCAACAAGTTTGAGAATAACATTTCCTGCAAATCCATCACATACAACAACATCAGCTTTGTCAAGCATAATGTCACGGCCTTCGATATTACCAATAAAATTGATTTTATCAGAATTTTTTAGCAATGGATAAGTTGCTTGAGCAAGTAAATTACCCTTTCCTTCTTCTTCTCCAATATTAAGCAAAGCCACACGAGGTTGTTCAATGTTCCATACATGCTGCACAAATAGAGCACCTAAAATGGCAAATTGGAATAAGTTTTCGGGTTTACAGTCTGCATTAAGACCTACGTCTACAAGAATTCCGGATTTCCCATTTTCTCTTGGCATGTAAGCCCCAATAGTTGGTCTTAATACACCTTCAATCGCTTTGATGCTGAATAAGGATCCTACCGTCATTGCTCCGGTATTACCGGCGCTTACAAATGCATCGATTTCCCCAGCCTCTAATAATCGAAACCCCTTAACAATAGAGGAGTCTTGTTTTTCCTTAAAGGCTTTTGTGGGATGTTCGTGCATGTCAATTACCTGGGAGGTATGTACGATAGAATAGAATGAAGGTTCAATAGGATATTCCTTCAAAAGTGTGGTCAACAGATTTTCATCACCTATCAATACCAAATGGGTTTCTTGGTTGGATGCTGTGAAAAGTTGTGCGCCTTTTATTGCTTCAAGTGGGGCAAAATCTCCCCCCATCATATCTATTCCTATTCTCATTAGCTCAAAAATAAAGGATTATATCCGGAAAAAAGCCAAAAAAAAGTTTATAACAATAAAAAGCCAAAATAGTTTCTTTGGGAGAAACCATTTGGCTTTTTATTGTATAATCATTTTAGATAGGTGATTTCTCAGCTACCAATCTACCTTTATAAAATAGTTTACCTTCACTTTCATGTGCACGATGGCGTACATGCAATTCTCCAGTAGTACCATCTTTGCTTAAGGTTATTTTTCCTACTTTGTAGTGAGTCCTTCTTTTAGCACTGCGTTGTTGTGAGTGCCTTCTTTTTGGATTTGGCATATTCTAATTTATTTAATTATTCCTGAATTTATCTAAGCCCTTCCAGATAGGGTTTGTTTTTTCTTCATTCTCGTCAGACATCTTTTTCAACATGTCTAACACCGCTGTATTGCATTTAGGGCCACCAATTTCATTTTCACTACACATTCTGTAAACTGGAATACTTAGTGTTGAAAATTCAAATAACCAATGTTCTACATTTATATGACTTTCTCCTTTAGCGATATAAAATATATCTGGATCTTCTTCTTCTTCATTTAGTTTTTCTGGCTGGTCGGCCATTTTTACTAACATTTCAAAATCATCCCACAATTGAACGGAGATTGAATTTCCACAACGATCACAATTTACATCTGATATCCCTCCAACTGCAAATTTTAACAACATAAAAGATGTGTTTTTCTCCAATTGGAGTGTTACTTTTACATCAATGTTGGAAAAATCTTGATCGGGGTATACCGTAAAGAATTTTTCTCCTAAATCATACGTAAATTCATGAACTCCGGGTTTCAATCCAACAAATGCAATATCATACTCCCGGCGTCCAGACATGCTTACTTTAATTAAGGTTGGCAAAGTTATGATAATTTGTTAAACTAACCAACTGATGTTTGTAAGAAATATTTTCACTAAAAAAAGTATCATTACTTTAACTTTATTTTGCATCCTTCAAGTGGTTCAGCAATTCCCCAATATTGTTGAAACGTACTATAGTAATGGCGTGTACCGATTCATATCAATAGTTTTTAGATTTTTATTTGGATGGCTACCCTTTAGTATTGGTGATATTTTTTATCTTCTTGTTGTGGCTTGGATACTGTTGAGTAGCATAAAGACAATCAAATTATTGTTACAAAACCAATATAGTGGGGAACTTTTGCTTGTACATTTGCGTCAAATCACTGTATTTATTTTGAGTGCTTACATCATATTTAATCTATTTTGGGGATTGAATTATTATCGACAAAGCATGTCTAAACAAATGGATTTTCCTAAGGCTGATACTTCTAGTAAACACTTGGCCGCTTTAACTGGAAAACTGTTGGTGCTAACCAACCAATGGCGACCACAAGTAAATACACATTCGGATTTTTCCGTGATGCGTCAAGCTGCATTAGATGGATTTGAAAGGGCAGGAAAAAATCAATCCATTGTACAATACAGATTTGCAGCTGTTAAACCATCAATTTTTGGGATTGCCGGCAATTATATGGGTTACTCAGGTTACTACAATCCGTTTAGTGCAGAAGCACAAGTCAATACAACCATTCCCTCTTTTGTAATTCCATTTGTGTTTTGTCATGAAATTGCCCACCAATTGGGGTATGCAAAGGAAAATGAAGCAAGTTTTATCGGATTTCTAGCAGCCAACAGCAGTAGTGATAGTGCATTGCGGTATTCTACATACGTTCAAATGTTTTTATATGCCAATGGTGAATGTAGGTTTGTAGATACAGCATTGTATAAACGCAATTTTCAGGCACTATCCAATCCAGTCAAAAATGATCTAAAGATGTACCGTGCTTTTTTAAAAAGGTATCAATCACCAATTGATCGATTCGTTTCCATTTTTTATGAGCAGTATTTACATGTTAACCAACAGCCAGAAGGTTATAGGTCATATAATAAAGTGATTCTTTGGCTATTGGCTTACGATCAAAAATATGGTTTGTTTAAATAGATGAAATTAAAATACATTCTTCCACATCATGCTTTCAATGGGTTTTTCAGGTTGTTGGCTGTACTTTGCATTTTTCTTTTGGTTGTATTTTACTGCAATTTCTCCTTCTACAGGAAAGTAAATTAGTTGACCAATGGGCATTCCTTTGTAGATTTTTACCGGTTGTTTTACAGATATTTCCAATGTCCAGTGCCCACAAAATCCCACATCACCTTTACCTGCTGTAGCATGTATATCTATACCCAGTCTTCCTGTAGATGATTTGCCTTCAAGAAATGGCACATGTGCATGTGTTTCCGTGTATTCGGCAGTTACACCAAGGTAGAAAACATGGGGGTACAGTACAAAGCCCTCTTCAGGGATTTCAAAATATTCTATTTCATTGTGTTTTTTTGCGTCTAAAATATGATCGCGGTATGTGGCAAGCCATTTGCCCAATCTTACATCATATGAATTACTTCCCAATGCTTCTTGAATAAAAGGTTCAATTTTTATCGTTCCTTTAGACATTTCTTCAACTATTCGTAAATCAGATAGAATCATGTGTTTAGTTTTGTTTGCTGTGTAAAAGAATACGAATTTTGGATTAATAAGATCAGTATATGCCTTTAATTTTTCAGCAAGATATTAACGAGTTTGCAAAAATCGGGATTTGGGAATTAAAAGAGGCAGAAATTTTTTTTTCTGATATTCTAACGTTTAGATCCATCGCACATAATAGTCGTCGATTGCAACATCTTGCTGGAAGGTATTTGTTGTCAATCTTGTATCCAAGCTTTCCATTAGATAAAATTATACTTTCTGAATGTGGAAAACCAATTTTATTAGATTGTTCATTTTACTTTTCAATTTCTCATACTACAGAATATGTAGCCGCAATTGTGAGCACAAAAATGAATGTTGGAATTGATGTTGAAAAAGTTTCCCCCAAAATAAAAGGTATAATGCCCAGAATTTTATCTGCACCAGATTTTTTGGTGTTAGAAAATCAAAATTGGGCAATGGATGGCCAAGCAGAAACATTAATGTGGTGTATAAAAGAAACTGTGTATAAATGGGGTGGGGAAAGAAATGTGTCTTTCCAAAATGATATTAATATTATCAAAATTGAAAATGATAAAAAGGTTTCTACTGTAATATTTTGTAGAAAAATACCCTATAATTTAATTTTAAATTATCAATACATTAAATCTCACTGTGTAGTATGGACGCTGGGAGAGGTGTAAATAAGGTGTATTAATTATTGATAAACTAAATCATATAAATTTGTTGTACACCATTATTAATAAATATGTTTCGACGTATTTACTGAATGGATAAAGATGGAATTAAAAACGGCGTAAAGAATCTCTATTTGTATAATTTGTTTGTATCTAAACACTTTTTGGTAGAGACTAATAGTAGAAACTTAAATAGGTTGAGTATATTAGAATACAAATATGTGTGTTATGTGAAAACATAAATAAGATGGTGCCCGGGGCGGGAATCGAACCCGCACTCACTTTTTCGGCGAACAGGATTTTAAGTCCTGCGTGTCTACCAATTCCACCACCCGGGCTAAAGAAAAAAAAGATTCATCATTTGGGATGAATCTTTTGAGCGAAAGACGAGATTCGAACCCGCGACCCTCACCTTGGCAAGGTGATGCTCTACCAGCTGAGCTACTTTCGCATAATTTTTAAGATCTATTGGGGTGCAAATATACACCTTATATTGAAACAAAAAAATTTATTTATATTTTGGTGTATATAAAGTATTTTCTGGCACTTCCACTTTCGGCTTTCCTTTGTAACGCATTGAATACAAACCATAGCAACTACCTAATAATAGTGCTGCAAAGGCAAACAATTGTATGTGAAATAAAAATCGAGAAGAGGTTACCCAATTTTGTACAATGTCTTTTTTAAGAGGCTGTTCTGTTTTTTCTTGATGCATAATTTTCAATTGCGTTGCAAAAATAAGGAATGAATCCAAATTATCATAATAATCATGGAGTTTGATTAAAAATTTCTTTAAAACTTTTTTTCTTTAGCACAAAATGCTCCCAAACAATACATCCTTTATACATTCCAAAAATTGTGCGTTTTTGCATATTTCTTGCGGGTTTACTTTTTTTATGTGCAAGAATCCAAATTAAAAAGGCAAAATGGGCTTTTGCCACCGCTCTAAAATAAGGTAACTGACCTGCCATTAAATTTTTCCAAGCACTGATGGCATCCAATAAAAATCGAAAAGGGATTTTCCAAAATAGTTCATGCCATGGAAGATTTTTATAAAGCATGATTAAATTATTCCGGAAGTTTAAAAAAACTTTTCTCTGGTTTCCTTTAGGCAATGTGCCACCTCCCACATGATAAACAACAGATGTTGGGCATACAAAAACTTGATAACCATGTAGATGTAACCGCCAGCATAGATCAATTTCTTCCATGTGTGCAAAAAAACTTTCATCAAAGCCACCTAAAGCATGAAATAAGTTTGACCTTATAAAAAGAGATGCACCACTAGCCCAAAAAATTGCTTCTGGGTGATCAAATTGACCAATATCTTCTTCAAGATGATCAAAAATTCTTCCTTTACAAAACGGATATCCTAATGAATCAATCCATCCTCCAGCGGCACCCGCATACTCAAAATGTGTTCGTTTATTCCAATCTAAAATTTTGGGCTGGCATGCACCTATTGTATTATCATTCTCTAGAAGATTAACCATTGGCTCAATAAAGCCTGGTGTTACTTCCACATCAGAATTGAGTAAAAGGTAATAATCCGCAACAATTTGCTTTAATGCAGTATTATATCCTTTTGCAAAACCCTCATTTTCATTGTTTTGTATAATATATATATGAGGATAGATAGATTGAATAAATGATATAGACTCATCTGTGGAATCGTTGTCTGCCAATACAATTTTTACGTTCTTATATGTTACCTTTTCTAAAAAGGGTAAAAATCTTTCTAAAAAATGCTTTCCGTTCCAATTTAAAATAACTACAGCTACTAATGGTAAATCCAATGGAAAATTATTTTTCCAAAAATAAGGGCAAATTTATTATTTTCAGTAATGTTATTTATCTCCAATTGGCGTATGTGGCTTTCTTTTTTAGCTATTTGTATAGTGGTAGCTACGATATTTTACTCATCTTTTCTAGCAAACAAAATTGCTGTTACTGAAAAGCAAAAAGTGGAAGAGTGGATAGAAGCACGCCGCTTCATAATGTATGCTAATGAAAATGATAACATCTTATTGGCTTCTTTAATTTTAACACAACAAAACAATATCCCGGTTATAGAAACCAACGAACATGATAGCATTACAAATTACAACAACTTAAATATCAATTCCCAAGAACAAAAATATCATCAACTTGAAATCGAATTAAAAAAAATTAAAAAAAATCCACCTATTGTAACCTATCTGAATGATGACTCAACAAAATTTAATAAATATTATTATGGTGAATCTTTATTGTTAAAGGAACTCCGATATTATCCTTTGGTACAACTAATCATTGTTGCATTATTTATTTTTGTAACTGTTTTTGCAATCAATGCTCGGCATAAAAATTTGCAAAATCAACTTTGGACAGGCTTGGCAAAAGAAACGGCACACCAGTTGGGAACACCAATTTCTGCACTACACGGGTGGATTGAAATGCTTAAGGATACCAATACCAGTAAGTCTATGATTTATGAAATAGAAAAAGATGTAGATAGATTGCAATTGGTTTCTGATCGATTTAGTAAAATTGGAAGTAATCCCCAAACAGAACTAAAAGATGTTGGTTTAATTATTCAAGAGGTGATTGATTATGTGAAAAAACGTGCCTCTCAAAAAGTACATATTCAATTGATTTCTAATGAATCACCAACAAATTATATTCCAATAGCGAGTCCATTATTTGAATGGGTAATAGAAAATTTGCTAAAAAACGCATTAGACGCAATGGATGAAAAGGGGGAAATTAAAATAATAATACATCAATCACCTCATAAAATGATAATTGATGTAGCTGATAGTGGAAAAGGTATGACGGGCCTACAAGTAAGTAAAGTTTTTCAACCTGGATATACAACAAAAAAAAGAGGTTGGGGTTTGGGTTTAACCCTTTGTAAAAGAATAATTGAAGATTATCATAAAGGTGAATTGATCGTTTTACAATCTACAATTGGTGTTGGTACTACTTTTAGAATAATTTTAACTACAATAAAAAAATAAAAAATTATTGTTTTTAATATTATTTATTGAAAAATTATGAATAATTTTACTTTTTAGCACAATAATAAATGTTAAAAATAGTTGCAATGAAAATTACCATTACACTTTTCGCATTTCTTCTTCTTTTTAATATACCTACATTTAGTCAAATAGCTGGATGTAATGATAATCCTGCTTCTAATTATCAATCAGGCGCAACCGTTAATAACGGAAGTTGTACCTATCCTTTTACAATGTTGTTGCCAACATATAAATACAATCCAGGCACAGTGTTGTCTCAAATTGGAGGAACAATAGTTTGGAATGATACATTGTGGGCATTAAATGATCACAATGGTGCTTATATTTATGCTTTAGATACTACAACTGGTGCATCGCCTGTGGTTAAACGAACTATTCAAATAGCTGGTGCATCTATAATTGATTGGGAAGAAATTGCACAAGATGATAATTATATTTACATAGGTGATATTGGTAATAATGTAGACGGAAATCGGACCGACTTAAAAATTTATAAAATTTCAAAATCGGATATCCAACATAGCGATATTGTTACACCTCAGATTATTAATTTCAGTTATGCTGATCAAACCATCGTTTCTGGTAACACCGTTAATAATACTGATTTTGATTGTGAAACTTTTTTTGTCATCAATGGTAAAATTTATCTTTTTACCAAACAATGGAAAAGTTTTGGCACATCTGTTTATGAAATCCCTTCTATTAACCCAGGCACATATTCTGCTACAAAAATTGCAACCTATCCAACATCTGGGGTGCTTTCTGGTGGTGATATCATGCCTGATAAACGTACAATCGCATTAGTGGGTTATACTACTATTTATGAGCGATTTGTTTATTTATTGTATGACTTTAACGGGGTAAATTTCTTTGGTGGAAATGTTAGAAAAATTAGTTTGTATAACACATTTAAAACAGAAGCTGTTTCTTTTAAAGATGCAAATACCCTTTACTTTGGCAGCGAGTTTATTAAAATGCCTACTCCTTACCCAGATATCCTACAAAGAATAGAAGTGTTGGATATTACACCCCTTATGCAAAGTTATTATCAAAAACTATCTTTACCAATCAATTACATTCAATTTAAATCAACAGCAACCAATAATAGCGTTAAATTACATTGGGAGGTTTTTCCAGCTGATGAGTTTATTACTGGTGATGTTGAACGTAAATTTAGTAGTGCAGAAGCATACAAATCAATTGCCCCAATGTCAAGTTATGCAGCATCTTTTACAGATAATAATGTATTACTTGATAACCCTCTTACTTTCTATCGGTTAAAAGTAACAGACAAAGACAATAAAATAAACTACAGTAGGGAAATATCTGTAAATAAGAAAGATGCTAAGAAAATAAATTTCAATGTACAGTCATCATCATTATTTGTTGAAACGGATAATAAATTGGGTGGATCTTTAAGAATTATTCAAATGGATGGTAAAATAAAATTTGAATCACCTATTACACAGCAAACTACTACTGTTAATATAAACAATTGGACTACAGGTGTTTATATCGCCATTGTAGTTCAAAACGGTATTTCTACAACTTATAAATTCCAAAAAGGATTTTAAAAATAGGTAGTTTTAAAGTGATTATATAAAAAACTATCTCCAAATAGAGATGGTTTTTTATTAGTAATACCCAATAATTCCCTCTAATTCTCTAATAAATAGATAAGTACAAAGAAATATTTACAGAAATATTACGTTAATATTTTTTTGTGCTAATCGATATCATTTAATCTCCCTTTTAATCAATGTATGTATGAAAATATTTTTAACCATTGCAAGCTTATGTTTTTTATTTATCACATCTAATGCCCAAGTAGCAGGTTGTACAGATATTAAAGCAAATAATTATAATAGTAGTGCTACCGAAAATAACGGTTCTTGTACGTACGATGCAACAACTGCTAGTCCTACCAATTCACTTGTTCTTAACGGCAGTATAAGTTTAACGGGTATCTCGGGTTCTATTTATTGGAAGGATACACTTTGGGCTCATGTAGATATTGATCGATCCAATATTTATGCAATTGATACAACTGCTGGTTCCTCTTCAAATAGGATTTTAAGATCTGTTGCAATTTCTAATGCAACAAATTTGGATTGGGAAGATATGGCTCAAGATGATTATTATATTTATTTAGGTGATTTTGGAAACAATTCTCAAGGAAATCGTACCAACTTAAAAATTTATAAAATTTCTAAAGCCGAAGTCTCTACTAGCAACGCTGTTAATGCTGAAGTAATCAATTTCAGTTATTCAGACCAAACTGATTTTACAATGCAGGGACAAAACTATACTGATTTTGACTGCGAATCAATGATTGTTATTAATGGGAAAATATATTTATTTACTAAGCAATGGGTTAGTTATGGCACATCTATTTATGAAATTGCATCTACTACAGCAGGAACATACACAGCAAACAAAATAGCAACTATTGCCAATGCTGGGTTGTTGACTGGTGCCGCTGTACAAAAAGAAAAAGGCGTAATTGCATTGGTTGGATATCGGTTAGTCTTCACTCCTGTCGTTAATTTCCCTATTTCATTTGCAAGATATATGTATTTATTATATGATTACAGTGGCACCAATTTTTTTGGAGGTAATGTTCGATTGATAAATCTCAGTGGGTCACTCAAATCTGAAGCGGTTTGTTTTAGAAATGCTGATTATATACATATTGGAAGTGAAGGTACTGTTGCACCATATTTTGTAGCTAAATCTCCAACTGAAGAGTCACTATCTTTAAACACCTATTTAGCA
>Ga0164294_10004921_pt1 | contig 11541 bp, 10 predicted proteins | sample GEODES005metaG_FD_111479 | JGI IMG/M metagenome (GOLD analysis project Ga0164294, IMG submission 111479) | Oligotrophic lake water microbial communities from Sparkling Lake, Wisconsin, USA - GEODES005 metaG | ecosystem: Environmental > Aquatic > Freshwater > Lake | place: USA: Sparkling Lake...
TACTTTTGGAACTGGTAATGGAGTGCATACCATCACTTCTGGTTTAGAAGGTGCATGGACAACCACACCAACACAATGGAGCAATAACTATTTTGAAAACTTATATAAATATGATTGGGAATTGGTGAAGAGCCCTGCAGGAGCGCATCAATGGAAGCCAAAAGCAGGAGCTGGTGCAGGTACTGTTCCGGATGCACATGATCCATCTATCTCACATGCACCAACCATGTTAACAACAGATTTAGCGTTAATACTTGATCCTGCTTATGCGCCAATTTCAAAAAGATATTATGAAAATCCAGATCAGTTGGCAGATGCATTTGCAAGAGCTTGGTTTAAATTAACACACCGCGATATGGGACCACGTGCACGTTATGTTGGAACAGAAGTGCCTGCTGAAATATTGATTTGGCAAGACCCAATTCCTGCTGTGAATTATACTTTGATTGATGCAAAAGATATCGAAGCTTTAAAAGTAAAAGTCCTTGCATCTGGTTTGTCTGTTTCTGAATTAGTGGCAGCTGCTTGGGCTTCTGCTTCTACTTTCCGTGGATCAGATAAAAGAGGTGGCGCCAATGGCGGAAGAATTCGTTTAGCACCCCAAAAATATTGGGCTGCTAACAATCCTGCACAATTGTCTAAAGTGTTGGATGCATTAGAAACTATCCAAAAAGAATTTAATACCAATACATCAGGTGGAAAACAAGTTTCAATCGCTGATTTAATTGTGCTTGCTGGTGCAGCTGCAATTGAAAAAGCTGCAAAGGATGGTGGTGTAACTATTAAAGTGCCATTCACTGCTGGACGTGCAGACGCTAGTCAAGAAGAAACCGATGTGGCATCATTTGCGTTATTAGAGCCAATTGCAGATGGTTTCCGTAATTATATTAAACCACGTACATTGGTTTCTGCAGAAGAAATGTTAATCGATAAAGCGCAATTATTAACCTTGACTGCCCCAGAAATGACGGTATTATTTGGTGGTATGCGTGTATTAAATACGAATTTTGATCAATCAAATCATGGGGTGTTTACAGCAACTCCTGGCGTATTGACCAATGATTACTTTGTGAACCTAATTGATTACAACAATGCATGGAGCGCAACTGATCATTCACAAAATGCTTTTCAGGGCGTGGATAGAAAAACTGGAGCAGTGAAATTTACTGGAACAAGAGTTGATTTAATCTTTGGGTCAAATTCTGAATTACGTGCATTAGCAGAAGTGTATGCATGTGATGACGCTAAATCAAAATTTGTGCATGATTTTGTAGCCGCTTGGAATAAAGTGATGGAATTAGATCGATTTGAATTAGCATAATTCTTTAAGAATTATAAAAAAGATGGCCTCAAAAGTGCCATCTTTTTTTATGCCATCTTTAAGGTTTATTTAAATAATAATTTATAATGCTATATTAATTTATTGTAAATTAAGGTTCAAATAATACCATTCCAATGAAACAGCTATTTAAAAAGGTTAATTATCTTGTTATAGTCCTTTCTATTTTGTTTGTGCATACAACTATCAAAGCACAAGAAAACCCATTAGAAGGTCGTTGGGATTTAACAGTTGACATGGGTGGAGGTAGACTAGCTCCATCTTGGTTAGAAGTTCGTCACTCTGGCGTAAAAAATCTAATTGGCAGATTTGTCGCAGACGGTGGGAGTGCTAGACCTATTGCACAAGTATTTTTTGATGGTAAAAAACTAAATTTTACCATTCCGCCACAATGGGATCGCACAGAAAATAATTTAGTAGTGGAAGGTGAATTAGTAGGGGATCAATTAAAAGGAACCATGGTCGCTCCTTATGGTGATAAATATACTTGGACTGGTGTTCGCGCTCCAAGATTGAATAGTTTAAAAGAAGTTACTTGGGGTACACCAGTTCAATTATTAAACAATACAGATTTAACAGGATGGGCATCAACTGGCAACAAAAATCAATGGGTTAATATGAATGGGGTATTAACTAGTCCTGAATCAGGTGATAATATTAGAACAACTACTACCTACGATGATTTTAAATTACATATTGAATTCAGGTATCCTGCAGGAAGTAATAGTGGCGTCTATTTAAGAGGCCGTTATGAAATTCAGATAGAAGACAACCTAGGCAAAGAACCACAAAGTGTTTACTTGGGTGGGGTATATGGTTTTATTGATCCATGGGTGAACGCAGCAAAAGCAGCAGGAGAATGGCAATCTTATGATGTGACTTTAATTGGAAGGATGGTCACTGTTATTGCCAATGGTCAAACCATTATTTTCAAACAAGAAATTCCTGGTATTACAGGCGGTGCCATCAATAGTGATGAAGGCGCCCCAGGTCCAATCATGTTGCAAGGAGATCATGGACTAATTGAATACAGGAATATCATTATTACGCCAGCGAAAAAATAAATTATTTTATAATCACCACTTCTTCATAAGGCACTCTTTCTCTTTTCCCCCAGATACCAGCTTCAGTGCCTTTACCTACACTAATAATCATATTCACTTCTGCCATTGCGGGCAGGTCTAATGCTTTTTTTACTCTTACAGCATCGAAGCCCTCCATAGGACAAGAATCAAAACCTTCTGCTGCAATTGACAACATAAATGTTTGGGCTGCTAAGGCACATGATTTGTGCACCGTAATTCTTTGATCTGCTCTACCTCTCATTCTAGTCATTGGTCTAAAAGCGCCAATTAAATTACTTAAAGTGCTTCTTAACGCAGTAAAAAAACCAAACTGATCTGTACTATATGCAAGCGGCATTAATTTACCATAGTAGTTCATTAATTTATCTTGATTGGGCGTGGTGTCACCTGTGATGCCTTTTTTAATATTATTTAAGTGCCATTGTACTCTTTTTTTCCAATGATCTTGACGGGTAACAAAGACCACCAACTGTTTTGCAGTTCTTGCGGCATTTTGATTTAAACAATAGGCATGAAAATCCTTTTGCAAGGCAGGGTCTTTGATCCAATAAAATTCCCATAACTGCATATTACTGCTATTAGGAGCCAGTATGCTGCGTTCTAAACTTTTTTTTATCACTTCATACGGTACTTCAACATTGGGATCGAATTTTCTGTTAGACCTTCTTTTTTCAATAATTTCATCAAATGCTTGCGATAAAGACATATATTTTTTTAATTTTAGTAAAATTTACAACTAAGCAATAAAATTAAGCATAGTTGTTTAATTACAATTCAAAAAGAATAATTTATGATAAAGAAAATATTATATGGATTTATAGCCTTGGTTGTTTTAACTATTGGCCTGTCATATACACCCGTATTCTCCCATTTAAGAAACTTTGCAAAATGGGGGAAGCACTCTATTCATGATTACAAAACACATCCAACAAGACTTGTAAAAGCAGCGAGTGTTCCTCAATATTGGCCATTAGACAGTGCTTATAATAAAGCGATTATGCCAGATTCATTAATGCTTGCATTGGATTCAAATGACACGCATGCTTTTTTAGTAATACAAAATGGCAAGATTGTGTATGAAAAATATTTTGATGGGTATAATTCAAAAACATTGAGTGGCTCATTTTCTGCTGCCAAAAGTATCATTTCATTGTTAATTGGAATCGCATTACAAGAAGGGAAAATAAAATCTTTGGAAGAGCCTGTTGGAAATTATGTCCCTCATTTTAAAGAGTCAAATTTAGATAAAGTAAAAATTATTGATTTATTGACCATGAGTTCAGGTACTAACTATAAAGAATTTGATAAAAGTTATTTTAGTTTAAATGCATATGGTTATTATGGTGACAACGAAGAGTATATGGTCAATAAAATGAAATTTAAAGAGCCCTCAGGCGCTTATTGGGATTACAGAAGTGGGGATACGCAAGTTCTAGGATTGATTGTAGAAAAAGCATTTGGGGATAATATTTCAAACTTAGTATCTCAGCGTTTCTTGCAACCAATGGGTGCAGAAGTAGATGCGCTATGGTTATTAGATGGAGACCAAAAGCATGAAAAAGCGTTTTGCTGTTTTAATGGAGTAGCTAGAGACTATGCTAGATTTGGACAATTAATTTTAAATAAAGGTGCTTGGGGCGGAATACAAATTGTAGACTCTAATTATATCTTCAAAGCAACTTCTCCAGCTTCATACTTAAAGGACCGAACAGAGTCAGACAAGCCAGTTGATTACTATGGCTATCAATATTGGATTGTACAACACAAGGGGATGTCTATTCCATTTCAAAATGGCTTATTTGGACAATATGTATTTTCTATTAAAGAAAAAAATGCCGTAGTGGTTAGACTAGGGGAGTCTAAAACTGTAAAACCTGTACACCATCATCAGCTAGAAATTTATTCCTATTTAGATGCAGCACTTTCAGTATTAAAATAAAAAAAGCCGCTCGAAAAATCGAGCGGCTTTTTTTATGCTATATTTTTTTAGAAAAGTTTCATTGCTTTTGCAAAAAAAGTCAAAGTGCCAGGAAGTGCTAACCAGAAAAACTCTCTATAAACGAATAATAAAACGATTAAAATAGCGAACCATAAAAAGAATAATGCCCAGTATTTTTTGGTGTTAGTTTGTACTTCCATTTGTATGCTTTGTTTGTATTTATTAAATTCAGTTGCAAATATACAATAAATCTTATTTGGACCTATAAATTTGGCCCATAGGTATATTTTAAATCTACTTTCCAACCATTGGGGGTGGATATGATTTTAAGTTTATGGACCTCCTTGTCAAATGAATTCTGGTAATTCATGATGGTGATCGTGCTATCCACCGCACTAATTTCATTGATTTGGATGGATGCCAGCCTTATTTGTTGCCTTCCTTCTTTATCTAATCCATAGTAGTTGCTGGCCATTTTTTCAAACAAAGCAAGGTTCTCTGCATCTTCAACCACGTAGAATTTGGCTTTCTTAAAATTACCTTGCATGCAGTTCTCAATAAAATAACGCCCACCATCTAAGGGGTTGTCTGCAATTTCATATTGGTCTGATGGGCTACATTGCCATAGAAAAAGCGCCAAAAAGAGGTATTTTATTTTTTGTAGATGCATAGCCAAAGTTACGTCATTAGGTAGTATTTTTGAAGCATAAAGCAAAGACATGAAAAATTTGCTGGTATTGGTTGGATTATTGATTGGGACATCCAGTTTTGGACAACCAAAAAACAACACCGCATGACAAAACAATTTCTAGTTGACCAAATCAAAGCAAAGCAATCTTACTTATGTGTTGGATTGGATACAGATATTGAAAAACTCCCAGCAGGGTTGCCTAAAAATAAAGCAGGGGTCATTGCTTTTAATAAAGCCATCATTGATGCATCAGCAGCGTATTGTGTGAGTTATAAAATCAATACAGCTTTTTACGAATCACAGGGTATAGCAGGATGGGAAGCCATGGAAGCTACATTGGCGCATATTCCTTCTACTCATTTTACGATTGCAGATGCAAAAAGAGGAGACATAGGCAACACCTCTGCACAATATGCAAAAACATTTTTTGAAACCCTTCCATTTGATGCCATTACAGTAGCACCTTATATGGGCAAGGATAGCATCGACCCTTTTTTAGCTTATCAAAATAAGTGGACAATTGTCTTGGGATTGACATCCAATCCAGGAAGTCAACATTTTGAACAACAAAAATTGGCGAATGGACAATTCTTATATGAATCCGTTTTAGAACAAGTAGCAAGTTGGGGTAGCCCTGAACAATTGATGTTTGTGGTGGGCGCTACCAAAGCCAAGGAGCTGGAATCCATCCGAAAAATTATACCTGCACATTTTCTATTGGTGCCAGGAGTGGGTGCTCAGGGGGGCAGTCTATCTGAAGTCACTAGGTATGGCAAGAATGATGCTATTGGATTACTGATTAATGCAAGTAGGGCCATTATTTTTGCAAGTAGTGGAGCCAACTTTGCTGAGGATGCAGCAATTGCAGCAAAAGGTTATGCAGATGAAATGAAAGCTTTATTAAGCTAATAATCAGCTAATAATCAACTAATAAATTACTTGTAATGGTCGTTTTTTAAGCGCTTTCTACTACCTTTATGCCACAATCATTATTACAAAATTACAAACCATGGCAGTAAGAGCAGATTTGTTTGAATCCCCAGATTATTATCAATTAGACGAATTGATGTCTGAAGAGCATTTAATGGTTAGAGATGCTGTAAGAACCTACGTTAAAACAGAAATATCACCCATCATAGAGGAGTATGCACAGAAGGCAGAATTTCCAAATCAAATTGTGAAGCAATTAGGTGACCTTGGATGTTTTGGCCCAACTGTACCTACTGAGTATGGTGGCGGTGGTTTAGATTATATCAGTTATGGATTGATGATGCAAGAATTAGAAAGAGGGGATAGTGGTGTGAGAAGTACTGCGAGTGTTCAAGGTTCTTTGGTGATGTTTCCAATTTATGCATACGGAAGTGAAGCGCAAAAACAAAAGTTTCTACCAAAATTAGCATCTGGTGAATGGTTAGGTTGTTTTGGATTAACAGAACCTGATCATGGGTCTAACCCATCAGGCATGTTAACGAATATTAAAGATGCAGGGGACCATGTTATTTTAAATGGTGCAAAAATGTGGATCAGCAATGCGCCATTTGCGCAAGTTGCTGTTGTATGGGCTAAGAATGAAGCTGGAGAAATTATAGGCGTGATTGTTGAAAGAGGAATGGAAGGATTTTCAACACCAACCACACATAATAAATGGAGTTTACGTGCGAGTGCAACAGGAGAATTGGTTTTTGATAATGTGAAAGTGCCTAAGGAAAATATTTTGCCAAATGTCAAAGGATTAAAAGGACCACTGGGTTGCTTGAATAAGGCAAGATTTGGTATTGCATGGGGTACGATTGGTGCTGCAATGGATTGTTATGATACTGCATTAAGATATAGTAAGGAGCGCGTTCAATTTGGAAGACCAATTGGCGGATTCCAATTACAACAAAAGAAATTGGCAGAAATGGTTACTGAAATCACGAAAGCACAATTACTTGCTTGGCGTTTGGGCGTATTGATGAACGAAGGTCGAGCCACTGCTGCTCAAATTAGTATGGCTAAAAGAAATAGCTGTGAAATGGCCACCAATATTGCGAGAGATGCAAGACAAATGTTAGGAGGAATGGGCATTACTGGAGAATATTCAGTGATGCGTCACATAATGAACTTAGAGAGTGTAATCACATATGAAGGAACACATGATATTCATTTATTAATTACTGGAATGGATATTACAGGATTCAACGCATTTACATAATTTATGGGAGCAGAGCGTATATTTTTGGTTGGGATGATGGGTTCGGGAAAGTCTTATTGGCTAAAGCAAATGGCAAAATGGAATAAATCTGTAGGCTATGATTTAGATGCTTTAATTGAAATGAACGAAGAAAAAACCATTGCTGAATTATTTAATGAAGATGGGGAAGCTTATTTTAGAAAAGCAGAGTCCAAGATTTTAAAATGGTTTAAAGAAAAGAAAAAGTATGTGGTAGCTACCGGTGGAGGTACTGCTTGTTTTCAGGAGAATATGGACTTAATGAAAAAAGAGGCAGTTGTGATTTGGTTAGATGAATCTATAGAAGTTTTAGTAAAAAGATTGTCCAACGAAAAAGCACATCGTCCTTTAATAGCGCATCTTTCAGACATTGAACTCACAGCCTTTTTGGAACAAAAATTAGTAGAAAGGCATCCTTTTTATAAACAAGCACATTACCGTTTAACATCTGATCAGATCCATGAATCAGGGTTAAAAAAGTTAATAAAAAATCATGCATCGTAAAATTTTACTTTGGGGAATTGGTTTTGCAATCATCGCCGTGTTGCTTGGTGCATTTGGTGCACATGCATTGAAATCGGTTTTGAGCCCAGAGAAATTACAAAGTTATGAGACAGGGGTACGTTATCAATTAATCCATGCATTGGCGCTCATTACCTTATCTATTTATAGTCAATTAAATCAAACAAGTCCTTTAGCCAATAAAGGGATAGGATGGGCAGCACATTTTTTCATTGTGGGTTGTTGCTTATTTAGCGGGTCTATTTATGGGCTATCGCTTTTATCTGTCATGCAACCAAGCTGGTCTTTTATACTTGGGCCAATTACCCCAATTGGGGGACTTTGTTTCATGCTAGGCTGGGCTAGTTGGGCCAGGGTGGTTTGGTTGAATAAAGTAGATATGTAGCCAATTTCTTTTTATATTTGTCCTCATGGCAAATACGCTTAAAAGCAAATCAACACCAAAGGTCAATTCCCCGAATTTAAATCCGGACAAAGAAGCAGATGTACTTGTGTCTGAAGTAGTCAAAGACGAACGCACAATTAAGATATTGGGTGCAGTCTCTTTATTGTTTAGCTTATTTCTTTTTGTTGCTTTTACATCCTATTTATTTACTTGGCAGGAAGACCAAGACATGGTGCAATTATGGAGAACCCAATTGTTTTCAATCCAAGATGTCAAGGCCAATAACTTACTAGGGTATCTTGGTGCTTTTGTGGCTTATCAAATGATGTTTAACGGATTTGGTTTAGCTGCTTATTTGTTTTGTACATTCTTTTTTGTTTTGGGTGTGAATTTATTTTTCACAAAACCAATTTTTAGTTTGTGGCGTAATCTAAGATATGTGTTACTGGGTCTTTTGGTATTAAGTACCTGCTTTGCTTTTTTGACACCCAATACCGCTTTCTCATGGGGAGGCGCTTTAGGGGAATATTGTAGTAGCTGGTTAATCAAATTTGTAGGACGTTTTGGTACTGGTGCCATTTTATTGATCGCAGGATTTAGTTATATCATATGGAGATTTAATCCAAGTTTTAATCTACCTAATTTTGATTTTTTAATCCCAAAGAAAAAAGCACCAGATTTTATAAGTGAGGATACAGAAGAAGCAGTGAAGCAAGAATGGGATTTGAACAATCCTACACCTGTAGACACAACTATTCCCACTGGCAATTCATTAAAAGAAAATAATTCAGGTGTCTCGGTGATCATGCCAGAAATGGATGAAACAGATGAAACACTGGGAGAACTTGGTCCAAAATTATTTATTGATGAATTATCTTTAAACGAAGAGCCTGGTGAGGAAAAAAAAACTCCATTAGTTGAAGAAGCCGAGCCCGATGAAGAAGATGCGAATGCATCTGATGAACCGCTTGATATCGACGACGAATTATTAGAAGACCTGGATTTAGAAATCAACGAAGTACCTAAGGAAAAAATTGTTGCCGCTGTTGGAAGTTTAACAACCAAATATGACGCCACCTTAGATTTAAAAAATTACAAGTACCCACATATTAATTTATTAGAGACACATGGTTCTGAAAAAATTGTACAAGATCCAGAAGAATTGGAGACCTACAAAAATCAGATCATTGCTACTTTAAAAAATTATGATATCGCCATTCAACGCATCTCTGCCACAGTTGGCCCAACAGTTACCTTATATGAGATTGTACCGGCGCCAGGTGTGCGTATTAGTAGAATTAAAAACCTAGAAGATGATATTGCTTTGAGTTTAGCTGCATTAGGTATTCGTATCATTGCACCTATTCCTGGTAAAGGCACCATTGGTATTGAAGTGCCCAATATTCGAAAGTCGATTGTGAGTATGAAAACATTATTGGCAAGTGAGAAATTTCAAAATAGCCAACATTCATTACCTATTGCCATTGGTAAAAAAATTGACAATGAAAATTTCATTGTGGATCTAGCAGCGATGCCACACTTATTAATGGCAGGAGCAACAGGTCAAGGTAAGTCAGTGGGTTTGAATGCCATCTTGGTATCCTTATTATATAAGAAACATCCTTCTCAATTAAAGTTTGTCTTAGTGGATCCAAAGAAAGTGGAATTGAGTTTATACCGTGTGATTGAAAAACATTTCCTAGCTAAATTACCAGGAGAAGAAGATGCCATTATTACGGATACCAAAAAAGTAATCAATACATTGAACGCACTTTGTATCGAGATGGATAATCGTTACGATTTATTAAAAGAAGCTGGGTGTAGAAATATTAAAGAGTATAATGAGAAGTTTACATCTAGAAAATTAAATCCAGAAAAAGGACATCAATACCTTCCATTCATTGTGTTGGTCGTGGATGAGTTTGCAGATTTAATTATGACAGCTGGCAAGGAAGTGGAGATGCCTATTGCACGTTTAGCGCAGTTAGCAAGAGCTGTTGGTATTCACTTAATCATTGCCACACAAAGACCATCTGTGAATATCATCACAGGTACCATCAAAGCGAATTTCCCTGCACGTATCGCATTTAAGGTTTCAAGCAAAATTGATAGCCGTACTATTTTAGACGCTGGAGGTGCAGAGCAATTAATTGGTAAAGGAGATATGTTGGTGAGCTTTAATGGAGAAATTACACGTTTACAATGTGCTTTTGTGGATACCCCAGAAGTGGATCGTGTTTGTAATTTTATCGCTGAACAAAAAGGCTATCCAGATGCTTTCTTATTACCTGAATATATAGATGATAAAGATTTAGAGGCATCAGGTTTTGATGCTGGGGATAGAGATAGTTTATTTGAAGACGCTGCTAAATTGATTGTAAGTGCTCAAGTAGGTTCCACCTCTTTCATTCAAAGAAGAATGAAATTGGGCTACAATAGAGCAGGAAGGTTAATGGACCAGCTAGAATCCGCAGGTATAGTTGGACCTAGTCAGGGCAGTAAACCAAGAGAAGTGTTATACAAATCTGATGCTGAATTGTATGATTTCTTGCAAAATTTATCATAATCCACAAGGATTGTTTATTTTTGAACATTAGACCCCCTAAGCCCCTAATTAACCTAATATGAGAATAGTTTTTATCTTTTTACTGAGTCTGATGACTTTTCAGGTAGAAGCCCAAAAAGATCCTAATGCAAAGGCCATTTTGGACAAAGTAGGGGTTAAAGTTAAAATGTCCAATGGGATACTGGTAAAGATCCAATTGGTGTCTAAAAACAACAAAGGGAAGGCATTGGGCACCAAGATGATCCAATTAAAGATGAAGGGCGAGAAATACCTCCTAAATGAGGGTAAATTAGAGATCCTATGTGATGGCACTTCTATATTCAATTTTGATGGGTTAAACACCATTTCTAAGTCTAGTTTGACAGAAACTGAACAAACCTTAAGTCCACAGAAATTATTATCAGGTAACTATGATAAAGACTTCAATTTCAAATTATTAGCTCAAAATGCCAATACTGCGACCATCGAGCTATTCCCTATAGATCGTAAAAAAGGCTTTCAGAAAGTCACTTTAATCATAGACAAGGTTAAATCAGCCCTTGCAAATGCCATCATTTTAGATAAAAGCAACAATATTACAGACGTTAAAGTGCTATCTATCAACTATGCAGCTAGTTTTGAAGATAAATTATTCGTTTTCAATAGGGCCAAATACCCTAAAAACGTAGAAATATTTGATTAAACTATTGATTTAGTTACGCTTTTATCCCTATCTTTGCAGCCGAAATAAACAAAACAAAACCGTAGTTAATTGTTAACTACAATAAAAGAAGTTCCACAATGTCTAATTTAACAACAGAGA